>Ga0207701_10000325_pt1 | contig 48993 bp, 70 predicted proteins | sample KBSSwiSSwithPhiX_FD_184294 | JGI IMG/M metagenome (GOLD analysis project Ga0207701, IMG submission 184294) | Switchgrass rhizosphere bulk soil microbial communities from Kellogg Biological Station, Michigan, USA, with PhiX - S5 (SPAdes) (version 2) | ecosystem: Environmental > Terrestrial >... | reverse complement strand
CGAATACGTCGCCAATAGTGCGCCGACCAAAATGCTCACGCCGGGAGCGGTGTGGAGCGCGGCGTCGTGGGTGCAAATAACGCCAGCTGGTTCAACATTCACAATGGATGGAAATGCTGGCCTTGATTTCTGGCTGCAACTGACTGCTGCCGGGATGACAATGGCAAACCCGACCAATATGAAGGCGGGACAAAAGGGCCTGATCTTTCTGATCCAAGATGGCACCGGCAATCGCACCATTACGACGTGGGGCGCTAACTTCAAATTCCCCGGTGGGACGAAACCTACGCTGTCTACGGCAGCGAGCTCGTATGATGCAATTTCCTATTTTTGGAGTGGTACGGCGCTCTACTGCACCTTCAACGCAGCGTTTGCCTGATGCTGCCGGGGATCACACCAGCGTTGTTTGGCGGCGGCGGTCCTCTCGGTCCCGGCGCTGGCAGCAATGACAGCTTCACCACCACTATGCTGCATCTCGACAGCACGGTAGCTGACACCAATGGCGCTGGCATTGTTAACTCGTGGACGGCTAATTCCGCCTCTTTCAGCGCAGGCAAGTTTGGCAACACAATCGGCACCACTACCGGAAACGTGCAGTCAGCATCGCAAGCTGGCAACACAATCGGCACCAAGGATTTTACTATCGACTGGTGGTGCAATTTCACATCGACATTGCCATCCGTTGCCTATGCGGTCACACCCGCCGCAGGCATGAACGGCATCTACCATCACTTCAATAACTGGCATTGTGGGTTTGGAAAATCCGGCGCGAACTACACGCTCAGTCTGGCAATACAGGGGTCGCCAAGTGCCGTTTTCAACTCAGACCCGATTGCCGTGCTCGACAGCACCTTCCATCACTTTGCCATTACGCGCAAAGGCGACACGCTGCGCTTCTTCAGAGATGGCGCTCTCATAGGCACACGCAGCCTGTCAGCGGGCGGCATCAGCAGTTTCCCGACTGCGCTCAACAACCAGCAAATACTGAATTTGTGGAATGCAGTCCCTACGCTAGTCGCGCCGCTTTTCGGGAACATCGACGAATTTAGAATTTCGATCGACATTGCGCGGTGGCTCGCCCCGTTCACCCCGCCGACTGCGGCTTATGTATCTGGGCTTGATGGCAACGACAGCTTCACGAAACTGCTGATGCACTTTGATGGCGTTGACGGTTCAGGCGTGATGCCTGACAGTTCTCCAGCCGCGCACGGCAATGCGCTTATCGGTGCCAGCGCGACGATCAGCACCGCGCAAAAAAAATTCGGCACCGCATCTTTGTCGCTGTCGGGCACAAAAAACATCGGATATGCCAATCACACCGATTGGGACTTCGGCGCGGGTGATTTCACAATCGACTGGTGGGAATACCGAACTGCCAAGGCGGCGAACCAGCCGATTGCCTCTCGACAGTACAACACCACCTATTCGCCGTGGCTGATCTGGTCGGATGCCAACAATGTTGTGTTTCATTCGTCAACCAATGGCACGTCGTGGAATGTTTTCAACGGTGTCCTTGTGGGCGCGATGGAGAACAACGTTTGGCATCATTTCGCGATTGTGCGAAACGGCAATAGCTGGTTGTTTTTCCGCGACGGGATTTTGCAGAACACGCAGACGGCGGCGGTGACGCTGCCAGCCAACTCCGGTCAGATGAACATCGGGCTTGCGCTCTCAAGTTCTTATTACGCGGGGTACATTGACGAATTTCGCATCAGCAAGGGCATTGCGCGCTGGACCGCGAACTTCACCCCGCCAGCCGCGCCGTACTCGTGAGGTGGTCATGCTGCTGGCCTTTATCATACTCACCTCGCTCGACGGCTCACCGATCTACGTCGAGAGCAATCAGGTGCAGATCATTCGGCAGGCGACGAAACAATGCCACAGCGCCCGGGGGTCCGGGGTGCAGGTTGGTTCTGTGTCGCTCTGTGTGCGTGAGACGCCGGATCAAATTCGGGAAAAGGTGAAGGGCGTAAAATGAAAGTCGAGGGGCGGGTGAGCTGGTTCGGGGGGCCGAATGATGAAGGCGTGGATCCTGACGAGGCGCTGGCCTTCATCTACAGCGTTGAAGAAGCGCCGCATTTATTCCTGCCGGAACAGCCGGAGGGAACAACAGGGCTGGCGCGGCGATTGGATCCGCAGGTCTTTTATGTGGCGTGTCGCTGGGACTACGACATCACGCCGCCGGAGATGTTGAAAGCGCACTACGCGCTTGTGACCGCACGAGGTACTGGTGCTCGACGGCTGGCCTATCCGGCGGATTGGGGCCCGCACGAAGACACCGGGCGCGTTGCAGACGTGAGTCCGGGGCTGCTCGAGGAGCTGGGGATCACGACCGACGATGAGGTCACCGTGATCTTTCCGATAGCCCGGGAAATGGAGGACGAACTATGACACTAGGTCTAGCGTTTTGGATCATCATGCTAATCTGGCTCGTGTTCGGCGGTCTTGTGCATTTTGGATTTGTCGCAGCCGCATACGCCGGGGCCAGCACTTTGCTACTGTTTGTCTTGTTCGGCTTGCTCGGCTGGCAGACTTTCGGTCCCCCTTTACATCGGTAGCCTGCTGCGAGTGTCACTACGATCTCGAGAACGTCTTGAGGTGCGTCGATGCCGTTCAAAAAAATCAATAAAGGACGCAACCGGGGCAAGTACCGCTCGCCATCAGGGCGGGTCTTTTCCCGGCGGCAAGTGCGGGCGTACTACGCCACCAAAGGGTTTCGGCGGAAGCCGAGGAAGCGTCGGCTCTGACGATAGTGGGACCTCGAAGGTGCCGTACTGGCAGAGGCAATAAACGCGGCTGCCAAGATTGTACATCATCACGACCCTGCCAAAACGGGGCGGGATCTCGCATATGAATTTGAAGCCGGACCTATGCGGCGGCAAGCGGGTCCTCCACTTCGACGCATTCCAAGGTCGCGTTCTCATTGAGGAAGTTACCGCGCATGGCCATGCGGCGGTAGTGCCACGCCATCATCACGGCGTCGGCGCGGTCGGGCGAGCCGCCCAGCCGGTGCCGGATCTCGTCCTTGTCCTCGACCAGAATTGAGTCGCCCTTCGGTCGCCAGCGGGCCGACGTCAGCTCGGCGGTCAGTCTTTCATCCGGCGGCAGCGCGATGTTTTCACCGGAGGAAGGATCGAGCGCCTCCCGGAAACGCCAGTGCATCTCGGCCCGCAGGTTGTAGAATTTGAACTTGTCGTCCGCCGTCCGCTCGGTCGACTTCATGTTGAAAATGCAGGCTTCGACCGGGATCTTGTTGGAGACCAGATGATCGCGGGCGGATCCACCCCAGCCGCCGGTCATATCGAAGATCACCATGGCATCGTCCTTGCGGTGCATGATGACCTGACCGGCAAGCTGCGGACCGTTCTTTGCATCGACCCCCTGAATGACCGTCAGCTTGTCGAACCAGTTACCGTAAAGTGTTGAAATCACATGCGGATCGTTCTGGCCGCCGCCGCCAATGTCGACCGCGAGCGTCAGCATCTTGAGCCCGGTTTGCGGCTGCGGCTTCCATCGCCCTTGCGCCTTGCGGACCCATTCGGTGGGGATGACCTGCCAAGCGTGGTCCGACCGGCCCGCGAGGAAGTCTCCCTTGAGGAGCTTCGAGCGTAGCGGCTCGGGCATTGACATGATCTGCGCCCGGTAGCCGCTCTCGGCCAGATACGGATTGTCCTCCAAGCGGGCGGGGATGAACGTCCGCGACATTGGCTCGTAGGGCTCGGGTCCTAAAAAGACCACCTCGTTGTTGGGGCACCAAACGGTCTTGCCGTCCGGTCCGACGAAGGCCCAGCGCAACTCCCCGGGCTGTGCCGGATTGGGGTACATCGGATCCAGCCACGGCGCGAACCACTCGATCAGCCACTCGCCTTCGCCGCCTATCGGTGGATTGCTGGCAATGATGACGCGGGTGCGCTGTGCCTTGTTGGTGGTGCGCTTCCAGCCCATCACGAACAGGACCTTTTCGACCCCAAGCTGTGCGCCCTCGTCAAAGCCGATGAAGTCGTGCGGTCGGCCCTGCCAGTCCATCTCTTGCCCGACGCCGCCAATGGCACCCAGCTCGATCATGCGCCCGCCCTTGCGGAGCACCATGTCCTGACCGTTGTAGCCGTCGCGTGTGCCGTTGTTGGCGAGCTTCAGGATCCGCTCCTCGATGGCGCGGAGGTCCTTGTACTGCGCTCGGAAGATCACGCTGCGCTCGTGCCGCGTCAGAGCTGTGCCGCATAAAAGATCGGTCTTTCCTCCGCCCGCAGCTCCGCCGTACAGCAGCAGATCCGCAGGGCTTTCGTAGGCCACCATCTGCGGAATGTTGCGCGGATCAGGTAGCCACGCCGCGTCCTCTGCTTCCCGGATCATCCGGTCGAGATCCGCCTTCGCCTTCAGATCCATCGACGCCAGCAGGCTCCGGTATTTGTCGAGCGTTTCGTCTGGGCTTTGGAAATTCTGGGCTTGGGTAGTCATTCCGTGACGCCTCCCTGATCGTGACCAGCGCGTAATCGAACTCGGCGTAGGTCTCCGGCGGCAGGTACCACTTGCCGGTCGGCAGGTAGTGGCAGACCTGACGGTCGTCGATCCACGCGATCCCCTTCAGCGCATCCTTGATATTCTTCACGATGTTGTCGAGATCCGGCACCGAGTCCTTGAAGTACAGCCGGGTCTTTTTCGCCGGGTGCGGATAAAAGACCTGCACACCGAGGGCAACCGGACCACGCAGCAGCGGGATCCGGCGCTTCATCATCCACGTCTTGCAGATCGTGCCGACCATGTACTTGTAGGAGACCTGCTCGGGCGGATCGTAGTGCTGGTTGCCATGGCCCTTGGCCGGTCGCTTCCAGCCCATGATCGGGCCCTCGATACGGAACTCAATCTTGTAGATCAGTGCGGTCACGGTGCTTCCCTACCGCAAAGATGCTTGACGCATGTGATTAAGTCTAGCGGGGACTGGCAAGCAGGAGATCCGCCATGATGTACGCGGCGGTGATCTACGCGAGCCTCAGTATCGGTGTCTGTGTCGGGATCCTCATTGCGAGCATCTGCATGACAGCGAAGGGCTAAGGCGATCTCGTTTGTGCCTTGCGCCGCTCACACCAATACTTGGTGCGGTCTTTTTTGCGTTCCGCCATCATATTGTTGAACGCAGCATTATAGCGACAAGCCCACGCACCCTTCGGATTGTCTGCAAAGACGGTCGCGTCAACCGGGAATCGATCTGACGCCGGATCCGGGACGGGGTGAGGTTGGCCGCCCTCTCTCTGCTCGAACAGCACGTAAACGTCGATCATGGTCGCGGCAACCAAAACTAGCGCCGCGATCTTGCTCACGGGAAGAACACACTCCCGACCGCGCTGCCTATTCCGTACATCAACAGCCCGATCCATGCCGTCGTGAGCGCGAGGCCGAAACAGACAATCGTTATTCCAAAAATCTGCATGGTCTTTCTTCCGCGTGAGAAGCCGGTCGTGAGTTGTGGCGTCTCTGCGGAGAGACTCTCACGACCGGCCCTGCCACAAGGTTATGCGGCTGCCATTTCTAGCAGACGCACCTTTTGTTTTCTCCGACGCTGCATCAGCACAAGACCGGCGATGCCCGTCCCGAAGAGCCACACCGCTCCGGGAATCGGTACTTCGGGTGGTACGGCAAACGTGGCGAGGTTGCCACCGTAGCCGGACGTGCCATTGGCAAAGCCTTCGATGTTGAGGAAGTAGTCTCCCGCAGCAAGGATGGCTGAACCAGCGAAGCCCTGACAGAACGGGATGATGCCGCAAGGCGAGCTTGCGAACACCGGCCCGATGACCGTGCCACCCGGTAGCGCGGGCGTCCCGGCAATCACCGACCCGTTAAAGCCAGTGATAAAGTCAGAGCCTTGAGCAAAGACGTTGGTCACTGACGCGATTGTCAGTGTCGCCGCCTGCGTCAAGTGGAAGGTGTACTGATCCGAGAACAAACCAACGAGTGATCCCAACGAGTGCTGAAACGCACCACCCGCCGAGGTCGGATCGTCCCCGAAGTTAGTGATAGTCGCCGCCTTGCTGGGCATTGTCAGTGCCAGCACGGCAGCGGCAGCAAACAAGAACTTTCTCATATGAGAGGTCCTTTCTTTCCACCCGATGGACATGGTCCCGCATCAGGCAACGGGTATCCCCCGGCGCAGGCACCGCCCGCGACGGGAAACTGTTACGCAGCAGCCATCAGATCGGCTTTGCGCTTCCTGCGATTGAGCGCAAACAAACCAAGCAAGCCCGTTCCGAACAGCCACACGGCACCGGGGATTGGTACCTCTGGTGGGACGTCAAACGGCGTTGGACCGCCGCTCAGATCGACAAAGCCTGTCCGGCCATTCGTGCCGCTGAGAATGTCCAGCGCCATGAACGCTTGCGTGTCACCGGGAGGATTTGTCGAGAGTTCGGCAAACGACGCCAGCGTCAGTCCTGCACCTGTGATGGTGAAAGACAGTGACGTCGGACCATTGCCGCCGTTCCAAGTCCCTTCGAGTCCGTACTCAAACAAGCCGAAGCCGTCAGCAGTCAGAGCGCCCGCAGCCTGTTGATTGACTGGGATGACGCCGGGGATGGTGAACAGCGCAGCGTTGACGATATTCGAGTAGGTGATCGTCGGGTCGCCAATGAGGTTGAAGCCAAAGACAACGCCCTGTCCGCTATTGGCAAAGTTATTGCCGTTGAGGAACGAGATTGCAATGTCGATGCTTCCAGCACCATTGTCGGTCGCCGTGATCGTTGCGAATCCACTCGATTGCGGTCCGCACAGATCAGTACAGTGATCGGATCGGAACGTACCCGATACGGTCACCGCATTGGCCGGGATGGATACAGCGGCCAAGAGTGCGGTCGCTGCCAGTGTTGCGAGCAAAAGTTTTTTCATGCTCTTCTCCGTGTCAGGAGGCGATTGCCCCCATGTAGATCGAGATGGCCAGCGCGACCGCGCACACGATCACGAGCAGTAGAGTCGCCCCGTTGTGATCGTCTTCTCGCGCGTGTGTCATGCTGCCCGCCCCGAAATCATATTACGCAGGTCATTGAATACCGCTTCGTCGACCCCGGGTAAAACTTTATCCTTAACGATCTCGAGTGCGTCGTTCCAAAAAAGCTGAAAGTCGGCTTGCGACATGCTCTCGAACTTCAGCGAATGCGGGTTTTCGATCACCCGCCCATCCACAAGCTGCACGTAGTCGAAACGGCCCGTCTCCAGTTTCAGCCAAAGCGCAATGTTCTCAGCGGTTTGCCCGGTAGCGTCCGCGATCTTTTGAAAGACCGCCCACGCCAGCTTGTGATGTTCCGGGTAGCGGGCCTTGTGGACCCACATCAAAACCTTGTCGCCATCATTGAGACCCTCAAGAATCTCCAGCGCCCGCTCGTCTTCGGGGACGAAACGTACGGGCGGCTCGGCCTTGAAAATCCCCTTAGCCTGCATTCAGCGCCGCCATTTCCGCCAGTGTCTTTTTGCGCTCGGCAACGAATGCGATCACGCGCTCGCTGATCTTGGGTGCCTTCTCGTGCAGGTCGGACAATGCCTCGGCGTTGGTCTTGTGCCACGCGATGATCTCGGCCTCGTCCTTGGCTAACCCTATCTGCTGCATGAACTTTCCGGCCCACTCGCTGGCCGCGATGCCAGCTGGCCGGTCGATGGCCTGCGGCGGCAGTTTGGTGACGGCCTGCTCGGGGGCCTTGGCCTGCGGTTTGGTTGCATCCCGCTGTGCCGCCGTCTGTTTCTTGCCTCCAGCGGCCTCCTTCACGCCAGCCTCGGCGTCGTCGTCCTCGTCGGCGGAGACACCGCAGATCGCGGCCAGCGAATAGCGTTTGGCGTATGTGAGGTTGCTGCCCATGTTCTGCGGGTTCGCGTTCGAGGGCAGCGGCCACTCGGACACAATGACCTCGCCGCTGCTATGCCGCAGCGTGGTCATCAGGATGAGGTTGCCCTCCGCCGTGATGATCGTGGTCTGCGTGAATGCGATCTCGGCGTCGTTGAGCGGTTTCTTGACCGCCTCGATCACGCTGGTCAGATCGGCATAGGCGCTCTTGTAGTGCGGGTTTGTCTTGTTGAGCTTGGGCGGTGTCATCGCCGCCTGCGCCTTTATCAGCGCCGCCGTGATCTTGGCTCCGGCCACGTAGCGGATCTCTTCCTGCGCGGCCTGATAGTCCTTGTCTCGGTCATTCATCGTCGTTCTCCCCAGCCTTGATCGACAGCGATCCGGCCTTGTTGCGTTTGCATACGATGCCCGCCCCGTGGGCGAGCTTCACGTCATCCGGGACCAGCGCCTTTAGTTCCTTGTTTAACTTCTGGAATTTTTGCTCGTGCGGTTTCAGGACCAGCCATTCGGTGGCAAAGGTTGCCCATACAAGATTCGCGCTCATGTCCATGGTCTTTGTCGCTTCAAAGACCGGGACGACGGCTGGCTCGCGATGAACCGGCGGTGTCATGTTGCGAACGTGCTCCATGAAGTCCTTGGCCCGCCTGACAATTTCGTCGGCATAGGCGCGATCCATCTGGACCAGATAAAACTCGGGCTCTTTGGTGCCCCGGATAATCGAAATGCCGCACCGCTTGGTGACGGTGCAAAGCATCTGCCAGTGCATTTGCGGCTGATAGCGGTCGATCACTTGCTGCACCGGCTCGAAGCCGCTGTTGTGCTTGGCCTCGATGGGGCACTCGTAGGTAGCCATCCAGCCGTCGAGCGTGGCGGCGGCCCACTCGATCTTGGGATGCACGACGACCTTGCCGCGATCCACGATCCTGCCGTGCTCGCGCTGGGTCCAGTCGAGATTGATCTGCTCGGTCGCCTCGCCCAGCTTCACGATCCAGATGTTCTCGTAGTCCTCGAGCGGAGCCCATGCCGGGTCGCCGGTCATCTCCAGCCAGAGGTTATAGATCTCGTCCTCGTCGGCCTTCATCAGACAGGCCACACGGGACGCGGTGAGTTTACCCTCGCGGGCTTTTTTCTGTTGGTCGGTCAGCATGTTGGTCTTTCCCGCGTATCTTGACGCAGGATGGACCTTGCGGTACACCGTGTCAAGCAATCTCTTGACTGGAGTTTGATGTGATGCCTCGTGCAAAAAAGGAAAAAACCACAATCAGCCGAGGGCTTTACGAGATCCGCCAAACCAAGGGAATGACCTCCGCGCTGGCGCGGCACCTGAAGGTGGCGCGACAGGCGGTGTCTGGTTGGAAGGTGGTCCCGATCAGCCGTCTCGATGAGGTGGAGAAGTTTACCAAGATCCCGAGAGAGAAGTTGCGTCCTGACATCTTCAAGAACGCATGACGTCTGCCTTCGATCAGTTACCGCAAAAGCATTTTCGGTGCATCCTTGCTGACCCGCCTTGGCGATTCAAAACGTGGTCGCCCAAGGGCAAGATCAGCCGCGCCGCCGAACTGCATTATCCGACATTGACCTTTCCGCAGATCGCAGCGTTTCCCGTGAAACAAATCGCGGCGGACGATGCCTTTCTTTTTTTGTGGATAACCGGCCCGTTCGCTGCGCTTGGCTATCACGTTCGATTGATGAAAGCGTGGGGCTTCCGGCCATCGGCGCTGATGTTCACTTGGGTCAAGCTTTTGAAGGCCCAGCAGCAGGAGATCTTTCTGCATTCGACGCAAAGCTTTCACATGGGCACCGGCTACACGAGCAGGCACAACGCCGAGCTTTGCTTCGTCGGTCGGCGCGGTAATCCACAGCGGCTCTCGACCCGGGTGCGCGAACTGATTGTCGCGCCGCTCAGTGAGCACTCGCGAAAACCTATTGAAGCGCATGAACGAATCGAGGAGTTCTGTGCGGGGCCGCGCCTCGAACTGTTCGCTCGACGTCCGCCATCCACACCTCGCGCTGCGGAGTGGACGCTCTTCGGGAATCAGCTTGCAGAAACGTCAGCGGCCCGCTCCAGTGAAGGAAGCGGGCCGCGATACACGGAAAAGGGTGACCAAACCCTACCGCCAGCCCGACCTGTGAAGGAGACCAGCGGTGACCAAGACGTATGTGAGGACGGCCCTCCCGTCAACCTTAAAGCAGGCGTTGGCTCAGGAGATCAGTGATTCCGGTACCTTCCTGCGCGTCTGCGAGATCCTCGAACAACACCTGAAAAAGACCACGGAGCTGCCAGCTCCGGCGCAGCTCGCGCTCAACCTGCCTCCCGTTTTGGTAAAAAAGACCAGACCACACCCGCTACCGCTCGACTGGCGACCGAAGCCCGAGCACTACGCCAAGGGACCTGCGGCGTGGATCGACGAACGGGCCGCCGAGATGCGGGCATGGTGCGATGCGGAAGGTCACCGCTCGATCACGCTCAAGTCGAATTGGGACCAAGCTTTCCACAACTGGCTGCGAAAGGACGCCCGCCATGGACGACGCCCGCCTCAAGCACCTGCCCCCTCCCGATCTGTTGGGAACGCCCTCAAGGAGCAGCTTGCCTTCATCAACTCCGGCGGACGGGTCATCGTTAGACGTTGAGGCTTGGGCGGTCGAGGAAGCAGCGTTCTTTGTCGGCCTGTTCCAGAAGGACGATGCTTACGAGCCCGCGACCTACGGGATAGCCCTTACCGGCCTGTTTTCGATGTACCCGGAGCATATCGTCAAAAAGACCACGTCCCTCAATGGGATGGTTGCCGAGCACGAGTCGTCTTGGCTGCCCTCAATCGCCGCCGTCCGCGCCTACCTCGAGAAGACGATCCGGCCCGAGCGTGAGGCCGCTGCCCGCGAAGCACGGATCAAGCAGCAGCTTGCCGATGATGAGGAGTGGCGGCGGCCTCGATCCCCGGAGGAGATAGCGCGGCGCAGGGCCAAGGCCGAGGAGTGGCTCAGGCGGCCCAAACCGGAGCAGCCGGGTGCATTGGGGCTCGACCAGATCCAGCAGGCGAACGAGCGGACCTTTGAACGAGAATGCAGGGCCGATGGTGTCGACCCTGCATCCGCTGTTGCCTCACCTTCTCTCAGAAAACTTCTAACCCCGCCGTCGTGACGGGTATTGCGCTCCCTCTGGAAAGACTTTGGCCGGGGGGTAGACGTGCGGGACGACCTTTGGCCTGTCCCGCCTGCCTCGCCCGATCCGCTGCAAGTAATAACGCACTCCTCGCGGGTCGAGTTCACCGTTGAGCAGCGCGACGATGGTCATGGCGATATGCGGCGGGGCTCCGAACTTGCGCCACCATTGTACCGTCCGAACGTGGACGTCGAAGGTGCTGGCGATCCGGTGATTGTCCTCAAACCCGATCTTCTCGAGGGCCGAGGTCACTTCGTTGCCGGTCATAGCCTCTCCAATACGGCAATCAGCGGAATGACGCCACCCCGGACAATCTCGACGCGGGCGTGGCTGTTGCGGAATGGAGCGTCCCAGCCTTTGAAGTCGTCTGGGGCTGGCCTTGCGAGCCCGGTCTTTTCGTAGAGCAACTCCGTCAGTCTCGCGCAGGCGTCACTGTGTTCTTTCTCGATGCGCTCGCGGGCCGCGATCTCCGCCTGCCTGCGGTCGAACAGTTCCTTGTGCTCTTGGAACGGCCCGAGCAAATCATCCGGGCTGCATGAGACGATCTGGTTGTGGTCGAATGACCGCTCGCCATTGTCGTTGAGCGGCTGGTCTTCAACGATCCAGCCCTCGATCTTCGAGTAGCTTTGGCTTCTCTCTTTCCGGGTCACGACAGCGGCCACCCGGAAGCGGAGCAACTGATCCGGCTCGCCGTGCCTTCTGCGTAGCTTGGCGTACTCTTCACCGACTGATATGGATTTGGTCTGCACTGGTCTTGCTCCGTGTTGGTTGTTTCTAACGGTGTCAAGACTAATTGCGCCAGTCGTGACTGTCAAGCCGTCGCAATTCGTCGGCGTAGGTCATGTCAATAAAAGCATTGAGGCGAAGTGCCGAACCGCCGTTGACCGTTGCCTGCGTTACGGTCTTTTCCTTTCGGATCTTTGCAATCCAGCCCCGCTCCGGCTCCCACACCTTGACGCGCAGCACGACGTCATCCGGGACCAGATAAACGAAACACCAGAACGGGACGACCAACCGCCTTGCAACCTCCACGGCTTCATCAAGCTTGCTTGCCGTGACTAGCCATTCGTTTTTGTATGCGCCGCGTAGCGTTGCCAGAGTGCATTCCCGGCATTTGACTTCGGCCACAGCGCACAGATCATCTTCGCGCAATATCAGCGCGTCGATGGCTGCCGCCTCGTCTTTCGGGGTGCTGATATAGCGAACACCACGCCACGCGGACACGATGATGTGCGCGGCGCGGTGCTCTTGCTCAAGTGTGCGTTGCCCTCTCGGGGTGTTTATGTCGAGGGGCATCGGTCACCCCTTAATAAGCTCGATCTTCGCCCGGAATCTGTGCTGCACTCGCCACGGTACAATCCAGACGTCAAAGTGCGGGGCCTTCATCTCCCACAGCGCGGTGATCCTGTGGTTGCCGTCGCATGTGCAGAGGATGCCGTCGTCGTCCGGCGCTCCGATTGCGAGCCCGGGCTCGTGCAGGACCTTGGGGTGGTCTTTTATCCACGCGATCCGGTCAAGCTCGAGGTTGCCCGTTGAATAGTCCGGCGGCGGCAGGCATTCCATCGGGACGCGAACGATAGGCCCGAAGTATCCTCGCTCTGCCGCCTTCCTGATCTTGCTCACGTTCCAAGTGACCTCTTCTCCACCGTCGAGGACGATGGAGAAGGTCATATCGTTGATCGTCGCGCCGCTGATCTTGATTGTGGTCACGGCGCTCTCCCCCGGCGCTCCACCTCGTTATTAAAATTCTCCATGGATCGTCTTCGGCGCTCGGCCTCGAGCAACGGTCGATTGCGCTGCTCTAGCTGGGACGCCTGTTCTTCCATAGCCTTTGTTTGCTGGCGCAAAATCTCGTTGCGTTGCGTCTCGATCTCGCGCTGTGCCGTCTCGCTCTGGCTCAACTGCCATGTGATCGGAGCGGCAATGATGCCTGCGGCAATCAAAATCGCTGCCGCCATGATGATGGTCTTTTTCATCGCGGCAGTCTTTCGTTGCGATCTGAACTGCCAAATCCGTGGATACCCATGGTCTTTTTCTCCGTGTTGGTCCGCTGAAAGGAAGGACGCGACGGGAGGACCAGACCCGCCGCGCCCTCGTGGTCACCCTCGGAAAAATCCCTGCACGGTCGCGGCCATCTCTAATGGCGCTTCAACCGCGAGGACTCCCATGGGCAACCGTTCGATGTAAGCAACATTGGCCTCGAGCCATTCCTTGGTGATGGCCTTCGGTGCAACGCTGTTGCCTGACGGGGTGCAGCCCAGCACAAGGCCGTTGCCTGCCAGTGGTTGGTGTGTGCCCTTGATGTAGAAAAAATGCCGTGGTGGAAGCCCGTGGATCAAGCCTTCCTCGTCAACGAATACCGAATCGCGCTGCTTGTTGAGGTACACCGCTTCAACAATCTCGCAGCCGATGTGCTTGTACATGCTGGCAAGGTTGGTGACCTCGACTTCGCGGATCTCTTTCGCGACGGTGTCGATCAGCAAACCTTTGTAGGGTTTTTTGTCTCTGTAGCTCATGGTCAATCCTCCGTGCTTTCGATCTTGATGGTGTCGCCCACATGCAGGGTGCAGCGGGTGGCAAGGCTGCTAACGGCCCTGCTGACGGCTTCCGTTGTCGCGTCCCTCTCCTTGAGGTTGATGCGGTCAAGCTCGCCGCCGTGTTCGCCGTAGAGAACGATGCTTGTCATTTGGTCCGGTCCTTTCCGTTGGTCTCTGTGGATCTGATTACGCTCGCCCGGGATCTGTGTCAAGCCTATTTTCGCAGGCTCGACACAGTACCGGGACCTCCCTGTTGCCGCGCTTTAGTGGGCTTTTGTGGTGGCGCTGCCAGTCTCGGCAATTTTCATCAGCGCGACGGCAAGCGCCGTGGTGTCGATGGCCTTCTGTGCAGCGGCTTGCATCATTTCAAACGGGAACAGGCCGAATTTACACCCGTGCCTTTCGTCCTCGTTCATTAGCTGCCATGCGGCGGCGGCTGCCTCCTCGGCAAGCTCTTGCTTAATCTTTTTCATGTTCATGGTCTTTTCTCCGTGTCGGCAGGATTGCCGGTCATGCGGTCCGGTTTGCCCGGGCCGCATGGGCTGCAATCATTCCAGCCAGAACAAACCGCGCCGTTGCGCCTCGTTCTCCGCCAGCGCCGCGAAGCAATCGCGTCCGGCCTTTTTCTCTTTGCGCCATACTCCGTGAACCTGCTCGTCGGTGCAGTTTCGGAGGTAGTCGTTAAAGTTTCGTATGTCGTCCCCGGTCATGGCGCGACCCCGCCAAATAATCCCAGCAGGATAATCGCGGGCATGCCGATAGCCATAGCGACCAGCACAACGATTCCCGCAAGGCTTCCAACGCATACCGCCCCGAGGAGCGTTTTGACTGCGCCTCGGCAAGTGTCTTCAAAAGCTTTCGCCATTGATTCTTTGATCGACCCGCCGCTGACACCGTTCGCCAGCACAGTCGAACCGACAAAATAGAACACCGCAAAGATTGCGAGTTGAGCGAATACGTCCGGGGTCATGGCGTCACCTCGAAAGCCTGCGAGTCGACGTTGACCCAGACTTGTCCGGCTTCGCTCGGCAGGCCGCCCCCGACCCAGCGGCCTCGCCAGCCATAGCGGGCCGCCAGCGCATGGGCTGCGGCGCGGTGGTTCGCCTCGTATGACAGGACGTCGTTCCACTCGAGAGTCAGGCTTCCGGCCTGCGCGGTCGCCTTGACGCGGGAGCCCCGGACATTCCCGGGCCCGAAGTATCTCGTAACAATCGCTTGCATGGTCTTTGGTCCTTTTTCCGTGTTCGGCAGGATTGCCGGTGCTAGGGCCCGCATGGAGCCCTAGCGGCTGCAATCGTTTACGCGGCCTCCGCTGGTTTATTGACGGTCTCAATCTGGCCTTCCACCCAGCGGCGGGCGGTGCGCTCGTCCGTGACCTCGTGCGAAAGGTAAATCTCGCCTTCCTCCCGGACGCAGGACCGCACATGAATGCCCCGCTTCGGATCCTTGTACTTGGCGTGACCGGCAATCCAGCCGTGTCCAATGGCGCGGAAGAATCCCGGCATGATGACGGCGGACGCGGTCGCAATGTCCATCGGCAGCCCATGGTCCTTGATCGTGACCCGACACGAGACCTCCTCGCCTCCGGGATGCGGTCCGCCAAATCCCACGACAAGGCGGACCATGTAGCCTGCGGCCTCGAGCTTGTCGCACAAGGCAACGGCAGCCGCGCCGCGCCAGAACAGGACCTCGGCGCTATCGCCCGCCGCGCAAATCATGTTCGCCAGCAAGTCGACGTGCTTCGGGCCCTGCGCGGATTTGCGCCTTGCCCGCGTCCAAGCGGTGGCCATGCGGCCTGCGTAGACGTCGCCTATGTCGAGGTGATCGCCAAAGTCGCAACGGGTGATGCGACGGCGAATATCGAGCGGCATGGCCTCGACGTCGCCAAGCTTGGCCATGAAAGCGTCGACCCGCTGGCGGCCTTCGGTCCAGCCGTCGCGCAAAAGCTTCTGCACGTCGTCGCCATTGCCGCAGCCCGCGCCATACCAGCCGCCCCGGTATTGCGTGTGCAGGAACAGGTCGCGCACCTCCCGGTTTTTCGGGTTGCGTAGTTCATTGTTGGCCGCGTCGAGGAAGTCCGCGACGGTATCGTATCGGCCATCGGTTACAGGTTGAGTCATGGTCCTTTGGTCCTTTCCGTGTTCGGCAGATTGCCGGTCATGCGGCGGGGGTTAAGCCCGCCGCATGGGCTGCAATCGTTAGCCGGTGATGCCGCACTTTGACTTTTCGTCGCGCGTCCAGCCCTCGACAAGAGTCGCCATGACGGTCTTCCAGCTATCGCCAGCCGCGATCATGGCGACGGCCTTCTGGAATGCCCGGGTGGAGATCACGCGCCGCAGCTGGTTCTCCCGGACCTTGTTCCGCAGGTTCCAGAGATCAGCCATTTGCGCCTCGGTGAGCCCGCCCGCCGTGCCAAGGTCTTTCTCAAAGGCCGTGTCGTAGTCCATGGGGACCATGGTCCAGCGGTCCATGGCCGCCGCGTCCTGCACGTTGCGCGACACATAGAGCGGATTCGCCCCGGTGCCGTAAGTGTTGGCGGTCGCGATCATCACGACGTTCTCGCCGCGCGGGGTGTAGGGCTTCTCCCGGCGATGCGCGATATGGATGCCGCCATTGGACGTGGCACCCTGCACCACCATAATCATGTTCGGGTCAAAGCAGTCGTATTCGTCAAAGCAGAAGACCGACTTGCCCTTCTCATAGAGGCGGACAAACTCGCTCGCCACGTACTCGAATTTGCCGCCGTCTCCCGGCAGGAGATGCCCGGTCAAGGCGGACTCGGATGCGCCAGCGGTGCCGTGAATGGCTCCGTATTCGGCCTCGAGCGCCCGGGAGAGTTGTTCGCACAGGTGCGACTTGCCGCAACCGGCAGGGCCCACCAGCATGATGTTAATGCCGCGCTGCAAGGCGAGCTTCAGGACGCGATCAAAGACCGGGTGAGTGCGCTCTTTCAACTCGACGGCAGGCCGGTCGCCAATGGTGATTTTCAGGTCACGCGCGGGCAGGTCAATCTTTTTGACCTCCTCCGCCACAATGGCGCGGACCTCTTCGGCGTCGACGGAGCCCTTGCCCTTGCTCGCCAGTATCTCGAGCGCCGCAGCGATGGCCTTGGCCTCCGGTGACAGGTCGTGACCGTTGCCCGCGCCGATGGCCGGAGCGGCAATGGCGGGCGGTGAAGCCTCGCCAGCGATGATCTGCGGCAATCCCGGCTGCTCTTCCTCGCCAGCCTCGCCAAGCTTGCGGCGGAGCTTGTCCTGCTCGCTGCCCGACTTGTCGTTATAGGCGAGTTGCAATTCGATGTAAGAGAGCCCCGCAGTAAAGGCCGCCGGGAAGCCCTGCGCGTTGAGCCAGCGCCGCACATGCGGGCGGTTCTCTTTGGTGACTTTGCGAAGCTGCCCGCGTGACGCGCCGATGAGCGCCTCCGCTTCGGCATCAGTGAAGTTTGCGATTCTCATGGTCATGGTCCGTTTTCCGTGTTGGTCTAGGGTACCGCCCCCGGGGTTATTCCCGGAAGCGCCGTAAACGCATGGCGCTTTTAATGCCTGTCTTTTGTGGTGTCAAGTCTATTTGCGCGGCATTCACAGCCTGCGGAGGATTTATTTAGTCCCGAAACGGACCTATTGCCTGCGGGATTGTCCCGGACGCGGTCCCGGCCTAGCGTGGACCGATCACGGGACCTTAAAAGACTGGAAAGACCGGATGTCAGCCGAAGAGCCCAGCGCCGAAGAAATCGCTGCCCGCAAAGAGTACATGCGCCAGCAGGAGCGGGAGAAAAAACGCAGGCAGCGGGCCCGCAGGAAGGCCGCGCAAATCGTGCAGGCCGCAGGGCTCGACGTTCCCGCGCTGGTCCCGGGCGGACACGACGACGACAAGCCCGAACCGGCCATTGATCCGCCCCGACCGGCAGGACGGCCTAAACTGTTCACGCCAGAGAAAGCCTTGAAATGGCAGGATTTTATTTGTTCGCGCATAAGGGAGGGCAAAACTTTAACGGCGATCATCAGGCAGCAGCCGAAAGGGCCAAGCATTGACACGGTGTATCGGTGGCTCGGGGGAGATGCGTCTTTTGCCGCTGCCTATGAAAGAGCGAAAATTGACGCAGCAGACTCGTATTTCTTCCAAGCTATCGACATTGCAGACGCAGCAACCGGCGATGCGGCAGCCGTTTCTGCGGCTCGAATGCGATCAGAGGTGAGACGCTACGCAGCCGCCAAGCTCAAGCCCGAGAAGTACGCCGACCGCAGCGAGGTACACTCATCCGGCGAGGTGAAGCACGTCATAACGGACGATCAGAGAGCCCGCGCACTGGCCGCATTCATTGCACGGCAGGCCATCGGTGCAGCGCAATCGCTCCCGGAAGTGCGGAAGCTCATCGAGCAGAAGACCGGAAAAGACCAGACCGAAGACCAGCCCAAGCCTTAAAAGACCGCTCCACCAGATCTTGTGGCCATGGGTCCCCTTTCACACAAGGGGTGGGGGACCCCCCTGCCGCGCTGAGTGACGGGGGATATGCCTCCCTCGCATCTACACCGCCATGTCTCGATATTCCCTCACAAAATCCAGCCCCCAGATCTTGTGTCAAGCTTGGTGTCGCTTGACTATTGCGCCTCTCCACTTGCTCCATCTTGCCCGCTGAAGCTCAGTGGACTTCCGAGATGGAGAAACCCGCGATGCCTCGACCGGCATTTCGCCGGGGATTGCGGGACTGTTTTCACATGGGGGAGGAGAGTGCGTCTCGAAGTGAAGATCGCCCTTGCGCGATAGCAACATCGCTGACCAATTTCCAGTCAATGATGCTGACCCAACGGCACACATCGCGAACTTATCCCCGCAAAAAAATAATTGACCGACATGCGCCGCAAGTGTTTGCTTGACGCATGGGCAAACGCTGGAACAGCGGTCCGACAAAACGCCAGCAAGCGGCGAAACGCTGGGCAGGCAATGTCGAGCGGGCGGTTCGCGCCGACCGCATTCACATGCGCGGTCTTTCTCACCAGACGCTTGTCGTCCCGCGTGGGCTCAAAGGGACAACGCTCGGTCCCGCGTCCCCCGGTCGCCACTTGTCCCGCGAGGAGATCGCTAAGGTCGAGGCGGAGCTTCGGGCTCGCGGGGATCTGTAGGGTCGATCAGCTCGATCAGAATGAACGGGATCTGGTACTCGACCATGATCGCGATCTGCGTCGGGTTGACGTGATAGACAAAGCCGCCCCATGCCGCGATCTTGCGGCCCTCCTCCTGCAACTGCTCGGCAGTCTTCTCCATCAGCCAAACCTGAAGTCGCCGCCGTGCGCCTCGACGTGGTGCCTGCGGCAGAAAAACCCGACGTTGTCGATGTCCCGGTAGTCCGCCTCGTAGTCGTAATGGTGGATCTCGGCGGGCTCCGCGCCGCACTTCTGGCACGGAATGTCGGCCCCCCACCATCGCCGGGTTGCTGCCCGGATCCGCCGCTTCTCGTCTCTGGTCACCCTACCCTCCTATGGCCCACTTTTCTGCAAAACGAGCACCCGCTCAAAAAATAATTACCACAGATCTGTGGAAAGGGAATGCTTGACAGTAAATAATTTTGGTACCATCGTCCCGCCATGTCATTTTTCAAGCGCAGGCGCGATCAATCGGCGGAGCGGGCGATCCAGCAGGACTACTTCCGCTCGATCCGTGGGCTGGAATTACGGGTCGAGGCGCTGCTCGGCTCGCTCAAGGAGTACGAGGAAAAGGCCCCGCTCACCCCGCCGCTCCGCAATCTCGCCAAGGGGCTGGAGAATGCGCTGCGCGATTACCGCAGCGCCAAGGCCAATCTGGAGAACTCAAAAGTTTAACGAGCTGGAGCTGTGTCGAGGAGCGTTAAGAGCACCAGTGACTACCCACCTCAGACGTGGGTGATAGGAGAGGGCGGTATCGCTGCAAGAGCCATGGCGACGGCAGCGGTGGTAGGCACGGCGGGAGGCGGGGGCGGCAAACAAACAACCGACCCCCGTCTTTCCTCACGGAGAAAAGACCATGACCATTGTGTACCGGCGCAACAGGCTCGGGCAGCTGCTCTACGATCTCGCCTTCACCAATCTCGATGAAAGCTATCTGGCGCGAAAGCACGGCAAGCCGGTGGCGGCGATCCGCGAGCTTCGCGCCAACCGCAAGGTCAAGGGGCTGCGCCAGAAAAACGGTTTGAAGAACGGCCCGGAGACCCGCCGATGACCGCCGCATAGCAACCGGGAGACAGATTTTGCCAGAAACGATTGAAGAATTGTACGACACACTTGATGCCGCCGATAAGCACACGGTTTTCCTGATGGGTAAGATTGAAGAACTTGAGGCCAAGATCGCAAACCTAGAGGCGGAACTTAAGGCCGCAAGGTTCGCGGCAGAAACTAATTGGAGTGCGCTCAAAAGGTTAGCACCAGAAGTTTATGGCTGACACATGACCGACCAAAGCACTCAGAAATCTTTGTTGGCGCGGGAGCGTATCGCCAAATTCCTCTGGGACATGGCGGCGGAAGAGACCGGGACCCGCAAGTGGGACGAAGTTGCGGAAGACCAGCACATTCTGAAGAGTCGTTACCTGCAAGCCGCAGCGATCACGGTCGCCGTCCTGTCCTACGTGATCGGCGGCCCGGAGAGATTCCGATGAACAACCTGACGCGGGATGAACATATTGCGTGGTGCAAGAAACGTGCGCTCGAGTATCTCGACGAAGGCGACATCAAGAACGGCGTCACTTCGATGCTGTCCGATCTGTCGAAGCATCCCGAGACCCGCGAGTTGAGCGAGGCGGGCTATGCCCAGATCGGAATGCACATGATTATGATTGGCGACATGGCCGCCGCCCGCCGTTTTGTCGAGGGCTTCCAATGAGCGAAGGCTTGAAGACCAAAATACTCAGGTCGATAACCTGCCCGAAATGCGGACGTACCTCGTATCATCCCGAAGACGTGCGCCATCGCTACTGCGGTGCTTGCCACCAGTTTCACGATGACATGGGGATTTCAATGAGGGCCTTCACGATGTACCGGCGCAACGTGCCGGACGCCACCCACAATGCGCTGCAAAAGAACGCGCCCGACCAGCCGCAATTCGAGGGCGTGGTATTTCGCGACGGGCGCTGTGCCATTCGCTGGCTGACCGCGAAGGGATCGACGGCGGTGTGGGACAGCTTCGAGGACATGATGGCCATTCACGGCCACCCCGAATACGGCAGCGAACTTTTTTGGCACGTTGTTTTGGAGCTAAAGCCATGAGCAAACCAGAACACGGTCCCGAAATGCTGGGGGACGCGCCGGTCGAGGATCGTCATCGCCGCCTGATGAACACCATCGCGCACACGCTCGACGAAGCCTTCAACGGCAAGCTCAAGGGCGCGGACCGCAAAGTCGGCTTCATTCTGATGGTGTTCAACTTCGATGAGGATCAAGGCCGCACCAACTACATCTCGAACGCCGACCGCGCCTCCGTCGTTGAAATGCTGAAGGAGCAGATCAAACGCTTCGAGGGAAAAGTATGAGAATGTCCGCCGGATCCGCCCGCGTCCCGACCTGCTTCTGCCGGGTCTGCGGCATCGACCTCGACGCCGTCTCCGAGATCTCACGCGAAGACAGTGGCAAGGAATTGCCGGTCGTCGCTTCTCCCGGCGACATAACCGTGTGCATTAACTGCGGCACCGTCTCGGTGATGAGTGATGAGCTGCGGCTGCGGGAGCCGACGCACGAGGAGATGGAAGTGGTCAGAGGCGACGAGCGCGTGGTTGCCGCCATCGGCGCGGTCAGGCTAAAAAATCTGCTCAGGAAAAAGGGGCTCACCCAATGAACGTGCTCGCACCGAACGCCGCGCTTGCGCCGAAAGGCCAGCCGCGAGCGGCTCCGCCGACCGGCTTCATCGCCTGCCATCAGGCCAACAGCTTCGACGTGATGATCCGCGTTGCGACCATCACGGCGCTGTTCACCAACGCCGAAGGTCACGCGGGCATCGTCACCGAATCAGGCCGCGAGTGGCACATGACGGAGAGCCTTCAGGAAGTGATCGACATGATTAACGTCATCAACCCGCTGACGACGCCGACACAACAGCCCGCGTCAACGCCGCCGCCGCCGCGACGAGTACGCAACGGCGAGCAGGATCGCGAACCAGACGCGAAGCAGGGACGCAAGCAGAATGAGGATCATGCGTGGCCTCCGCCGCCCGACGATATGCGCGAGGGCGATCTGCCGAAAGACCCAAACCACGATCCGAAAAACGATACATGGGAACGGGACCGAAGCGATGCGGACGCAGCTAAATCCAAAGATTGAGGCGGGCCGTGTCGTCTCGCTGGTCCATGGTCCTTCGCCGCGTGGCGCAATGTATGGCGCGTTTGTGGTCTTGGGCCCCTGCGGGCGCAAGCTCGCGGTCGTCGCGGGTACGGGTTACGATGATGTGCCGTGGGAGCATGTCTCGGTATCCTGCGACGGCAAGCATCCCCCCAACTGGCAGGAGATGTGCTGGATCAAAGACCAGTGGTGGGGCGAGGAAGAGACCGTCGTGCAGTTTCATCCCAAGCGGTCGCAGTACGTGAACCTGCACGAGAGGACGCTGCACCTTTGGAAGCGGATCGGGCAGGAGATCGAGCTGCCGCCGCTCGTCGCGGTGTGAACGAATCAGGACGTCCCGATTCGTTCTCCTTTGACATAGGGCAAAAAGCGCAGCACGTTGCCCTCGCGGAATCTCAACAAAGGAGGACTCTATGGCTCAAGTGCCCGTTTCAATGCAGGTCGTTGTTTATCCACGCGATAAGAGCGTCAAGCCCTACCCGGCGACGATTGTCGGCTATGCTTGGATCACGGGCCTTGCCCCCGATCACGGGCTTCCCGGCGACCAGCCGCACCCGGATCATGGCCTCCCCGGCGACCAGCCGCACCCCGATCACGGTCTTCCCGGAGCGCAACCGCACCCGGAGCATCCGATTGTGCTGCCGCCGGTTGACGTGCCGCCGCCGGTCGATCAATCCGGCTTGGAGATCACTCTCACCGTCAAGCAAGCGCCAGAGGAAGGCGGTTGGGGTCTCAATCTCGATGAAGGCTGGTATTACAACCCCGGCCCGTCCGAGGCAGGACCGAAAAAGCGCCGCTAAGACTTTGTCGCATTGCGGTGAGAGATAATCCGGGAGACCAGATCGAGGGCCAATTCCTTGGCCTCCCGGCTTGGCAGCACGTCGAGCGCCCCGATTATCTTGACCAGTGCGACCATCTCGGGATCCCGGAGGCCGCGTTCAATCAGCGCGGCCTCTTTCGCTGATTCGCATTTTACGCGGACGATGAAGCGGCGATCACGCCTTTCGGGACGCGGGCGCAGCTCGTTGGGATCCGGCGGTTTCATAGCGGCAGCTCGCCCTGTCCGATTTCGATGTTGTAGAGATCGCTGTAATCCTTGGCGATTTCCTGCATGGTTGCGATCTCGGCGTCGGCTTCCGCCTGCGTCATGCCGCCCTTGCTCACGCGCATGGGGTAGACCAGTTTGCGAAACGAGATCTCGCGCTGGATGCACTTGAGCTTTTGCAGCGTGGTCGCCATCAGCTCACCGTCTTGGCTTCCTTCGGCGGCGGCAGCACGTTCTGCTCGAGCAGTCGTTCGACCAGCGGTCGCCCATCGGCAGTCAGCATGTACGGCATAAAGACCGCCTCAAAAGACAGCACCCCGGTCTCGACCGCCGTCACCTGTCCCTTGACCCAATCGCGCAGGATCGAGTTTACCGCGATTTGCCCCTGCCGTAGCGCGTCTTGTTCGTAGTCGTGCCGGGTCCGGCGGCGATACGAATTGTAAGGCTTTGATTTCATGTGCATCGCGGCCCAGCCCTTGGCCGAGGCGCGGAGCTGGATCGGGCGGCCCCGGTGCGTGAAGGCGAGAATCACCTCATGCTTTTCGTAGTCGTCCATGAAGCCGATGCTTTCGCAGCCGAAGCGGCGGAGGATTTTGGTGATCTCGGTGCGGGCGTTCTCGCCGCTGGTCGCGGTCTCGTAGGGCGTCGTCATCAGTCCTTGCCGGTGATCTCGACCGGCCCGCTGGCAAACGGATCCTTTTCGACCGGCTCGTAGGTCGCGGAAAAGATGTCCGGTTTGCACGGATAGATCTCTTTCTTGACGCCGATGATGATCCAGTCGCCGGGGCTGGCAACCATCACGCCCTCGAGCGTCTTGATCTTGATGGTGTTGCCCGCGACGAAGACGTTGTCGGCCCTGCCGATCAGATCCGCGATCTCGGAAAGGTTGCTGCCGGTCCACTGGACCGCGTCGATGACGACAGGCTTTTTCCTGTATTTCATGGCAGCAGCGTTGCCCCTTCCCGGGATACTGTCAAGAGTGCTCTTGACACGGTCAACAGCCGATGTACAAGTCGTGCGTCTAGTTGTGTATGGTCTGCGTTGTCATGCGCGGGGCCCGGTCTTTCAGTAAACCCCCTAGTTCCCCGAAGTCCGGCCCCGCGTATGTGCAGACCATAGCAAAGGAGGCAATGATGACCGAAGCGCAGACTAAAGAGAGACCAGCAGCGAACACAGACGACACTAAGCGCATGGACAAGGTCCGCGCCGACCAGAAGAAGGCGGAGGACGAGGCCGAGAAAAAGGCCAAGGAAGACCGTGAACGCGAGCGCGAAGCCGCTGTCGAGCACGGCTCGATCCTCGACGAAGAGTACGCCAAGCGGCTCGACGAGCAGGACCAAAAAGAAAAGGAATACAACGAGAAGCAGGCCGAGCTGGTCCGGGCGGGCGGAGATCCCCGGCTGCATCAGCAGGCCGGAGCTGCCAAGCGGTAGCAAACAAAAAAACGGAGCCTCCGGGGACAGAGGCTCCGTTTACGTTTCAGGGGCAGGAACTTGGCCTGCCATCTTCAACGGGGGACCGCTCAGATGGGGGAAGCCGAGGATCGCGTCAAGCGGCTCGTGAAAATCATTAAAGGCCAAGAGGTTCACGCGATTAACGACATTCGTCAGGTGCTTGACGACGAGTGGCGGACCTCGCGGCAGATTACCGGCCTGCTCGGCAAGGGTTGCCTGCCACAGTCGGCCCGCCGGTACCTTCTCGATCTCAAGAATTTAGGGCTTGCCGAACACCGGCAGGATTCGTGCGGCATCGCACAGTGGCGACGACGCCAGTACAACGGAGAAGACTGATGTTAAACGGAGACCAGACCTTACCCGAAGACCGGCAAAAGACCGTGGAAGCAGGGCTCGCTTTATTTCAACAGGTGCAGGCCGAGCGCGACTCGCTGCGGAGCGAGCTGCGGGAATGCCGCGAGATGGTGACGCGCCAGCAAGTCGAGATCGATTCGCTGCATCAGCTGCACAACATGCTCGAGAGCCACATCGAAAGCTGGAAGTTGCAACGCGACGAGGCGGTCGCGCAACGCGCCGCCTATGAGACGCTGTTCGCAACGATGCAGGCGCAGCTCCGCGTCTTCAGCTTCCCCGCCGTTCCGCTGGTCAAAGAGGCACAGCATGAGAAGACCGGAAAATTGGAGACCGACGAGCATGGCGTTCTTGGTCCTGCTCCTGCTGGCGTTGCCGGTGCAGGCAGCGGACAACGTACCGCCGTGCCTGACGCAAGCGCAGGCGCAGGCGCGGTGGCCCAAGGCGCACCTCTACTGGCACACCAAAGACAAGTGCTGGGACAACATTCCGGTGGGGCAAAGCCGATCCGTCCGGCCTTCGAGAGTGGCAGTTTCCGCCCCCGCTCCGTCCCAGCCGACCCGACCGCGCGTTGATAAAAGACCACATGACGCGAACGGCAACGGTATCGAACTTCGTGAGCCGCCGGTCTTTTTCCCCGACACCATGCCGGGGCCGCCGCCGTCCGCGTCGATGTTCAACAGCGAACCGGCCACGCATTGGCCGCCCCTGATCGACATTGACACGATGGCCGTCTTCAAGGAGTGGAACGAAAGGATCAGCGGGCAATTCAAATGAAGAGTTGCGGAACCTGCCCGCCCGCCGCGTGGAGAATAATCGCGGCGCGACAGCGGGAGCAGTCAGGGAAAGCAAGGGGGCACGACCGTTACCGTGATCTGCGCGGTGCCAAAAGGCAGGTACGGCCCCCACCTCATAAAAAGACCGCGCCGAAGTTTCGACGCGGCCAAGGTTGGTTGCGAGGAAGGTCATCAAGCAAAGCACCGTCCGGCCAACGGACGGCGCTCTCACCCTACTTCTTCTTCCTGCGGATCGCAGCCATTGCATCTCTGTCGACAAGCGGCATCTTGCTGCGCTCGGCTTTCTCCTTCGCCTTGCGCTCCGCCTTCAGTTTGTCGACGTCGACGGTCTTGCTATGGGTCGCAAGAATGTCATCGACGGCCTTTTGTGCGGCCTGCCCGCGCCGGAGAAACCCCGGCAGGAGATCGTTGTCATCGAGCACTTGCACCGCCTCCGCGACCACGCCTTGCGGTGCAGCAACGATTTCAGTGGATAACTTTTTCTCTACGACCGCTTTTGACGCTTGCCGCAGCTCCGGGAAGTCGGCGGCGACCTGCTGCTTCTTCAGGAGCCGCTGACGTTTCTGGTCGAGATCCTTGATCGCGGTATGCGCCCGCGTCAGTCGGCTCATCCAGCGTTTGCGTCTTACGTCGAGATCGCGCAACTCTTGTGCTATGTCAGTCATGTTCTGAGAGTCCTTCAAAACCAAACAGAGTGGAGTGTTCCCATGATCGCCGCCGGGGCCGAACCCTCGGCGGCGGTTATGTATCAACCGGCGATTCCCGGCTGACATGAGCATCGTAGCATTGGGGGTCCGCGCTTTTTCCGATTCGCGGCGAACGGCGTACGTGGCTCTAAGCCAACTTTGACGTTTTGCCCGACTTGACTTCAGGCTCGACGGGCACAAGTCGCACGTTTTTGTGCGCGGTCGATTTCAAAAAGCTACATGCTGCGGGCTTGGCGGAGACGAAAATAATTTTTTTTGGGATCCCGGCGGTCCGAACAATGAGGTGTCGACGTCGAGCCCCCGCGCCAAAAGATTGTAGCGGATCTGCGGATAGGTCACGGCGGGAAACCAGCCGCGATTACGCCAGATCAAAACGTGCCGGGACGTAAAGCCGGTGATGGCGGCAAGCGTTTCCTCGCCGCCAACCGTTACGATCACATCGTAGAGACTAGAGAGGCTGAACATACGGGAAAATCGTGTCGACTGAGGCGCTGGCTGGGAGATCGAAATAGCGGTCGCGCCGCGTCCGGGTGGTGTAGCGGATCCGTCGCCGTCTGGTTGCTCGTCCCTTCATGGTCTTTCTCCTGTCGGAGCCGGGATGGTAGCACTTTTTTGCCGCGTGGATAAGTCAAGCAGTCTCTTGACGGCGGTAACCTTTGCACCCCAAATACCCAATTATGGCAGCGCCTCCGACCACGAAGGGCGGCAACGTCGGCAGCGAAAAGTACCGGGTCGAAAGAGACCACTTTGCGCTGATGGACCGCCTGCCCCGCAAGCTGCGGGAGCAAATCGCCGCAGCGCCGTATCCGTTCGCGGCTGGGGAGATCGTTGAGTATTTGGGGACGCTGAAGGCGTCGGGATGGACAGAGCATCAGGCGGTCGAACTTATAAGCAAGCGATTCAGCGACATGCTGAAAAACCGTATCGCGGCAGAAGCGCAGCGGCTTTACGGACCAGAGCACCCGCAGGCGAAGGAAGATTGAAATGAGGCAAAAACTAAAAGAATGGGAGCATGGTCACTCCGAACTGGAGGAGGTGCTCGCCAGCAAGCGGTGCGATCTGGAAAGCAGAGTCGATAAGGCAATGCTGTTCATCATGCCCGCGTTCACGCGGGCGATGGATCACGAGCGTACTTTGTTGGCAAAGACCGCACACCAAGCGCCGTCCGGCAAGACGCTCAACACGGTCGACGAGCTGAACGACCACCTGTTTGTGATGGTGAATGCAATGGCCAACATGGCGGTCACGCTCGTTGCGAATGCGATCAAGTGCGATCTTACGCCGATCTGCCGCGATTGCCTCGAGACCCGGTTGAGCTTGCTCGCCAACGTCTTGAGTAATGTCGGGGCGCTTGCGTCCGGCGGGCTCGACCGCACCGAAGCCCCGGAGCGTTTTCACTCGTGAGGTTCACGGGCAAGCTTGAGATCGGGCATCCGACTTACAAGGACGGATGGTTCCGGGTGCAAATGATTTACGTCAATCACCACTCGCTCATCAACAATGACGACATAAAATCCTGCGACCGCGCTGTGCGCCAGCAATTCTTGCAGCTGTTGCACATGAACGGCTTTACCTCGCACGGCTTCCCGGAGGTCAACGTGAAGCGCGTCAGCAGTCACATGCTGCACATTGTTGTCGGGACGGGCGCAACCCGCGACAAGCACCGGCCAATCGTGATCGACACGAAAGAGCCAGATGAAAGTTGAGATCCGCGAGGCGACACTCCGCGATCTGTCCTACGTTTGCGCCAACGCCATCGAACTCGACAAGGAAGAGATACTGGCGGCTGGTCCGCGAACGCTGACCGAATGCGCCTATCTCACGCACTACTTTCTCACCACGGTCGGCGGCTTCGGGCGCGTTGTGTGGGTCGACGGTAACCCGGAGTTCTGCTTCGGCTTCAATCGCCAGTCCGAGCTGATGCCGTGGCTGTTCTCGGCGTGGGCGTGGGGCACCGAGAAAAAAGCCCTGTGTATGCCGGAGATCTCCCGCTGGGCGCGGGCCGAGATCATCGGTCTTTTTGACGAGTGGGGTGTCAGACGGATTGAGGCAAGGGCCTCGGCGCACCACTACGACGCGCACCGCTGGCTGGAATGGATGAATTTCAAGCGGGAGTGCGAGCTGCCGGAATGGGGTCGCGACGGGATGAATTTTGTGCAATATGCTTGGCTACGGTCCGATCACGTCTTCGGGCCGTACGGTAATGTTGTGCGAAAGGGGAAAACCAATGGGCGCACCTTCAGTAGCTCCACAACCTCTCCCGCCAGCGCCGACAACTGACGCAGCCGAAAACCTCGCCCGGGTCCAGCAGGAAAAAGAAAAGGCGATCCGCGCCAGCGGCCTCGGCGCGACGATCTTGACCGGCGGCCTCGGTGCATCCGATTACGGCACGGCAGGACAAAAGACCACGGGCGCAACGACCCTCGGATCAACCTCGTAGGTCAATCAATGTGTTTCGGCGGCGGCGGTCAAACGGTTTACGCGCCTCCAGCGCCACCTCCTCCGAAGGTGCCGCCTCGCACTGACCCGGCGAGCAACATCGGACAATTCCAAGAAGAGCCCGTCAATGCCTACGGCGAGCCGTTGGGCTCGACGCGGACGGAAGCCAAATCAGACGCGAGCACGGCGCGGGAGACAGCCCGTTCGACGGCGATCCCGTACGCCTTTCAGCAACCGCTCAGATTTTAGGAGGGACGCATGTGCTTCGGTGGCGGTAAAACACAGGTGGTACCAGCGCCGCCTCCTCCCCCAACGGACACACCGAGCCCGCCCGGGCGTGAGGCAAACCAGCGGTTTCAGCAGATCCGCGCCGGTCTTGCCGGATCCGGCGGCGAAGCGACCGTCATCGACCCGTCGAAGGCGGCAAAAAGCGCAACGGTGATCGGGTGACATGGGTCCTCCCGCGAAACTCAGGCACGAACCGAAGTTCGTAAGAGCTGGTCTTTTCTGGGGGTGGTTTCTCAGGCGCTTTGGCTTCTACGCGATCTGGATGCCGTGGCGGCGGGTCTACTGTCTTGATGATCGCGTCATGGAGGATCCGATCATCCGCGAGCACGAGCGGGTGCATTCCGAGCAGGCCGAGCGCGACGGGCTCGTGATCTTCTGTGCCAGCTATTTGTTCTGGGTTGCCCGACGTGGCTATTGGGACAATCCTTACGAGGTCGAGGCCCGTAGCCGCTACGGCTATAATTGGGGGAAATAGTGGGCATTGCTGAAGAAATCATTGATCGCACTAACGGTCTTGCCTCCGACCGGCACTACTGGCTGCAAGTGTGGATGGACATTGCGCGGTTGGTGTTGCCGACCGAATCAGCGGTCAACTCGTTCAACACCATCATTGCCGGATCCGGGCGTCCGCAGACCGCCGGAATGTCAGGCCCGAACACGACCGCGCCGGTCAAGAATATCTACGACAACACCGGCATGATGTCCGTCGAGCGGCTGGCCTCCGGCATGGAGAGCCTTGTCACGCCGCAATCGGAGAAGTGGCACGGGCTCACGGTTGCCGACGTGCTCAAGCCGGAACCGACCGACGAAGAAAACATCTATCTGGAAAGCCTGCGGAATTTTCAGTTTTCGCTGCGCTACGATCCCAAGGCTGGCTTCATTCCCGGGCATCAGAAAGCGATGCGCTCGTGTGTCGCCTTCGGCACGGGAGTTCTCTACATCGAGCAGCCCGACCTGAAACCGCCTCCGGGCGAGACCTACGTGCCGATCCGCTACCAGTATTGCCCGCTGCCGGAGTGCATGTTGGGCACCAACGAGAACGGCAGCGTCGACACCAACTACCGCGTCCGCACTTTCACGGTGAAGCAGCTTATCGCCAAATTCGGCCACAAGAATTGCTCGGCGCGGGTCTGCACCCTGTTCGAGCAGGGCAATCTCGATCAGCCGATTGAGGTCATTCACGCCGTCTGCCCGCGCCGTGAGACCGGCTCGATCATCGGCCTGTTCGACCAGAGCGGTTATGGCCACGGCTACGACGTAAAGCCGATTGGATCGGACTACTACGACAAGCAGCCAGCGAGTCGCGGCGTCGGCTACGGACTGGAAAAGACCATCAAGGGCTCGCCTATCGCCAGCTACTACGTTGAGGTCGACACCAAGCACTTGCTGTCGGATTCCGGTTTCTACGAATTTCCGTTCGCGATCTACCACTGGCTGCAACAGGACAACGGGCCCTACGGCGAAAGCCCGGTCATGCTCTGCCTGTCCGAGATCAAGTCATTGCAGATGATGGGCAAATCGGAATTGCGGGCGTTCGCGCAATGGACCGATCCGCCGTTGGGCATGGTTCACGACGGCATGATGAACCGGCCAAACCTCAATCCCCGAGCGATCAATCCGGGGGCCATCGGACCGGACGGCAGCCTGCGGGTGAAGCCGTTGCTCACCGCCCAGAGTCCAGACTTTGCCGAAAAGGTGATGGAAGCGCGGCGCATGGGCGTCAAAGAGACCATGTATATCAACCTTTTCCAAACGCTCATAAAAGACAAGGAGATGACGGCAACCCAAGCGATGCTCCGGGCGAACGAAAAAGGGGAATTACTTGGTCCGGCGGGCGGCAAAATACAGGCGGCGCTATCGACAATGGCAGACCGCGAGCTGGGGATCCTCGGTCGGTTGGGGGTTTTTCGTCCGACCTCCCCGCTCGCACCGCCCTCTTCCCTGTCCGGGCGACAGATTGCCGTCCGCATGTCCTCGCCGCTCGACCGGATGCGGCGGGCCAACGAGGGTGTCGGCACCACGCAGCTGCTCAACGTCGCGCTGCCGATGGTGAAGGTGAAGCCGGAGATCCTCGACAATTTCGATCTCGACCAGACGATCCGAAACCTGCGCGAGATCTTCGGGGCACCGGCCAACACGCTGGTCCCCGAGACGATCATGCAGGCAAAACGCGAGCAAACCCTGAAGCAGCAGCAGGCAATGATGGCATTGCAGGCAGGCACCGCCGCTGGCGGCATTGCCAAAGACGCCTCGATTGCCGGTCGCAATGCAGCGGAAACCGCGCAACAACTTCCCGCTGCCGCAGGCGGGATCGGCGGCCTCCTCGACATGGCACGGCAAGGTATGGCAGCAAACGAGAATGCACCCGCTGGAGCTGTAGACGCGACGAATGCGCTACTTTCGCAATTTGGTAAACCGCCTGTTCCGGGAGCTTCGGGCCTCCCCAGCGGAGGCTGAGTTAAGGTTGGCGCTGGCGTATCAGCGCACCTTCATGGGATCCCCGACCAACGAAGACCAAGAGCTGGTTCTGGTCGATCTCGCGGATTTTTCCGGCTTCTATCGTGTGACACCGCTCGATAGTGGACGCGATCAGATCGTGTTCAACGAAGGCTTGCGGGCGCTGTACGGACGGATTTTCCGCTACCTGCGAATGTCCGATGAAGAAAGACAGTCGCTCGAAGCGGCGGCGCGTGAAACTGCGGCAAGTCGACTCCGACTTGTCGAAACACAAACGGAGGGATAAAAGATGGTCGACCAGCCGAATGTTGGGTCCGCGCCAGCGGGCAACCCGCAGGCAGGCGCAGCCGGGGGCTCTGGGGATTCTTCAGTAGTATCCGGCGGAAGTTGGATCACTGGCCTGCAAGACGCAGGGAACCGGGATCTGGCTGCCAAAAAGGGATGGGACAAAGCCAGCTCGCCGGACGTCGTCGTGGCGTCTTATCGCGAGTTGGAAGGTCGTCTCGGTAAGAGCATCGTAATTCCTGACGCCAACGCGCCGAAGGAAGATTACGACAAGCTCTACACCGCCTTGGGCAAGCCCAAAACACCCGGCGACTACACACTGAAGTTGCCGCAGGGTGTGCAGGAGAACTTCCCGTACGACGACGCCTTTGCGACCGAATACAAGACTTGGTCGCACGAGGCGGGCTTATCCCCCCACCAAGCGCAGTCACTCCATGACAAGTTCGTCCTGCGAACGCAGAAGCAGATGAACGATGCGTGGACCGATCAGCAAAGAAAGATCGGCTCTGCTCATCAGGAGATCGTCGCAAAGTGGGGTCCCGTCGAGGGTGCCGGATATACCGAAGGCGTAAGCCATGCGGCAGCGGCGCTCAACGGTCTGGGATTGAGGGATACGTTCAAAGGGGCGGGACTGCTTACGCAGGATGGCAAGATAACGGACGCAAAACTCGCGTTCGCCTTGGCAACCGTAGGAGCAGGGCTATTCCGAGAGGACGCTTCGCGTGGGGCTCCCGGCCATCTGACCGCGAACAATCCGTGGAAAGACGGGCAGGAAAACCTCACTGAGCAGGGTCGTATCCTCAAACAAAACCCGGATCTAGCGAAGTCGCTTATTCTGGCCGCTGGCAAAGACCCAAACAAAGTTCTCTACAAGGGGCGGTGACGGTCTTTTAATCGGACGGCGTGAGCGGCTTAAACCCTCAACGGAGGCTGCTCATGGCCGTTACCAGACTGACCGATGCCATCGTGCCATCGGTATTCGTCCCCTACATGCTCAAAGAGACTGCGATTAAGTCAGCCATCTTTCAGGCTGGCATTTTTCGTCAGGACGCTATGCTTGCGAACTTCCTGCAAGGCGGTGGTCAGACGGTCAACGTGCCGTTCTGGAAAGACCTTGGGGATGCTTCGACCGCGAATATCTCGTCGGACGACCCGGCAGTAAATGCGGTCCCCGACAAGATCACTACGGGGCAGGACATTGCCATCCGGCAAAACCGGAACAAGGCATGGTCCGACGCCGATCTCGTCTCCGAACTCGCTGGCGATGACCCGATGACCCGTATCGGCTCCCGCGTCACCGCATGGTGGATGCGTGAGTTTCAGCGGGTGCTGGTCTCGACCATCCGTGGCGTGGTCGCCAATAACGTCGCCTCCAACGGCGGCGATATGGTGGTCAACATCTCGACCGACGTGGCGGGGGCTCCTGCTGCGGCGCAATGTATCTCGGCAGCGGCGATCCTCGACGCGGCCCAGACGATGGGTGATGCGTCGGACAATCTCGACACCATCATCATGCACTCGATCATCTACACGAGCCTTGCCAAGCAAAACCTGATCGACTTCATCCCGGATGCCCGGGGCGAGGTGCGATTCCCGAGCTACCTTGGCTACCGGATCGTGAAAGACGACGGGACCCCCGTGGTTACGGGCACAAACCGCCCGAGCTACCACACCTACCTGCTCGGCAAGGACGCGCTTGGCTTTGCCGAAGTGCCCCCGGACGTCCCGGTCGAGACCTTCCGCCACCCCGAACAGGGCAACGGCGGCGGCGTCGAGGAGCTGTGGACGCGGCGTCAATTCGTGATGCACCCCTATGGCATCAAGTGGACGTCGACCGCGATGGCAGGCAAGTCTCCCACAGACGTCGAACTGCGGGATGCAACCAACTGGACTCGCGTGTATCCTGAGCGCAAGCAGGTCAATATCGCCGTACTCATAACGAACGGCTGATCTGCTGCAACGGGAGTCTACCTTGCCAAAATCGAAGAAGGGGAAGTCGAGAAAGTCGAAAAAGACCAGCGGCAAGAAGTCCAAAAAGAAAGCGGGCGGCGGCAGTCGAAAACGCCGCCCGCGTAAAGCTAAAAAAAAGGAAGAGCCTGAGCAGGCTGCGGGAGCAACAGCTATTCCCGAACCCGCGCCTGAGCAGGCTGGGCCTCCAAATTCGGTGAACGATCCACCACCGCAGGAGAAGAAGAACGATGGCGAAACCTGAGAAAGAAAAGGATCTCCTGACCTTGTACGAGGCCAATCAGATCTACTTCCAACAGAACAAGGAACGCGCTGAGCAAATCAGCAAAGTGCAGGTCGAAGCTCACAGGGCCATCGACACCGCCTTCAAGCGAGCTGGCGGACAGGCGGGTGGCCATGAACCGGCGCGTGAACAGAAAGATCTCCGTTAAGGGGAGCGACCATGGCTCTGACGGGCGGGCAACAGGCGGCATTGTATTTTGCACGAAAGCGGCATCGGGCGCTTTCGCATGTGTACGTTGCCCCAGCTGAAGCAGGTCCGTCAGAGTCGCAACCGGAGCCACAAGTGAGCCCGGTCGTGACGCCAGATCCTCCAAAAGAATAGGGCTGCCATGGCATCTGGGCTAAGTGTCACGAGCATCTACAACATGGTGCTCGACCGGCTGGCCGAGGAATCGGTTCTCGGTCCGACCGACCGCAAGGCGGTTACGCGCTGGCTCAATCGAAACTATCCGATCCAGCGTGATGCGCTGCTGCAACAGCACACATGGAATTTCGCACTCAAGCGCGTGAAGCTCACGGCGGAGAGTGAAAGACCGGCGTTCGAGTGGAGCTACCAGTACACGCTTCCGGCGGACTGCATTCGCGCCTTGCCGCTGACTTCGGACGGCACACGCAACGGAACGCCGATAGGCTTTGTAGTCGAGGGTCTGCGGATCCTGACAAATAAGCCGTCACCAATCCTTCTGCGCTACATCAGGCGCGAAGAGAATCCTGCGCTGTACTCGCCAGCGTTTGCCAACGTGCTTGCACAGATCCTTGCGGCCAATGCCGCGCATTGGGTTACGGGCAAGGCGACGTTTGCAAAAGAGCTGACGCAATCTGTGGGGGGCATGACAATCAACGCGCAAACTCTCGATAGCCTCGAGGGTCTGCCAGAAGAACCGTATGACGATGATGTGATCCGGGTGAGGTAGTCATGCCCGGACCGATTTATCCGCTGCAACCGACGTTTGCTCGCGGCGAGCTGTCTCCCCGTCTTTTCTCCCGTATCGACATTGACCATTGGAAGATGGGCCTTGCCGAATGCGTCAACTGGTTTGTGCTCAAGCAGGGCGGGCTGCGACGAAGACCGGGGACCGAATGGATCTCCGAGACCAAAAACTCGCAAAAGGTTCGGCTCGAAGAGTTCATCTTTTCGACCGTGCAGGCTTACGTCCTCGAGTTTGGCGACCACTACATTCGCTTCTACGCCAACGGCGGCGTCGTCAATAACGGCACGACCAACGCTATCACCTTCAACCTGACGTCCGATCAGGTCACATGGCCGAGCTGTCCGACTGCGGTCATCAACAATTCGCCAGTGGTCTTTTCAACGCAAGGCGTGTTGCCGACGCCGATGGTGCAGGGGCGCACCTATTATGTCCGCGACAAGACCGGCAACAGTTTCAAGATCTCGGAAACGGTAGGCGGAGCCCCGCTCGATCTCGGCGGTACACCGGGCGGGGTAACCGGCGCGATCTCTCCGGTCGAAGTGCAGACGCCATATGATTCAAACGAGATCTGGCGAATCCAGCTCGCGCAATCCGCCGACATTCTCTACATCGCCTCGCCAATGTGGGCACCGCGAACGCTGTCGAGATTGTCGGCGTCCGTCTTCAAGCTCGATTACTACGAATACATCGACGGGCCGTACATGCCCGAGAACCAGACGCCGACGACATTGCAGCCGAGCGGCGTGTCGGGGAACGTGCAGATTACGGCGTCGAGCGCGGTCGGCATCAATAACGGTCTCGGCTTTGTCGACAGCGACGTAGGCCGTTGGCTGACGCTGATGTACTCGAGCAAGTGGTACGCCTTGCAGATTACGTCGGTCGGTCGCCTGACGGGTGTCGTCACGATCTCGGCGGCCAATCCTGCGGTGGTGACGTGGACCAGCAGCAATCGTCACAACGATGAGGTGATCTCTTTCACGACGAGCGGGACGTTGCCAGCGCCGCTCGTGGCGAACCAGAAGTATTACATTAAGAACGCCACAGCCAACACCTTCGAGCTGTCGAACACGGCGTCGGTGCGAACGGTCAAGAATGAAGGCGATGTTCAAATCAAGGTTGGATACAACATCGGCACCGTCGACGAAGTCCTCAACCAGATCGAATGGACGTCGCACGGGCTGGTGGTGGGTGACCGGGTCAAGTTCACTGAGATCCCCACGAGTATATCGGGCCTCGACCTCAACCATGACTACTATGTGTATCAAGTCGACGTTAAGCCGGAGACGGGCACAAACGATCTTTTCCGTGTTGCCTACTCCGCAAGCCTGACCGATCCGATTTCTCTCTACGGGCGCGATGGTCCCGGTCACGCGGTTGCCAACGAAGTAATCACGTTTGGCACGTCGATCTCGACGGCAGGCTCAACACAGTCAGGCGTTCACACGGCATTCGTCACGAACAACATCGTTTGCTTTGCCGAAGTTGAAGGTCTGGTCGATGAGAAAGGCGACCTCGTTCCCAATCTCCCCGGTACAGGCGCGACCGGCGGCTGGAAGCTGGGCGCGTGGTCCGCGATCACCGGCTGGCCATGCTCCGTGTGCTTCTATCAGCAACGGCTGGTCTGGGGCCGTACCGACACGCAGCCGCAAACGGTGTGGTTCTCCAAGGCTGGCGTGATTACAAACTACGCCACGACCGAACCAGCGCAGGCAGACGACGGCATTACCCTGACCATTCTCGCGGGCGAGGTGAACGCGATCCAGTGGCTTGCGGAAGCGGCGGATCTTCTGATCGGCACGACCGGGGCCATGCGGACTATCGGTCCGGCGGATACGTCCAAACCGTTCTCCGCGACCAACGTCACGCAACGGCGACAGACGACCTTCGGGTCGAGAAATCTTCAGCCCGTGCAGATTGGAGAAGTGGCGATCTACGCGAGTTTCTACGGTCTTTCATTGCGGGAGTTTTTGTTCTCGTTCCAGCAAAACAGCTACATCTCGCCCGAGCTGACGATCCTGTCCGAGCACATGCTGCGCTCCGGGATCCAGCAATTCACCTTCGCGCAAGACCGCGAATCTATGGTCTGGATGGCTATGGGCAATGGCGAGCTGGTCGGGCTCACCTACGACCGCGAGCAGCAAATCGTGGCCATGACACGCCATCGTATCGGCGGCGAATGCAAAAACTCTGGCATTGTCGATCAGCTGCATCCCGAGGACCCGGACACGCATTACGGCGTGGTCGAAAGCGTTGCCGCGATTCCCGGCACCAACCGGCATGAGCTGTGGGCCTCGATCCGTCGCACCTTCTTGGTCGGCGGCTCCTTGGTCGAGAAGAGGTATGTCGAGCGGCTGACGCCGCCGTTCGAGGCACAGCTGAAAGAGACCGCAATCTTTGTCGACTCGAGCTTCAGTCTTTACAGCGCGACAAAGACCGGGACGGTCAGTGGCGTGTATTGGCTGGCCGGTCAGCAGATCTCCGTGCTGGCGGACGGCGCGGTCGTTCCGCCGGTTACCGTCAATGCCAACGGCAGCTTCACGCTGGCGAATAACAAGGTGGCAAACCGGATTACCTTCGGCCTGCCGTACACCTCACGCGGCATGACGCTGCCGCTGGCGCAAGGCGGCGGCGACGGCACCGGGCTTGGCCGTTTGCGGAATATCCTCTCGGCACGGCTCGACTACATGGAAACGGGGTATCTCGAGATCGGCTCGCCGCGAGCGCGTGAACTGGAGGTTGCGGTCGGTCTGCGGGGGAGAAACGACCCGATGGATACCAGCCCGCCCCTAAAAGATGGTATCTACGAGCACAGGTTCGACCGCACTTGGAAAGACGCGGGGCAGATCGTCTTCTTTACCGACAAGCCGCTGCCTGCGACGATTCGTTCGATCTCGGCGGTCTTTATCACGGAGCCGTAGCTATGTGCGTGATGGCTCTTGGGCTGATCGGCGGCGTCCTCGGCGCGGTGGGATCTCTTGTCGGGGCCCAACAACAGGCGCAAGCAGCCAACAATCAGGCGGCGATCTACGCACGGCAGGCGGCAGCCGAACGGGCACAGGCCGAGTTCAACGCGAACCAAACCCGCAGCAAGGCCATCAAGGTTATCTCCCAGCAGCGCACCGGCTATCTCGCCAGTGGTCTTTCGCTCGAGGGTGCGCCGACTGACACACTGGCCGACAGCACCCGGCAGTCCGAGCTTGACGTCGCGGCAATCCGTTACAACGGCGAGATCAAGGCACAGAACTTCGATATGCAGGCGGCGGCCTATCGCTCGAAAGCCGCAGGCGCACAGACTGCCGGGGTCTTCGGCGCGATCTCGCCACTCATTAAAGGCTTTGGCGGGGCCACCGGGGGTGGCGGAGGTGACTTCAGCTTCGGCGGGTCGACCTCGCTGGACGAGGGTTAAAAGACCATGGCGATCAGGCTTCCGGTCTACGAGAGTCACGTCCAGCTTGATTCTGGCGCTCATACGATTGCGCGGATCCACGCCGATGACGCGACCGGAAGGGCGATCTCCCGCATAGGCGAGTCGATGATCGGGGTCGCCGCTCATTGGAAGGCCAAGCAGGATCAGCTCGAAAAATACCAGTACATGGACCGGCTTGGGGCACTCAATGCCGAGCTGGCCAAAATCAAATACGAGGTCTCACAGGAATATCAGCCGGGGATCCACCCGCCGAATTGGATGCACGAGCAGATCGTTCTCCGCAGCAAGCCGTTGATCGCGGCGACGGTCAATGCCGCCCCGGAAAGTCAGAGGGAGCGGGCAGTCTCGCATGGCAAGGCTCTGGGGGTACAAGTTGATGTTGGAGCTGCTGTTCTCAACAGTCAGACCGACAAAAAGTATTACGGCGATCAGCTCAACAAAATTGCAGGCGGGTTTGCAAATTCGCTCAAGTCGAATCCTGACGGCTTTGCCAACGCGGTCGCGCAATACGACGAGACGTTGAAGGCCACGGCATCTCTTACTGGTTACGAGAAAGAGACTGTACGGCGCGGCCATCTCAAGCAAATGCTGGACTCGGCTCTTGAGGGCTATGTCAGGACCGGGCGCGTCGATGAGGCGAGACAGCTCAACGATGATTTCACCGCCCGCATGGATGCGGAAGACAAGACCCAGCGCGGTGCTCCCGCTGTCGGTGGGGGCGGAGCTGGTCCTCGATCCGAAGGTGGTTTCAACGCGAACCGGGTCGCACAGATCGACCGCAACCCGCAGGTCAAGGACGCCATCGAAAAGGCGGCTGCCGCGACCGGCATGGATCCCAACGTCCTGAAGACGGTCGCCAGCATTGAGAGCAGCGGCAAGCCCGGAGCCACGACCGGCAGCTACAAGGGCTTGTTCCAGCTATCAAATTCGGAGTTTCAGCGCGGCGGCGGCGGCAATATCTACGACCCGTACGACAATGCCCTGTCGGCGGCGAAGGTGTTGTCGCAACACGCGGCCAAATTCGAGCAGACGAACGGACGTCCGCCAACGGCGTCAGATCTGTATCTGATCCATCAGCAGGGCGAGGCTGGCGCGGCGGAGCACACAAAAAATCCAGACCGGCCTGCATGGCGGTCGATGCTTGCGACTGGCGAAGGCCAGCAAAAGGGCGAGGCGTGGGCCAAGAAAGCAATCTGGGGCAACATTCCAGACAGCGAAAAGGCAAAATTCGGCAGCGTCGATAACGTCACGAGCCGAGACTTTATGGCGCTCTGGAAGGGCAAGGTCGAAGGTCGCGGCGCGACAGCGGTGGCAGCCGCGCCGACGAAGCCCGAGGTCTTTACCGAAGCCGAGACCGGCACCCGCAGGATACAGACGGCGCAAGCCAAGACAGGCACGGCAACTGATGCGCTCGAAGCGGGCAACATTGACCTCAACGCGAGGCCGGTCGTTCGTAATGCCGATGGTTCGATCTCGACTGTGCGCTCGATCTCGATTGAGGAAGACGGCAAGCACGTCCTTATTCCGACAGTCTCCGACGACGGCAAGGTCGTGTCGAACGAGGAAGCGATCAAAACCTACAAAGAAAGCGGCAAGCATCTCGGCAAGTTCGATACCCAGCAGGCCGCAGACACTTACGCTGAACGGTTGCACCAATCGCAAGCGGCGCAGTATGCAGAGAAGCCGAAGGTCGTCGTCGATCCGCAAACCGGCCAGATGCGGCAGGAAACGACCGAAGAGATCTCGGCGCGTGGTGGCGCGACGGCGTCCAACGCCCCGCCCCCGCGAACCCCTGCCGAGCCATCGGTGATCCCGGCTCCGTCTCCAAAATCGTTCTGGCAGTCACAGCGCGATGCCAACTCCATCCTGATCGACGGCAAGCAGCTGAAGATCTCGGCCACCGATAAGATGATGAAGACCGCGCTGGGCGAGTTGCTGAAAAACGACATTCGCAACATCGAGCGGTTTGGCACCTCGGCCCAGATGCCGCCCGACATGCAAAAGTATTTCAACGCTCCGAGCGGCGAACTCACGCACGAAATGATCGCCAACAAGCTGGGAGAGGCGGCGGCGATCCAGTGGGAAGAAGACAAGCTGACGGCTGGCAAGTTTCACGGCGTCATTGCCGACATGGACAAGATGAGCCGCAACGCGATTGTCGACCGGCTCGACGCAGCGAAGCCCGTCCCCGGATCATTCGATCTGATCCGGCAGGAGAAGAGCTACGACCGTGCCTTGAAGTACGCGCAAGGTGTGATGAAGGAGCGCAACGACGATCCGGCTGCGGCAGCCGAGGCGTTCCCGGCTGTGCAGGACGCAAAAGACCAGCTGAGAAAAGCGCAGGATGAACAGCTGCAAAATCCATCACTCGCGGGAGAGCGGAAGGTCACCGATCTGCAAACCAATCTCGCTGGTCTGCGGATGCGGGCGCAAGAGCTTCTCGGTATTCCCGCGCATGAGCAGACGCCGGTCACCAATGCCGACGCTGAGCGGATCGCCAGCGTTCTCCTCGACCGCAGCAACCCGAATGCGAACAAGGCAGCCGATGCCGTGGTCAAAGAGATCAAGGCAATCTCCGGTGGCAACCCGGACATTGAGCGGCGGGCTTTCGATACGATTCTCCACGTCAGCGGTGTCGTGAAGGAAGATCGCGAAGCGGTCGCCAATCGGCTGACCCGGGCAAACCGGCCCATGGCGGCAGGCCCGGATGCACTGGACGTTGACGAAACACAACGCCGCGAGATCAAGCCGAGAGGCCCGTTCATCGAAGAGTTTGCCAACGCCATGGCGGGCGGCGGCATGGGGCTCGCGGACATTCCGCAAGAGCACCTGCCGGAGCCGAAGGAAGGCGCTTTCGTTCCCGGCACGAAGCAGCTCGATTCCGGCCACATCAACGAGCTGCTTACCGATCCGAGCGTGTCGGGGATCTTCGACCGCATGTACGGCAAGGGCGCTTCGGACTACGTGATGAACGATGCCCGGACCCGGGGCTTCCCCATCGGGCCGCCCTCTACCTATGCCGACAACCCCGAATTTATCCCGGACGTCGGGCCCGGGCTGCCAGCAATCGACCAACAGACCGACGTCTACGACCCGGAAAAGATCAACCCATTGGATACGTCCGACACGACGGTCCCGGAGCTGTAAGTGGCCGATGATCCTGTCATCCCGTCGCCCAATGATGCCCCGTACGTTCCGGGCGGCGAAGGGTTGCCGTCGCTGCCTGCGGCTCCCGGCGACTTCAGTGAGGCCCGCGACCCGCGAGATCCGACCAATCCGTGGGTGCCGCTAACTTCCGGCAGGGCGGCGACAGAAAGACAGCGCCTCAGTTTCGAGGAAGCAAAGCGAAATACGCTTGCTGGAGCCGTACACCTCACCGACCTCCAGCGGCAGGCAAGCGGGGAGAAGGCGCTCGCGCCGACCGAGCCGCCGCTCGACTACGTTCCCGGATCCGAGGGAATGCCGTCGTATCAGATCCCGCAGCTATCGGACGATGAGATCCAGAACAATGCGCGGAAAGAGCTGGAGCAAACCCGCGCTGACATGATCGCCTACAAGGCGATGCCGTGGTTCTCGAACCCGGTCGAGCTGGGACTGTCTTTGACCGGCATGGCGGCGGGCGCGGCAACGTCGCCCGAGAACCTTGTCAATCCGGCAATCAGACCGTTCACCGCTGGCTTCCGGCTGGCGCAGCCAGTCGTTGCCGATGTGATCGCCTATGGCTTGGGACAGGGCGCGATACAGGCGGCGGTCGATCCGGCGGTGCAGGCAGCCGAGATGAAGGCGGGCCTGCGGAAAGACTACGATCCATCGCAAACCGCGTGGGCTGGCGCGGGTGGCTTCCTGCTCGGCGGCGGCTTTGGTCTTGCTCCTCACGTCTGGGCAGCGGTCAAGGATTTCAACGGTTATCCGGCAGCCAAGGCGCTGGCAGAAAAGACCGCGCCGAAGGTGCCCCCGGAAATGATGCCAGCGGTCGAGCCCAAGCCGCAGCGTCCTCCCGGAGCAAGCGACTTTCTCCAACAGTATGGTCCGAACTACGACCGGATGCTGTCGCATATCGAGGAGCACTCGCCAGCCCCCGGTTACGTGCGGCTGTTCAAAGGCGAGAAGCCCGGGCTGACGGAAAAGGGGCGCGTCGAGTTTACGACCGATCCGGCCAAGGCGGCGCTCGAGGCGGGCCCTGATGGATCCGTGTCTTTTATCGACATGCGGACCACGCTGGCCTCGGCTTCGCGCAAGGGCGACACGGTTTCTGTAGCGGAATCAATCGCTAACCGTCGCCAGCCGGTCGGAGAACCGCCAAGCCCGGACGCGATCCCGAGCCCGGATCTGCCCCCCGCGCCGGTTAAAAGACCAGAGGCTCCCGCCGCCGAGGCGGCTGGCGAGGTGCCAGCTCCGAAGCCGGAGAAGGTCCTGTCTTTGACGCAATTCCTGCGCCAGCAGGGCGGGCTTCAGCCGAACCCGGAGCTATCCTCGGTTTACGGACGCACGAACCTCAACCTGATCCGCAAGCGGGGTTTGACGCTCGATCAGGCCCGCGAGCTGGCAGTCGAGGCCGGGTATCTGCCGCGACCGGCGGAAGGGGTCCCGGAGGATGCGGGCGCGATCAACCGGCTACTGGAGATGCTAGGTGAGGAAGAGAAAGGGATCACGACGCATGTCCCGGCTGGTCGCGAAGGTGACGTCATCCGCGCCGATCCGAAACGGGCCGCCGCCGAGAGCGACATCATTGCCTCGATGCAGGAAATCGGGCTTGATCCTCGGGCACGAGAGAACAAAGACCTCTTTGACCGTGCCGTCGATGTTTACTACCGCGAAGGTGGGCATCCCGACACGGCCATCGAAAGAGCAGGGACCCAGCTCGATGAACTCACCGCCAGAGAAGCCCACTACCGTCGACCGACCGAAGCCGAAATACCGTTTGACACCGGGCCAACACGAGAGGCTCGCGCAGGCGCAGCGGAGGGGGAGCCCGGACGTGCATGGGCTGGCGAACTTCCACGAGAAGTTCGCGGCGCACCAGCGGAAGAAATCGCGCCAAGAGTAGTCGGTGCCCAGACCCTCGGCGTTGAACCGAGGGCCATTGCCGCTCCGGTCGCCGCTCCGCAGGGTCATCAAGCTCGCCTGATAATGAACCTGTCTGACGTCATGCGAAGCGTGACGCAGAAACTCGAGGCTACGGTTCTTAAGGGTGACGTCCCGCGTGGCGCGACAGGTGCCTACAATGTCGATACACACATTGCTCGGGTTAAGTCCTCGACCAATAACGGCTTTCTGACATGGGTCCACGAGGTTCTCGGGCATCATGTCGAGGTCACGTCCGGCAAGCCGTTGCAGGACTATCTCAGCACCCCGCAAAATCTTGCGATCCTGCGGTCGCTGTCTGGGCCACGCGGCGCGGAGCTGGGGCCGAAGGAGCTGATGCGTGAAGGCTTCGCCAGCTTCATGGAAGCCTACATCACGGACCGGCCAAAAATCGAAGAACTCGCTCCCAACTTTGTGCGCGACTTCCGTGACTTACTGAGCAAGTCGGATCCGCAGACGCTTGCCGCGCTCGACGAAGCTCACGCCGGTTGGAAAACCTATTTCGACGCGCCGTCCGTCGAGGTCGGCATGTCGCATATCGTGTCGTCGTGGTCGGCTCCGACGCCACCGGCTGCGGATCTCCTCGGTCGCAATGCTTTCGGCAAGGCCGCCGATCTCACCTACGAGTGGGTCGTGAACCGGCAGCATCCGATGAGCCAGCTCAAGCGGGCCTTCGGTGAGGCGTGGGTCGAAAAGTACGGCTCATTGATGGATCTGCCGCCCGACAAAGACTTCGAGCGGTTTGCCCAGATGTTCTCGAACGGCACTCACGGGGCGGCGTTCTCGGATCTGCGCGACGGGTTTTTCAATGAAAAGACCATGTCGTGGGACAACACGAAATCGAGCTGGTACTCGATCCGCCGCCGCGTTGGATCCGACGCGATCAGTGGCGTCGATGGCAACGAGCGTGACGTTGCGCTGCGTAATCAGCAAATGGCGGCGTATCTCGTGGCGCGTCGGCAGCTCGAGCTGCGGGCACAGGCTGATCGCGGCGAGCGTGTTTTCGAGCACGGTGTCATCACGCCGTATACCGATGGTCAGGCGCGGCAGATCATCTCCGACACCGAGGCATCGTTCCCGAATTTCAAGGGGCTGGCCGAGGAGATCTACGGCTGGAACAAGCAATTCGTGCAAAAGCAGTACGACCACCACCTGATCTCGAAAGACCAGTACGACTTCTACATGGATCCGAAAAACGAGCAGTACGTGCCGCTCAATCGCGACATGCGGGACATCGCTGCAATGCTCAAGAAGAAGGGGCTTACCGACGAGGCGCTGGAGGACGTCAGGAAATTCGCGCTCGGCGGATCCGAGCGAAACATTCTCGACCCGCTCGATGAGTTCGAACGGCAGGTCTTCCAAATGCACCACGAGATTGCCGAGAACAAGATCGCGCACATGATCCGCGACACGGCCCGCATGGTCGGCGGTCCCGAAGGTGCGGCGATTGCCGAGGAAGTGTCGGCAAAAAAGATCGTCGCGAAAAGCATCAACATCGAGGAGCAGATCGTAAAGCTTGTGCTCGAACACGGTCTTTTAATGGAAGACGCGCAAGTGCTGGCCAAGGAAGTGCTCGACCAGATGGGCCCGAAGACCCGGGCCACGCTGTTCTCGAAGACGAACAAGGTCGGTGAGGATCTGATCTACGGCAAGGAAAACGGCAAGTTGTTCGCGCTTCGCATTGGCGACAACGATCTCGGTCGCGGTGTTGCCAACGTGATCGACGGCATGGGCCCGATGGGCGGCAAGATGTACAGCGAGGGCCTCGCGCTCGCGCTCAATATCATCGCCAAGCCAGCCGAGATCCTGCGGCTAGGTGCGACTACGACCGGCACCTTTGTCGTCAAGAACATCGTTCGCGATGCGGTCTCGCACCCGATCCTGACGACCGAGTCGAAGGTCCCGTTTGCCAACGGGGCCAAGGCTGTCCGCAACTGGTTCCGGGAAAGGCAGACCGGCGAGCTGACCGATGTATCAAAGCTCTACACCTACTATGGCGGGATGCGTGGCGGCGAAACCTTCGGGCGCGGACCGGCAGGCACCGTGCTTCAGATGGGTGCGAAGGAGAAATACGGCTTCTCGGCGCGGGTGATGCAGAACATTCAAAGCCGGATTGCCGAAGAGGCTGGCATTCATGGCGTTCCGGCTGGCCGCAATATCGTTGCCGAGAAATGGTCAAAGATCCTGACGTGGTCGGAGTTCTCAGAAAAGGGGCCGCGCAAGGGTCTTTTTGAGACTGTCTACAAGGCCCGCTTAAAAGAGGGCTGGTCGAAGGAAAACGCCGCGCTCGATGCGGCCTACAAGGCGCAGGACATTCTCGCCTTCGGTCGGTACGGATCCGCAATGATGGAGATCACGCGGCTGATCCCGTTCTTGCGCTCGAGCATTCAGGGCATCGACAAATTCCGCCGCATGTGGATTGGCGGCAAAACGACTCCCGGCGTCGTCTCGCACTATCTCGGTTACGGTCCGGCGTTCACGGCGCAGCAGCTCGGTGACATTCAAAAGATGCGAGTGCGCGAATTGGCGGTGACTGCCGCAGCGGCAACGCTGTCTCTCGGTCTTTATTACCTCAACAAAGACGACCCGCTGATCGCCAGTCTGACCGATGAGCAACGGGCAAACTATTGGGTTACGCGGGTACCGGGAGGCTCGTATCTGTATATCCCGAAAGGCTTTGAGACCGGCGCGATCTTCAATTTCATGGAACGGACCATCGAGCTGGTTGCCAGCGGTGACCCAAAATACATTCAGAAGTTTCTCGGCTCGCTGGCGTACTCGTTCAACCTGCCGTCGCAGCTCCCATTCTGGGGATCTCTCTCGGATCTCGGCGCGAACTACGATTCCTTTTTCCAGAGACCGATCATTCCCAGCTCGAAGAAAGGGCTCGCCCCGCACGAGCAGGCCAACGACTATTCGTTCCTGCTTAACAAATACATTGCCGACGTACTGATGCGGAACACGGACTCGACTTACTGGCACAAGACGCTGAAGGAGCTGAAGCTGCCGCTGATCGGCAACTCCATCGGTGGTCTTTTGGCCGCGCCGTTCTCGCCCATGGAATCGCAATTCCTTTTGGAGCGGTCACTCGGCGGCTGGCCCCGCGAGCTGGGCGGCATCTCCGGGATTATTCAGGCTTTGTACAAACGCGAGCCGCCGGATTGGCTCGGCGGCGTTCCCGGCTTCCGGGCGCTGGTCCGCGATCTCAACCAAGCCGGGGAGCCGATGCGGGAGATCTACGATCAGATCGGCCAGAACGAGGCGCGGCTGAGCATCGCGCTCAGGACCTACAAGTACAACGTCGACAATGGCGACCAGCAAAAGGCGACGACCTACCTCAATACGCTCGATCAGACGAGCCGCGAGTACGTGCAGCTCAAGGTCAATCCGGCGGGGGCTGTCGGTCTTTCACTTCATCCGGCGGAACGGGCCACGGTGGTCGCCCGGGTCATCAATGGGTTGAAGGCTGGCGTCAACTCGGATGCGGGTGTTGCCACGGTGAGCGATCCGAATGTTCGCATTCAAATCGAGCCAGCCTTCAGGCGAGAGTTAAGCAATGTCCTGACCCAATTCGAGGGCTTCGAGGGGCAGAACGGACTGATTATCCAAGGTGCGGCTGGCTGGAAGAATCGACCGTTGATCGACACCAAGCCGATGCTCGAGATCATCGAAAAGATCTCGCCAGAATTTTATCAGGAGTTCACCGGACGGATGGCACAGAACCGTGTGCTGCCAGCCGAAGCCGTCGCCAAGGCATGGCCGGAAGTGCAAAAAATCCTGAAGACCAACGACGGCGTCGATCCGCAGGAGACCGCTGGCGAGATAAAGACCATCGCAGGCGAAGCCTATGCGGGCGGGACACTCGGCGGCGGCAGTCGAGCGGGGACAAGGGCCTATGATGTGAGCGGCCAGCGCGTGAAGCGTGGTAAAAAGACTTATGGGATTCCTGAGAGGGTAGCGCCATGACAGTCACGACCACCGAAACCAGACTGAGCTACGATGCCGATGGGGTGACGAAGAACTTTCCGTTTCCATACAAGTTCTTCGAGGCAAACGATCTTCTGGTCTACACCTTTGATGAGGCTACCGAAACCAGCACTCTCCTCGTGCTCAACGTCGACTACACGGTAACCGGCGCTGGTCTTCCGAACGGCGGTGAGGTCGTTACCACGGTTGCGCCTGCGGACGCCCTGACGCTGGTCATCGTCAACGATCCCGACATTGTGCAGGAGTTCGACTACGTCAACGCCGACGATTTCCCGGCAGAGAGCCACGAGGCCGCGCTCGACCGGCTTACCAAGATCTGCCAACGGCTGTCAGATCGTATCGACCGCTGCGTCTCAGTAGAGGACGCGAGCCCGGAAGCACCGCCAACGCTGGCCGACGTCGAGCAGATCTCCGAAGAGGCGCAAGCATCTGCCGATGCGGCTGCCGCTTCCGCTGCTGCCGCGCAAGCGACCGCCGATCAGATCGAGGCCGACGCGACCCAGACCGCGACCGATGCGGCCAATGCTGCCGTGGCCTCCGCAACCGCCGATGCTGTTGCCGCCAAGGATGCGGCGGAAACTGCGGCTACAAACGCCAGTAACTCGGCCTCCGCCGCCGCTGCTTCGGCCAACGCGGCTATTGTCGCCAAGGTTGTTTGGCGCGGCGATTGGAGTGTGGCGCTCACCTACGCTGTAAGCGATGCCGTCGGTCATGGTGGTTCGTCCTACGTCTGTAGGCTGGGGAACACGGGACAGGCACCGCCGAACGCAACTTATTGGGATCTCATGGCCGAGAGGGGCGATCCCGGCGCGACGGGTGCGACGGGCTTGCAAGGACCGCAAGGACCGCAGGGCGATACCGGCCCACAGGGACCCGGCGGCACAGGACCGCAGGGGCCTCCGGGACCGCAGGGACCCAAGGGCGATACCGGCGCAACAGGACCGGCGGGCTCGGGCTCTGGCGACATGCTGCGCTCGGCCAACCTGTCTGATGTTCTCGACAAGCCGCTTTCGCTCGCAACCATTGGCGGCGTTGCCAAGGCTGGCGACACGATGACGGGGCACCTGTCTTTGCCGACAGCTCCCGCTGCGGCCAATGCGGTGCGAAAGGATTACGTCGATAGCGCCGTCGCCACGAAGGCCGACAAGACCTACGTAGATGCCGCTGATACGGCGCTGCAAACCAACATCAACGCCAAGGCCGATAAGACCTACGTCGATAGCGCCGACTCTCTCAAAGCCGACAAAACCTACGTCGATTCGCAGGATGCGCTGAAGGCACCGCTTGCTTCTCCGGTTTTCACTGGCAATCCTACTGCTCCAACTCCGACCGCAGGCGACAACGACACCACGCTTGCAACGACCGCGTTTGTGAAAAACGCCGTTGATACTGGCGATGCACTGAAAGCCGACAAGACTTACGTCGATGCCGCCGACGCGCTCAAGGCACCGCTCGCCTCGCCGGTCTTTACGGGCAACCCTGTTGCTCCGACGCCTTCGCCGGGGGATAACGATACCAGCCTCGCGACAACAGCATTTGTGGCCGCCGCCGTTGCTGCTGGAGTACCAGCCGCAGCGACCGCTGCCGAATACGTCGCCAACAGTGCGCCGACAAAAATGCTCACGCCGGGAGCGGTGTGGGGTGGGGCCCCATGGGTACAAATAACGCCCGCT
>Ga0207701_10000323_pt1 | contig 49103 bp, 42 predicted proteins | sample KBSSwiSSwithPhiX_FD_184294 | JGI IMG/M metagenome (GOLD analysis project Ga0207701, IMG submission 184294) | Switchgrass rhizosphere bulk soil microbial communities from Kellogg Biological Station, Michigan, USA, with PhiX - S5 (SPAdes) (version 2) | ecosystem: Environmental > Terrestrial >... | reverse complement strand
CGTCCGCAACAGCCGTCGATCGATCTCGTCGAAGCCGTGGGCGTCGACCTCGAGGAGCTGCAGCGCGCGCTGGGCGACCTCCGCGGTGATCGTGCCGTCGGCCCGGACTTGCGCGTAATCGCGGATGCGCCGCAGCAGGCGGTTGGCGACGCGCGGCGTGCCGCGTGAGCGGCGGGCCACTTCGTCCGCCGCCGCCGGCTCGATCGGCGTGTTCATGATCCGCGCGGACCGCCGGACGATCTCGCCGATGTCCCCATCGGTGTAGTAGTCGAGCCGGTGCACGATGCCGAAGCGGGCCCGCAGCGGCGACGTCAACAGCCCAGTGCGGGTGGTCGCGCCAATGAGCGTGAACGGCTGGAGCCCGAGCTTGACCGAGCGCGCGCCGGGACCCTGCCCGATCATGATGTCGATCTCGTAATCCTCCATCGCCGGATAGAGGGTCTCCTCGAGCGTCGGGCTCATGCGGTGCACTTCGTCGATGAACAGCACGTCGCGCGACTTGAGGTTGGTCAGCATCGCCGCCAGGTCGCCGGCCTTCTCGATGATCGGCCCCGCGGTCGACCGAATCTCCACCCCCAGCTCGTTGGCGATCACGTAGGCGAGGGTGGTCTTGCCAAGCCCGGGCGGCCCGTACAAGAGCACGTGATCCAGCGCCTCCCCACGCTGCTTCGCGGCGGTGATGGACACGTGCAGGTTTTCACGGACCCGCTCCTGGCCGATGTAGTCGTCGAGCGTGCGCGGGCGCAGCCCCGCTTCGTACTGGACGTCCTCGTCCACTCGAACCGCGGCGACTAGGCGATCGTTGGGCATGTCACCAGGATCATCCGGGTCACGGCCGCATCAGCGCTTTGAGCGCTGCGCGAAGCGCCGTCTCGAACATCGCATCGGAGTCGGCGGCGAACACTTTGTCGAGTGCCTTTTCCGCGGCGTTCGACTGATACCCCAGGTTGGTCAACGCCGACAGCACGTCGGCACGCCGTCGATCGGCATCCGAGGCCGCCGGCTTCTCGATCGCTCCCATCGTCAGCGGCAGCCGGTCCTTCAGCTCCAACCCGATCCGCTCGGCGGTCTTCTTGCCGACCCCCGGAATCCGGGTCAGCCGCGCAACATCGCTCTCGCGCACCGCGCGCACCAGTTCCTCCGGCTCGATGCCCGACAGCACCGCCAGGGCCAGCTTCGGCCCGACGCCGTTGATCGCAATCAGCCGTTCGAACAGATCGTGCTCCAGGGCGGTGGCGAACCCGTACAGCGCAAGCAGATCCTCGCGGACGTGCGTGTGCACGCGCAGCTGCACGGTCGACCCTTCCTCGCCAAGAGGATAGAACGTGGACAGTGGTACCTGCACGTCGTATCCGACCCCGGCGACGTCGACGACGATGCGGCTCGGGGCTTTTTCGAGGAGGGTGCCGCGCAGACGGGCGATCATGACGTCACGGGCGGTAGGCGCGCCAGCTGCGCGCCGCCGTCGGGACGCGCTCGGCTCGGGTGCGCTCGGCGATCGCGCCGGTGCCGTGGTGCAGATGGCAGACCGCGACGGCCAAGGCATCCGCGGCGTCGTGCGGCGTCGGCACGGCCTCGAGCCCGAGCAGCAACTTGATCATCTGCTGGACCTGCGGCTTCTCGGCGCGCCCATAGCCGACCACCGCGCGTTTGATCTCCGCGGGCGCGTATTCGGCGATCGGCAGACCGGCTTCGCACGCCGCGAGGATCGCGACGCCGCGGGCATGCCCCAGGCGCAGCGCGCTGCGGACGTTCCGGGCGTAGAAGATGTCTTCGATGGCGACGCAGTCGGGACGGTGCCGGTCCAGCATCTCGCACAGACCGGCGTGAATGGCCTTCAGCTTCTCGGGAAACGTCGCGGCCCCGGCCCCGCCCAGGGCGCCGCAGGCGACGAGCCGGTGACGGCCGTCGACCGACTCGATGCAGCCGAAGCCGGTGCGCTCGGATCCGGGATCGATCCCGAAGATCCTCACGCCAACGAGGCCTCGATCTCCTTCTCTTCGATGTCGGCGTTCGACCAGACCTTCTTGGTGTCTTCGTGATCCTCGGCCGCTTCCATCAGCCTGACCATCTGCTGGGCGGTCTTGCCTTCGAGCTTGACGTAGTTCTGCGGCAACATGGCGATCTCGGCCGCGCCAGGCTCGATGCCCATGGCCTTCACCGCCTCGAGCACCTTCTGGAAGGCGTCCACCGGGGTCATGATCTCCCACGAATCCCCGTCGTCTCGCATGTCGTCGGCGCCGGCGTCGAGGGCCGCGGCCATCAAGGCCTCCTCCTCCGCCTTGGTCTTGTCGACGACGATGTAGCCCTTCTTGTCGAACATCCAGGCGACGCTGTTCTCGGCCGCGAGGTTGCCGCCGTATTTGCCGAGCATGTGGCGCAGCTCGCCGACCGTCCGGTTCTTGTTGTCGGTGAGCGTCTCGATGATGATGGCCGCGCCGCCGGGGCCGTAGCCCTCGTAGGTGATCTCGTCGTAGGACACGCCGGGCAACTCGCCGGTGCCGCGCTGGATCGCGCGCTTGATGTTGTCAGCCGGCATGTTGACCGACTTCGCCTCGGCCACGATCGTCCGGAGGCGCGGATTGCTGTCGACATCGCCGCCGCCGGCGCGGGCCGCAACGGTCAGTTCCTTGATGATGCGCGTGAAAACCTTGCCGCGCTTGGCGTCGGCCGCACCCTTCTTGTGCTTGATCGTGTGCCACTTTGAATGGCCGGACATAGCAGAAACTCCAGTAATTGCAGTAAAAAGAGGCCCCGACATGCTATCACAGGGGCTTGGCTCCGCTGGATCCTTGGCCGAGCCGTCAGGTTCTACGGGTTCGACGGGTTCAGGGGTTCTACCGGTGCGGGGTTCCAGGGTTCCACGCGGTTCGTTCTCGCCGCTTCGCGTCTCGGGTTCTCGGGTTGGGGGGGCTAATCGCAACAGGCCATCCGTGATACACCGCACCCTTCGAACCTGAAGAACCGGCGAACCAGCACCCGTCGAACCGTCGAACCTTTCGAACCCTGGAACCGACGCCGCGTTACTTTTTCCGCGCCAGCACGACCCAGGTGTCCGCGCGGGGATCCCACGGCCCCCCCTGGTAATCCCCCAGGACCGCGTCGATGACGAACCCGGCCTTCTCGAGCCGGCGGGTCATCTGCGGCACGGACAACGTGCGGAAGGCGAGCTCGAAGTGATGCGACCGGCGGACACCGCCGCGGCGCTCGACGTATTCCTGATCGAAGATCGTCAGCCCGCGCGACGGCTCCTGACGCACCGATTCGATCAAGGTCAGGGTGCCGCGGGCGTGCGGGCCGCGCAGGCTGGTGCGGCGCGCGTATTCGGCCCAGCGCGGCAGGTCGGGTACCAGGTCGAGGGCGAACAGGCCGCCTTTCCGCAACACGCCGGCGACCGACTCCAGCGCCGCCTTGAGGTCGCGCTCGCGGGTCATCGACTGGAGCACGCCGTAGGGCGCCATCACGCAGCCGAACCCGGCGCGGCGGCGGAACGGCAGGGCGCGGATGTCGCCGCGCACCAACAGGGCCCGATCCGTCAGCCGGGCCCGGCGCAGCCGCCGGCGCGCCCGTTCGAGCATCGGGGCAGAGCGATCGATGCCGACCAGCGGTACGCCGGACTTGACGATCGGCAGGGCGATCCGGCCGGTGCCGCACCCGAGCTCGAGAATCGGAGGGGGCTGCGCCGCGGCCAGCCGGCACCAGAACGGCACGTCCCGCCGCGCCACCGTCTGGGCATTCTCCCAGTCGTAGAACGGGGCGTATTCGTCCCAGCCCGCGGCGCCGTCGCGAACGGTCAAGAGTCGGCCCGCTGCCCGACTGTCGCGAACAACATGGTGTTCTGGATTTCGACGAACGAGGGCCCGGCGGCGGCCGCGTCGCGGGCGTACTGATCGATGCCTTTCAGGTAGTCGGCGCCGAGCCGGCGCAGCGCTTCGTCGGGCGCCTTGGCCATCGCCGCCAGGACCGCCTCGCGGCGCGCGTTCCACACCTTGGCGTCCGGAGGACCCAGGTGCGAGACCGTGACCGGGAAGACCTGCACCGACACCGGCAGGATGCCGTGCTCACGCAGCAGGCCGGCCACGAGCGGACCCGTCTGCGCAGCCGGCGACTCACCGCGCGCCATCGCCAGCGCGGTGAAGAAACGCTGGCCCATCGCGAACACGTCCTTGCCACTCGGCACGGAGCTGAACCAGTACCGCGCCGCGTTGTCCGGCTCCACGACCAGGACGCGGCCGCCCTCGCGCGTCACCCGGGCGAGCTCGCCGACCGCATCACCCACATCGCGAATGTGCTGCAGTACGGCCACGCAGTAGGTGGAGTCGAATACGCCGTTGGCAAACGGCAGCCGCGTCGCATCCGCCGCCGCATAACTCACGTGCGCGTTCACCCCGCGGGTCGTCGCCGCCGCCGCCTTGACCCGCTCGACCAGCAGGTCGACGCCGAACAGCTCGACCTGCGACAGCCGCATCCGCGCGAGGCTCACCTCGGCGATCCCGGTGCCGCACCCGACGTCGAGAATCCGTTTTCCGGCACGCGGGCGCAGCGTCTCGACCAGGAACTCGGTGAAGGTGTCGGTCCACCACTGCTCGCGCAGATGCTTGAGGGTGGATGCGGTCAGCGCGTCGAGCTCTCGACTCATTGGGCGGGGGATTGTAGCACTCTACAGAGCACAGATCGGTTCTACGGGTTCGACGGGTTCGGAGGTTCGACAGGTGCGTGTTCGACGGGTTCGATGGTTCGACAGGTTCGATGGTTCGACAGGTTCGGAGCATCCTTGCTGACTTGATACGGCTAGCCCCCGCTGTTCGTGAACCCGAACCGCGAAGCGGCGAGATGGAACCTGTCGAACCCGTAGAACGCGCACCTGTCGAACCTGTCGAACCCCCGAACCTTAGAACTTCATGAGCCCCCGCACCGCCGCGTCAATCTCCGCGTCACTGACCAGGTATGCCTCTTCCAACGGCGGCGCGTACGGCACCGGCGTGTCGAGCGCGCCGAGAATGCGGACCGGCGCATCCAGAGACTCGAAGGCTTCCTCCTGGATGATCGCGGCGAGGCTCTCGCCGATGCCGCCGGTGCGCGCGTCTTCCTGGACGATCAGCACGCGGCTGCAGTGGCGCGCGACGGTCAACACCGCCTGGCGATCGAGCGGGACGAGCGATCGGAGGTCGAGCACGCTGGCCTCGATGCCGTCAGCGGCGAGCCGCGCGGCGGCGCGGAGCGCGGCGTGGACGTAGGCGCCGTACGAGATGATCGCCACATCGCTGCCGGCGCGGCGGAGGGCCGCGGTGCCGATCGGAACCGGGGCCACCGGCGCCAGGAGCCGCTGCTTGATCCGCGGATCCCGGTAGAGCGCGATGTGCTCGTAGTAGAGAACGGGATCGGGATCCGCGACCGCCGCGGCCATCAGCGCGCGCGCGTCCGCCGGCGTCGAAGGCACGACGATCTTGAGCCCCGGGGTGCGGTAGAACCAGGCCTCGGTGTTCTGGCTGTGATACGGACCAGCGTGACGCAGGCCGCCCCACGGCATGCGCAGGACCATCGGCACCGCGCCGCCCCACCGGTAGCGGATCTTCGCGGCGTTGTTGACCAGCATGTTGAAGCCGGTCGCCACGAAATCGTTGAACTGCATCTCCCCGATCGGACGCTGGCCGGCCAGCGCGGCGCCGACGCAGACCCCGAGCACCGCACCTTCCGCCAGGATCGAGTTCACGATGCGATCGCCGAACTCGGCCAGCAGCGGCCGGAGCAGCAGGAAGGCGTTGCCGTACGGAGCGGCGACATCTTCGCCGAAGACGAATGCCCGCGCATCGCCGCGGAGCGCGTCACCCACACCGAGCGTGATGCCCTCGAGGAACGTCTGCCCCGCCGGATCGAACGGCGGCCCCGCGTCGACCGCCGGCAGGGGCGGATCGAGATCGACCGCGAGCCGGACCGCCGGGTCGAGGACGTTGACGCGCAGTCGTCCAGACTCGTCCGAGAACACGCCCTGGCCTGCGGCTTCCGACGCTGGCCAGTCGGCCGCGATGACCAGCTGCGCCTGCGCTTCGACCAGCGCCTCGGCCTCGCGCTTGATCGACGCGAGATGCTCCGCGTCGATGATCCCCTCGGTTTCAAGCCGGGCGGCATACGCCGGAATCGGATCGCGCGCCGCCCAGAACGCGTGACGCTCCCGGTCCGCATAGCCGGACTCGGCGAGTGGCGGGTAGGACCATGACCCGGCCACATCTTTCCCGAGATAGAGCATGTCGTCGTGATGGGCGTGCCCGCACATCCGCATCGACACGAGCTCGATCAGGGTCGGTCCCTGCCCCGCGCGCGCGCGCTCCACAGCCCAGGCGAAGGTCGCCGCAATCTCGTCGGGATCGGTGCCGTCGATGGTGACGCCGGGAATGCCGTAACCGCTGGCTTTGTCGGCGAACACCCGGACGGCGGATTGATCCCGGACCGGAGTCGAGAGCGCGGTCTGGTTGTTCTGGACGCAGAAGACCGCCGGCAGGCGTCGGACCGCGCACAGATTGATCGCCTCGTGCCACTCGCCGAGCGAGGTGCCCCCCTCGCCGAGCAGCGTGACGGCGACCCGGCCCGAACCTTCGCGCGCAAACGCCATCGCCATGCCGGCAATCGTCAATGCGCCGCTCGCCAGGGGGGCGATCGCCGGCAGCAGCCCGTGATCCAGATCCCCCGTGTGGAGGTCTTTGCCATTCATCGGCGGCCCGGCCTTGCCCATCTGCGCTGACAGCGCCCGCCGGATGGTTTCCGGCTCGTTCCGCATCGCGATGCTGGCTCCGAGGTCGCGGATCATCGGCGAGACGACGTCACCGCGCCATTCGCCCTCGATGCGGTACGTCTCCCCGCGGCGCAGCCGGATGACGGCAGCGTAGATCGCTTCCTGGCCGAGGGACCTGAACCCCTTCCCCTGGAAGGTCGTGTCGCCGAAGCGCACTTCGCCGCTGGTGAAGAACGTCTTGAGACGATTGTCGGTGGCCCGGGTCAGGACCATCCCTCGCAGGATCTCGCGACGCTCGTCGGCGGTCAGCGAGGCGGCGAGTGCGACGCGGCGGAGCACGCCATCGCACGCCTCGACGAGGTCGTCGATCGCCTGCGCATAGCGGCGGGTGGCGGGAATACCAGGAGTGGTCTCTCCCTCGATCGGGTCAGGATCCCGTTCGAGCCGCCGCCGCAACTCGGTGCCGAATGGCACCCGCAGCGCCTCGATGGCCGATTCGGTCAGATCGTCGGATCCCGCCACGGCCTCGAAGGCCTCCGCGACTGGCCGGGCAGCGAACGGGTAGCGCTCGGCGGCGAACAGACGGAGCCGGCGTGACAGGCTGGAGATCGCGGGGGCGGCGCTGCCAGAGCTCATGGCCACTCCTGTCCATCGATCAGCGGCCGGCGGCCTGCCGGACGAACGCCTCGATCTCCGCGGCCGGCCGCGCCCCCGCGGTCCGCGCCACTTCCTTCCCCGCGTCGAACACCGCCATCGTCGGAATCGAGCGGATGCGGAAGCGGTCGCCGAGTTCCGGCAGGGCATCGGTGTTCACCTTGACCACCGCATAACGGCCGGCGTTGTTGGCGGCGACCTTGATCAACTCTGGCGCGACCATCCGACACGGACCGCACCACGGCGCCCAGAAATCGACCACGACCGGCAGCTTCGATTCCTGCACCAGCGCGTCGAATGCTGCGGCCGTGGGCACCTCGATCGGCTCGCTGACGGCCGGCATGGCCGTGCCGCACTTGCCGCACTTGGCCTCACGTCCGTACGGCACCCGGTTGCGCTGCCCGCACGACGGGCAACTGACGATGACGCCCTTCTCGTCCATGGCAATCGAAGACATGGGTCGATCGTAACGGAGATCGGGGGCCGGGGATCAGGGAGCAGGGACTCGGAGGTTCCGCGATCGGCGTTCGGCGTTGGGCGTTCGGCGGAGCAGAACAGCCGCGCTAGGTGCGGCGCGTCGACGCAGAACCCACGAACTTAGAACCCGCCCAGTCCCCAGTCCGAGTCCCTACTCGCGAAGCTCAGTCCGAGACCGCGAGCTCGCCTGGGACGATGGGCCGGGTGCGCGGCAGGAGGCCACGGCGGGCGAGGTTGCCGACGTAGGCGAGCACGCCCACGAACACGGCCAGCTTGAGGCCGTCAGCCCAGCGCGCGTGAGGAAGGATCTTCCAGAGCGCCCAGAGAATCGGCTGGGCAATGCACACCGCCCAGACAGAGCCATAAAAATATCGGCGCTCGTGCCCTTCACCCTGGGTCGAGGCCTTGACGCGCGGCAACTGGCCGAAGGCGCCGAGGATCCACACCGTGACCACGATCGGGAAATACGCCAGATCGTACATCTGGCGGAGCCGCCAGGCCCCCGTCAAAGCCGCCGTCGCCAGGCCGGCGATGTTCAGCACGGCGAAGGCGATCACCTCGCTCCAGGCCAGCGTGTAGCAGATGCGCCGGTAGAGCGGGTTGGGTCGATCCTCGGTGAACCGGATGATGTACGGCCGCGGCTCGACCCCTGGCAGCTTGCCAGCCAGGCCAGCGAGACCGGTGCCCAGGAGGACCAGCCCGAGCCACACGACCATGCGGCGATCGAAGCCGCGATTGAACAAATCGAACGTCAGCGGCCCCGGCGCGATGAAGAACACGAAGATCCAGATCGGCAGGTGCGAGAGCCGATATCTGACCTTGTTCCGCTCACGAATCCGGCGGTCGCTGGCGAGCTCGATGCGGCGGGCGTGACCCAGCTGCCGCTCGTAGGACGGGGGAAGTAACGGCCAGCTCACGTCTGAAATTGCGCTCCGGTGAACACTCGTCACTCTAACATGCGGGCTGCATGCGCCGGATCTGGAACCCTGCAAGGGCGCACTCGTATAGCTGCAGATGACGCTGCTCCAGGACGTCCGCTACGCATGTCGGGTGCTGCTGAACGATCCCTGGTTCACGGTCGTGGCGGCGCTCGCGCTCGGCCTCGGCATCGGCCTGAACACGACGGTCTTCACCTTCGTCAACGCCGTTCTCATCCGCGGCCTGCCGTTCGATCACGCCGAGCAGATCCTCTACCTGAATACGCGCAACGTCGTCACCAACGACGAGCAGGGCGTCTCGATCGCGGACCTGCAGGACTGGCGCGCTCAGGCGCACACCTTCGAAGGCCTGGCGGCGTTCGACGAGCACGAGATGAACGTCAGCGACACTGGCCGCCCGGCGGAGCGGATCGGCGGCGCCGACGTCACCGCCAACACCTTCCAGCTGCTCCGTCAGGCGCCGCTACTGGGCCGGGACTTCGCGCCGGATGAGGACCAGCCCGGGGCGGCGCCGGTGGTCATTCTGGGCTACTCGGTCTGGAAGAATCGCTATGGCAGCGATCCGGCGATCCTGGGACGCGCGATCAAAATCGACGACCGCGCCGCCGAGATCGTCGGCGTCATGCCGGAAGGCATGCGCTTCCCCACCAACGCGGATCTGTGGCGTCCATACGTCCCCACGCCGGCGCAGGCCGCGAAGCGCGACGATCGCGGTCTTGGCGTGTTCGGCCGGCTCGCTCCCGGTGCGACGCAATCACAGGCGGGCACTGAGCTGTCGGCGATCGCGGCCCGTCTTCGTCAGCAATATCCCGACACCAACAAGGATCTCGGTGTCGGCGTGATGACGTTCAACGAGCGCTTCAACGGCGGCAAGATCCGGACGATCTTCCTGGCGTTGATGGGGGCGGTTGGATTCGTGCTCCTGATTGCCTGCGCCAACGTCGCCAACCTGCTCCTGGCGCGCTCCTCGCGGCGGACGCGCGAGGTCGGCATCCGCGTCGCGCTCGGCGCCGGACGGGGCCGGATCATCCGTCAGCTGCTGGTCGAGAGCACGCTGCTCGCGTGTGTCGGCGGCCTGCTCGGCCTCGGGCTGTCGTACGTTGGCATCGGGCTCTTCGACGCCGCGGTCGCGGATGTCGGCAAGCCGTACTGGATCCGGTTCACCATGGACTACCGGGTCTTCGGCTTCATGGCGCTCGTCTGCCTCGCGACAGGGCTGCTGTTCGGGCTCGCCCCGGCACTCCAGGTCTCGCGGACCAACGTCAACGAGACGTTGAAGGAAGGGGGCCGCGGGACCGCAGGCGGAGCGAAGGCGCGCCGCTTGACCTCGGCGATGGTGATTGCGGAGTTGACGCTCACGCTGGTCCTCCTGACCGGCGCGGGTCTGATGATCCGCAGCTTCCTGAAGCTGTACTCGATGCAGCTCGGCATCGACAGCACCCATGTCCTCACGATGCGGACCACGCTGACCGACGTCCGCTATCCGACCGCCGAAAAGCGCCAGCAGTTCTATGACGCCCTCATTGCCCGGCTGACGACGCTCCCGGGCGTGACCGCGGCGGCGACGACATCACGTCTGCCGCTGGAAGGGGAAGACAGCCGAATCATGGAGGTCGAAGGCCGTCCGGCGGTCGATCCGAAGACCGGCCCGCGCGGCTCGCGGCTGTGGGTCAGCCCCGGCTATTTCGACGTGCTCGGCATCCCCGTCCGCCGTGGCCGCCTGCTCACCGACCACGACGGCACGCCGGGCGCCGAGACTGTTGTCGTCAGCGAGCGGTTCGTCGAGCGATTCTTCCCGGGCGAGGATCCGCTGGGCAAGCGGTTCCGACCGCACGCCGAGCCGGCCCAGAAAGAGCCCAATCCGTGGCTCACTATCGTCGGGGTCGTCCCGTCCGTGCGGCAGGCCGATCCGCAAGCCGAGAATCCCGACCCGGTGATCTATCAGCCGTTCCGCCAGCGATCGTTCGCCTCGACCGCGCTGCTGGTGCGGGCGGCGGGCGCACCGACGGTCATCACCAGTGCCGTCCGAGAAGCGGTGCGGACGATCGATCAGGATCAGCCGGTGTTTGCGGTCCGGACGCTGGACGAGAGCATCCAGCGGCAGCGCTGGCCTTATCGCGTGTTCGGATCGATGTTCGCGATCTTCGCGCTCGTGGCCCTGGTGCTCTCGGCAGTGGGCATCTACGCGGTGACGTCCTACGCCGTCACGCAGCGGACGTCAGAGATCGGCGTCCGGATGGCGCTGGGCGCGCAGCCGCGTCAGGTGTCATGGCTGATTCTGCGTAGCGGCCTGGGCCAGCTGGCGATCGGGCTGACGCTCGGCCTCCTCGGCGCCTGGAGCTTGACCTTCGTGCTGCAAGCCCTCCTCGTCCAGACCGCGGCAACAGATCCACTCACGTTCGGCTCAATCACCGCGCTCCTCTCGATCGTGACAATCGTGGCCTGTCTAGTCCCCGCCCGCCGCGCCACGAAGCTCGATCCGCTCAAAGCGCTCAATCGCGGCTGAGCGCTCCCGCCACCCCGATTTCGGCGCCGGCCGCGCGGTGGTTCTCTCGGCCTGGCGATGACCCCGTAAGATATCTTCGTTCACCGCTCCACGCCGTCCTTCGTGTGGGCCGATCGGGGTTGGTGAATCAGGCCGCGTCGGGCCTGTTCACGCGTTGATGGATCGACGCGGAGGCGAACCCTGGCAGCAGTGGTGAGCGCAATCGCGCTGTGGGTGATCGGAATGATGCAGCCTGCCGTACCGGTGGGCCCGGGCGTGCCCCGGACGCTGGCAGAGGCGCGCGCGGCGCGAGTATCGGCATTGCGCTACGAACTGCGAGTCACAGTCCCCGCGATGGTCACCGAGCCGGTCACCGCTACCGAGGCGGTCCGCTTCTCCCTTGCCGGCGCTTCGACGTCGCTGGCGCTGGATTTCTCTGAGCCGGGCGATCGCATCTCGTCGCTCGTCGTCAACGGCCGGAACGTGAACGTGCAGTCGGTGGCCGGCCACGTGCTGCTTCCGGCGACCGCACTGATGCAGGGTGAGAACGAGGTCCGCCTGGCGTTCACGGCCGGGGACGCGTCGCTCAATCGCAACGCCGAGTACCTCTACACGCTGTTCGTGCCGGCACGCGCGCACCTGGCCTTCCCGTGCTTCGATCAGCCGGATCTGAAAGCGAAGTGGACGCTCGCGCTGGACGTGCCCGTCGGGTGGGAGGCGCTCGCCAACGGCGCCGAGACGTCGCGCGCGGAAGCCGGCGGACGGGTGAAGCTCACGTTCGCGGAGACGCCGCCGCTCTCGACGTACCTCTTCGCCTTCGCCGCCGGGCGCTTCTCGGTCGAGACCGCCGAACGCCATGGGCGGACCTTCCGGATGTTCCACCGGGAGACGGACGCCGCGAAGGTCGCGCGTAATCGCGAGGCCATCTTCGACCTGCACGCGTCCGCGCTGGAGTGGCTCGAGCAGTACACAGGGATCCCGTACCCGTGGGGCAAGTTCGATTTTCTGCTGGTGCCGTCGTTCCAATTCGGTGGCATGGAGCACGCGGGCGCGATCTTTTACAACGCTTCAGGCCTGCTGCTCGATCAGTCGGCGACCCAGAACCAGCTCCTCGGGCGGGCCAGTGTCATCGCCCACGAGACCTCCCACATGTGGTTCGGGGATCTCGTCACGATGCGCTGGTTCAACGACGTGTGGATGAAGGAGGTGTTCGCCAATTTCATGGCCGCCAAGATCGTCAACCCGTCGTTCCCGGCGATCAATCACGAGCTGCGCTTCCTCTATTCGAACTACCCGAGTGCTTACGATGTCGACCGCACCCCCGGAACGAACGCCATCCGCCAGCCGCTCGAGAATCTCGACGAGGCGGGCACGCTGTACGGGGCGATCATCTACCAGAAGGCGCCGATCGTCATGCGGCAGCTGGAACAGATTCTCGGCGAGACGCCGTTCCGCGACGGTCTCCGCGAGTACCTGCATGACCACTCGTTCGGCAACGCGACCTGGCCAGATCTCGTGACGCTGCTGGACGCGCAGACGCCCGAAGATCTCGCGGGCTGGAGCCACGCCTGGGTCGAAGAAGCCGGCCGACCTGTGATCACCACCGCACTGCGCGTCGCCAACGGCAGGATTGCGTCGCTCACGTTCCAACAGGCGGATCCGATCGCGCGGCGCGGACTCGCCTGGACGCAACGGCTGGAGGTGCTGGTCTCCGCCGCCGGCCAGGTCCACACGTTGCCGGTTACCCTCTCGGGCGTTTCGGTCAACGTGCCCGGCGCAGCCGGCCTGCCCGCGCCTGATTTCGTCCTGCCCTCCGGGGGAGGCGTGGGCTACGGCAACTTCGTGCTCGACGATGGCAGCCGGGCGTATCTGCTGGCGCATCTGCCGGACATTTCCGATCCGCTGACGCGGGGCGCGGCGTGGGTGACGTTGTGGGAGGAGATGCTGGACGGCCGCATCGTCCCGGCGGCACTGCTCGACCTGTCTCTGCGCGCACTGCCGCTCGAGGCAGACGAGCAGACGGTCGCCCGGGTTCTCAGCTACACCGCGCAGGCGTACTGGAAGTTCGTCGACGAGCCGACTCGAACGCGCATCACGCCGGATCTCGAACGCGTGCTCCGCGCCGGTTTGGATCGATCCACCACTGCAAGCCTGAAATCGGCGTGGTTCTCGACGCTGCGGGACACCGCCCGCAGCCAGCCGGTGCTTGAATGGCTCGAGCGGATCTGGCGCAAGAGCGAAAGCGTGCCCGGCCTGCCGTTCGCCGAGCCGGACGACATCTCGCTGGCGTTGGAGCTCGCGGTGCGTCAGGTACCGGCCTGGCAGGAGATCCTCGAAACGCAGCTCGCGCGAACGCAGAATCCGGACCGGAAAGCGCGCTTCGCCTTCGTGCGGCCCGCGCTATCACCGGATCAGGCGACACGTGACGCGTTCTTCGAGAGCCTGAAGGATCCGGCGAACCGCCGGCACGAGCCTTGGGTCCTCGAAGGGGTGGCGTATCTGCACCACCCGTTGCGCGCCGCGGCCTCGGAGCGCTATATCGCGGTGAGCCTCGGAATGCTTCAAGAGATCCAGCGGACCGGAGACATCTTCTTCCCGAAGCGCTGGGCCGATGCCACCCTGAGCGGTCACGCCTCTGTCTCGTCGGCGAAAATCGTCACGAGCTTCATCGCCGCGCTGCCGCCGGATTATCCGGATCGGCTGCGCCGCGTGCTGCTGTCTGCCTCCGACGATCTCCTGCGCGCCCAACGGGTCCGCCGATAGGCTTGGCCGGCGCGGGTCCGTTACGCCGCGTCGAGTTGTGATTCGGGAGCGCTGACTGGGCGTTGCGGCACGAGAGTCAGGACGGGCCTGCGGGCTGGCAGACCCAGGATGCGCCGTGGCGCGGTCACTGGCGCCGCCAGTGTGGCCGCCACTTCGACCTTTGGGGCGAACTGGGCCAGCCGGCGATACGGCGCCGCATCGTCGAGCGCGAGGTGTCTGATTCGTGAGGCCATGAGGTTCTCCGGATCCGAAACGCGAGGCCCTGCGAGCGACGCAGCTGGTGACTCCGTCTGACGCTGCGCGCTGGCGGACCTTTGCGGACGCCGCAGGCGCCCTGCGCATCCGGGCGCGAACGCAAGCAAAGTGCCCGCGGCCGGCGAGGCACGCTAACGCGTGTTCCCGCCGCAGGTTCGCGCGTATGTCTGCTCCTGGCCAGCGCTGGCGGCGCACGCCTGGGTCGGACAGAATAGAGACGCGGATTGCAGTTTCGTGCGCCATTCCGGCCGCACGCTACGGATTCAGACGGACATGCACGACGCCCTCGCCATCCTCGTCACCGGCGGCACCTTCGACAAGGAGTACGACGAGCTCACCGGACGGCTGTTCTTCCGCGACACGCATGTCGTCGAGATGCTCCGCCTCGGACGCTCACGGCTCGACGTGGCGGTCGAAACCGTGATGATGGTCGACAGCCTGGAGATGAACGATGAGGGTCGCGCGATGATCGTCCGACGGTGCCGCGCGCGCGCCGAGCGCTCGATTGTCGTGACGCACGGCACCGACACGATGGTCGAGACCGCGGCAGCGGTGGCCGCGGGGCGGCTCGATGACCGCACCATCGTCTTGACCGGCGCGATGGTGCCGTATGCGTTTGGCAGCTCTGACGGCTTGTTCAATCTGGGCAGCGCGCTGTCGTTCGCGCAGGTCCTCCCGCCCGGCGTCTACGTCGCGATGAACGGCCAGCACTTCCGCTGGAACGAGGTACGCAAGAATCGCGAGCGCGGCGTATTCGAGCCGCTGTCATGAATCCGCTGCGCTCCCGCCTGCCCGCGGTCGGCACGACGATCTTCACGGTGATGTCGCGGCTGGCGGCGGAGGTGGGCGCGATCAACCTGTCGCAGGGCTTTCCCGATTTCGATTGCGATCCCGCGCTGATCGAGGCGGTGGCGCGCCATATGCGCGAGGGACGCAACCAGTACGCGCCGATGCCCGGCGTGCTCGCACTGCGTAACGCCATCGCCGCGATGTACCGGTCGGCGCACGACCGCTCGTACGATCCCGAGACCGAAATCACCATCACCTCCGGCGCGACCGAAGCGATCTTCGCGGCCGTGATGGCGCTCGTCCACCCGGGTGACGAGGTCATCGTGCTTGAACCGTGCTACGACTCGTACGTCCCGTCCATCGTGCTCAGCGGCGGCGTACCAATCGCCGTGCCGTTGCGATACCCGGAATACTCGGTGGACTGGGGTGCGGTGCGAGCGGCCATCACGGCGCGGACGCGGCTCCTGTTGATCAACACGCCGCACAACCCGACCGGGTCGGTGCTCTCAGCCGCGGATCTGCGTACCCTCGCCGACATCGTCGACGGCACGGAGGTGATCGTGCTCGCAGACGAGGTGTATCAACACATCATCTTCGACGGCCTGACCCATGAAAGCCTCGCCCGTTACGACGCCCTGGCCGCGCGCGGCATCGTCGTCGGCTCGTTCGGCAAGACGTATCACGCGACCGGGTGGAAGGTGGGATATGCCGCCGCCCCCGCGGCGCTGACCGCGGAGTTGCGCAAAGTACACCAGTTCGTCACGTTCTCGACCACCACGCCGATGCAGCACGCGATCGCCGAGTTCCTGGGTACGGAACGCGGCCTGGCCGAGATCAGCCCGTTCTTCCAAGCCAAGCGGGATCGGTTTCTGGACCTGATGCAGGGATCCCGATTCCTGCCGCTGCCCTCCCACGGCAGCTACTTCCAGCTGATGGACTACTCGGCGATCTCAGACGAAGCGGACGCGGACTTTGCGATCCGCCTGACCCGTGAGCACGGCGTCGCCGCGATCCCGACGTCGCCGTTCCTGATGCGCTCGGCAGCGCCGAAGGTGCTGAGGTTCTGTTTTGCCAAGAAGGAGGAAACGCTGATGGCCGCCGCGGACAGACTCAAAGGAGTCTAGGGCCATCAACGTCGGCCTACTTCCTCCCCCTCGTACAGATATAGAGGAACACGAAGCAGTAGAGCGCCGCGAGCTCGCCGCCGTTCTGGGCTGGGAACAGCCCTCGCGGGGCGTGCGCCTGAAAATACGCGACCGCCATCTCGCCAGCGCAGATGAACGCCACGGGCGTCACCAGGACGCCGAGGGCGATGAGCGACCCGCCAACCACTTCGATGATCCCGGCGGCGCCGAACTGGGACATCAGCGGCACCATCCGGCCGCCGAGGAGGCCGAACTTCTGCAGACCGTGACAGGCGAAGAGGAAGCCGGCGACGATGCGCATGGCCTGGTAGGTCCAGGGTTGCGCCTTTGCGAGCGTTTTGAGCATCGGGGTCTCAACTCGTCAGTCGGAAGCGGATCAATTGGCGAGCGGTGCCGGTGGGGCTCGTGACGCTGATTTCGAGACCGTACTCGCCCGGCGCCAGGAAGGCCAGAGGCAGATCGAATTGCGGCGCCGCCCCGCCGTACGGCACCTGTTCGAGACTCCGGATGGTCGCGCCCTTGATGTTCGAGACGGAAACCGCCGTGGTCACCGCGCGGCCGTCAGGGTTGTACGCCGGCACACGGACCAGCAACCGCTCGCTGCGGCTGAACACGCGCGATGGGGTTGGCGCCGCTTCAGGCGAGGCCGACAGCGTGTGGAACTCACGAACCGTCCTGGCGCGCAGCACCTGAGGCTGGAGCAGGATCGGGCCGGCGCCGCGCGCGGTCGGGACGTCGATGTCCTGGGCGCCCGTATCGAGCACGGCGCCGTCGGCGGACTTGATGCTGAGATCGAGCTGCAGCCGCCCGGGTGGAACCTGCACCAGCGCGCGGTCACTCCCGGCGTCACGGTTCGGATCCGACGCCGGCGCGATCTCGCGTTCCAGCAGCGAGGCGCCCTGCGTAGTCGATACTTTGAGCGCCACCACCTGCGGCCGGGATCGCAGCGCGCTGCCGGTGGCCGTCGGCTCCCAGGTGAACACCAGCGACACGCGCCCATCGTCTCCGCGCTGGAAGCCGTACCAGGTGTCGATCAGCCGGCTGCGTTTGAGCGCCCGTACCGGCGCCGGCGGCCCAATCGGCGTCTTGTCGCGATCGAGCCACGTACGCCACTCGCTGCTGAGTGGCGACCAGTAGCCGGACGGCACGCGCACCTGCGCACCCTTCCGTGCGGTTCGCACGACTATTGGATGGAAGCGGCCGTCGGTCGGCTGCGACGGCTGGTACGTCAGCACGTAGTAGCTATCGAGATCGTTCGACACCTTCGCCAACCCGGCGTCGAGACCACGCGCGTCCTCGACCGCGTCGCCGCCGGTCTGGCGAGCCAGCGCCTGCAGGGTGTTGGCGCCGCGATCCACAGGCGCCTCGCCTGCTGCCGCCTCCGGCGCCGGCGCGGGGACCGGATCGCGCGGGTCGAAGGTGTAAATCGGCAGGTTGAAATGGCTGGACGCGCGGGCGAGACCCTCCCAGTCCGGCAGCCGGCGGCGCTCGTTCGCGACAGTTCCGCTGAAGCCCTCACTGATCAGCACGATCGCGCCGCGCGCCGGCCGCAGCTCGCCCATCGCCATGATCATCTCGCGCAGCCCGGTGGTGACGATCTGCGCGCGCGCGCCGTCGACGGCAGAAGGTGTGCGGCCGATGTACTGCGTCTCGAAGGCGGTCCGCGGCGCATAGTCCCCCTTCCGGCCCTCGAACCGCGCGATCTTTTCCTGCGCCGCGGCGCGGTCGCGCGTGAAGCGGAACCCGTTCACCGGATCCATCGGCTTGAGCACGTAGAGCAGATCGCCCGGACGGATCGATTGAGTCACGAACTTCGACGCCGCGTCGCGCACGCGCGAGCTGTTGATACCCGGCGCGACATTGAATTCGTCGAGGAAGATCGCGAAGACGCGAGCCGCGGGATCCTGCGCCGCGGCACGCTCGTCCTCTTCCGTCACGATCGGCGTGACCGAAGCGGCCGCGGGCCCGGCCGGCGCGCGTCGCAGCTCCACCGAGGCGAGCGACTGTGTGACGCCGTTATCGTCCAGTTGAAAATCCCGGGCGTTCAAATCCACGACGGGCCGGCCCCGCTGGTCGGTGACGACCACGTTGATGCGGATGTCGGCGGGTGGCGGCGCAGGGGAGGTTGCTGGCGCGGTGGCGCGCACCGGGTCGGGCGGCGCCACCCGCTGGGCCCCAAGACGCAGCTCGCCCGACAGCAGCGTGAACACTGCCGCCAGCGCGACGACTGAGCCTGTTCGTGCCGTCACAGCCCGCCTCCCCACACGCAACGAGCGCGCGAGATCAGTGTACCGAATGGCCACGAGCTTTGCGAAGCAGTCACCACCCGCCCAGCGAGGCAGCCGTCGGGGCGCTGCGCGTCCGCTCGAGCCAGAAGCGCTGCAGCGCGGACGTGATCGCCGGCGCGGCGACCCCCAGCGTGTCTTTGTCGCGTCGCCAGTGCAGGTACGCCACGATCGCCACAGCCTCTTCGCGCGTGAACACCGACAGGCGGAAGCGCGCGGTCTCTTCCCACGTGATCGCCCCGTAGCGGCGCGGATTGAGGAGCGACGCGCCTCCGGTCGTGACCACGCCGTCGGGCGTGGTCACCGAGATGGAGTGAAATCCGTGCGTCAGGTGGAAGACGGGATCCGCCGTCATCAGCTGATCCCGCACATCGGCCACGAGATACGCCGGCAGGAAGAAGCGGAAGCCACCCTCGGAGAAGAACGACAGCGCATCGTAATGGCCGTCGAGCACCGCGGGCGGGATGCCGCGCCAGTCGCCGAGATCGAGAAACGGTGCGACCGCCTCGCCCGGCTCGCACCCGTCCCGGCTGCCCTGGAGGAAAGGGGCCGCGGGCCGGGTGGTCCGCGCGAAGCCCGACTCGATGGCCGCGATCACCTGGTCCTCGAGGCTGGAATCGACGGTCACCGCTGGTGCCTCCTGCTCTGCGTCGGAGGATACACCTGGCCCCCCGCGCCGAGGTATGTTCTGTGGTCAATGACATTAAGTGACTTCAAGAGGAGCCTGGACTCGGACGAACCGCCCGCCGGACTCAGCGCGCCGCTCGCCGCGCTCTGGCACGACGGCAAGGGTGACTGGGACCGCGCCCATACGGTCGCCCAGGAGATCACCTCCGCGGACGGGTCATGGATCCACGCCTATCTGCACCGCAAAGAAGGGGACGAGTCGAACGCCGCTTACTGGTATCGGCGGGCCGGCAAGCCAGTCTCCCGCGGGACGCTAGACCAGGAGTGGACCGAAATCGTGACGGCGCTCCTGGGTTGACCGCCTCGCCGAGGGGCGGGCGCAAAAAAGAACGCCGACCGCGGGGGGGAGGAGGACCACCCGCGGCCGGCGCCGTTCAGCCGGGTCATAGTCGGCTGAAGTCGGACAAACTCAGAACCTGCGGGGCGGCCCCTGCTGTGGCATCAGCGGGCTGGACGTAGCGCCCGCCGGCTTGGCGGCGGCCACGTCGGCGACCCGGGTCGCGAGCACCAGGCCCTCGTGGATGCCGTCGCCAATGACTTCCGTGTTGACCCCGTCGCTCGCGCCGAGCGTCACGGGAGTCGGGTGGAGCTGACCGTCAAACATATAGACGACGCCAGCCGCCGGTTTGGCCGGAGCACCACCGGCCGGTCGAGCCTGATTCAGCACCTTGACGTCCTGCCCAAGCGCTGTCAGCGTGGCTTCCGTCGGGCGGAACCGCAGAGCCGCCGAGGGCACCCGCAAGACGTTGTCCTTGCGCGAGACCTCAATAGTCACGTTGGCGGTCATGCCCGGCTTCAGCTCGAGCCCCGGGTTGGCGGCCGAGATGATCGCCGCGTAGGTGACGACGTTCTGCGCCACTACTGGCTCCAGCCGGATCTGGGTCACCTTGCCGCTGAACATCCTGGTCGGATAGGCGTCTACCCGGAAGCTGACGATCTGGCCGTCGCGGACGTTCCCCAAATCCGACTCGTCCACACTGGTTTTCACCTGCATTTCGCTGAGGTCGGCAGCGATTGAGAAAATCGTCGGCGCCTGGAGGCTGGCAGCAACCGTCTGGCCCACGTCGACCGACCGCGCGATGACGATGCCGTCGATCGGCGAGGTGATGATGGTCTTCTGCAGGTTCACTTCGGCCTGAGTGAGCGCGGCCTTCGCCTGCGCCAGTTGCGCCTGCGCGCTGCGGACCTGAGCCTCGGCGGTCCGGGCCGCGACCTGCGCCGTTTCCAGATCAGTCACCGGGATGAGCTGCTTCTCGGCCAGCTCCTTGGCTCGATCGGCCTTCACCTGCGCGTCCGCGCGGGTGACTTGCGCCCGCTGGAGATCCGCCTCGGCGCTCGTGACGTTGGCGCGCTGGGAATCGACCTGCGTCTGGAACAGCGACGGATCGAGCCGCGCCAGCACCTGCCCCTTACGGACGATGGAGTTGAAGTCGGCGTTCAGCTCCTGAATGGTCCCCGAGACCTGGCTCCCGACCTGGACCGTCTTCACGGCCTCGACCGTGCCGGTCGCGGCAATCTCGGTCACAATCGGCCCGCGGGTGACGACGCCGGTCACGATCGCCGGCGCCGCCTCGCCGCGCCACGTGTAGTACGAAGCGCCGACCGACAAGCCGGTCACGGTGAGCAGGACGACGACGACCGCGAGTTTGTGTCTCATTTTTCTATGACCATTACGGGGGTCGGGGGTTCGATTGGTTCGAGGGTTCGACACGTGCGGTTCGTGGGTTCTTCGGTTCGATGGTTCGGTGCCTCGGCACCTGACGTTCGCGTTCTGACTGCGAACCGCAGAACCCCCGAACCTTGGAACAAGAACCTGTCGAACCCTCGAACCCTTCGAACTCTCGAACGGCGCGACGCGCCTCCGTCTTTCTGTCCTATAAGACGGGTCCGAGGTGACCACGGCGTGGCTGTTCTGTGAAGAAAGCATGGCAGGATACGTGGCGTGAAATCGCAACGCTACACTGGGGTTGTGAGCGCCGAGGGTTCGGGAATGTCGGAGAGCGCCGAGGGGGCGCGGGTCCTCATCGTCGAGGACGAACCGCACATTCGCGACCTGGTCGCGCTGCACCTGCGGCTCGAGGGGCTGACCACAGTCGCGGTGGGTGACGGCAACGAAGGGCTGCGGCATGCGCGGGCGGAGCCCTTCGACGTGATCGTGCTCGACCTGATGTTGCCGGGGCTCGACGGCGTCACCGTCTGCCGCGCGATCCGGCGTGAGCCGCTCAACGGCGACGTCCCCATCCTGATGCTCACGGCGCGGCGGGAGGAGTCCGACAAAGTCCTCGGGCTCGAGAGCGGCGCGGACGACTACCTGACGAAGCCGTTCGGCATCCGCGAACTTGTCGCACGCGTGCGCGCGCTGTTGCGCCGGCCGCGCGCCTCGAAGCTGGCCGCTTCGCCGGCCGGCAGCCAGGTCAAGGCGGTCTCGGTGCACGGCGTCGACGTCGATCCGGCGCGACGGCTCGCGAAGCTCGATGGGCGCGACATCGAGCTGACCGCGCACGAATTCGATCTGTTGTATCTGCTGGCCAGCAATCCCGGCATCGTGTTCAGCCGTGAGGCGCTGGTACAGCGCGTGTGGGGCGGTGACACGCACGTCACCGACCGCAGCGTGGACACGCTGGTCAAGCGCGTGCGCCGCAAGATCGAGGACGACCGGGCCGAGCCCCGCTTCATCCTGACGGTCTGGGGTACGGGCTACAAGTTCGCCGATGTCTGATCCTGTCTGGTACCGGAGCCTGTATTGGCGCATCGCGTTCGGGTTCATCACCCTGCTCGCGGTTGTGCTCCTCGTCCAGGTCCTGGTCTTCCTCTGGCTGACCGATCGCATCGTCGGGCCGTCGTCCAAGTCGCCGCAGCAGCTGGCCGCGTCGATCGCGGCGGAAGTCGGTCCCGCGGTGTCCAGCGACCCGACCCTGCAGCTCGATCCCTATCTGCGCAACAAGTTCGGCCACATCTACCAGCCGTTCCTCGTGGTGCTGAACGACGGCCGCTTCGGCTCCAACCGAGGGGACCGTCTGCCACCCGGGTTCCTGCGATCGATGATGCCGCGCGGCCGGCGCGGCCGCTTTGGTGATCCCGGTCGCGGCGGCGATCCCGGTCGCGGCGGCGATCCAGGCCGCCCCGACTTTGGCCGGCCCGACTCAGGTCGAATGAACGGGCCCGGGCGTAGTGGCATGCCCGAGCCGCCAAGCGGGGGAGGCCCGCCCAGTGCCGTGCCGCCCATGCCGGGTGATCGGCCGTTCGGGGACCGCCCGCCCGGTGACTGGCCGGGAGGAGGACGAGGAGACCGTCCGCCCGACGGAGATGGCCGCGGCGGGCCGCGCCGCGCCGAGAGCGCGCCGATCACCGTCGAGGGCACCGAGATCGGCACGGTGCTGGTGCCCGCAGAGGCGCCTCCGACATTCGTCGCGGTGTGGGAGGTCGGCCCGACCCTCGCCTGGTTCGCGCTCGGCATGCTCGGTGTCGGAGCAGCGGTGACGGCGTTGGCGATCTTCCGGCCGACGCACAACCGGCTGCGGGCGCTCGAGGAGGCGGCGACGGCGCTCGGGCAGGGACGCACCGATGTGCGGGCGGCGGAGGGCGGCGGCGACGAGGTCAGCTCGCTGGCCCGGACGTTCAATCGCATGGCCGAGGATCTCGAAGTCCGAGCGGCGGCATTAGGGGCGTCCGACCGCGCCCGCCGGCAGCTCCTCGCCGACGTCTCGCACGAGCTGATGACGCCGCTGACCGCGATCCGCGGCTACACCGAAACGCTCGGCATGGCCAACCTCGCGCTCGACGAGCAGACGAAGGCGCGCTACCTGTCGATCATCGGCGAAGAGACGCAGAAGCTCGAGGAGTTGATCGGCGATCTGCTCGACCTCGCGCGCCTCGAAGGCGGCGGTGGCACGCTCGCCTTCAAGCAGGTCGCAGTGGCGGATCTGTTCGGCCGCGTCGTCGATCGGCACGGACCGACCATCCGCGATCGCCAGATCACGGTGTCGCGACGGATCGTGCCTGAGGATCTCGAGGTCTCCGGCGACCCGCAACGCCTCGAACAGGCGTTGCAGAACCTCGCCGCGAACGCGATTCGTCACACTCCGGACGGCGGTACAGTCGAGTTGTCCGCGCACGTCGGCCCGGACGGCGTCCACCTCACCGTCACGGACTCCGGCCCGGGCATCCCTTCCGAGCACCTGCCGCGGCTGTTCGATCGTTTCTATAAGGTCGATCCTTCGCGTCATGCCGGCGCGGCCACCACCGGCAGCGGCCTCGGCCTGTCGATCGTCCGGGCCATCGTCGAGCGGCACGGCGGCCGGATCACCGCGGCAAATGCGGAACGCGGCGGCGCGTCGTTCGAGATCGTCCTGCCGGCGCACGCCCGCGACCGCGCGGCCTGACTGTCACCCTTTCTTCATCCCTCCGCCATCTTCGGGTCACGCGCACCTCGTTTAATACCGTGACGCCAGAGACGGTGCTGGACCGCACCCTGGCCGTCCGGAGCCGCGCCGTTCATGCCTCGTCCTACTGCCCGCGTCCGCACCCTCGGCTTCCACGCGCTCGTCGCCGGTGGCGCGCTGCTCGCGCTCACGATGCTGATCCAGACGGTGATCGGCTATCACTACGTGACCGGCAACCTGCTGCTCCAGGAAGGACGGCGCGAAGGCGAGCGCGTCGCCCGCCAGATCGAGGAGGCGGTGCGGACCAGCGAGCAGCGCGATGCGGCGCAACTCGGCAGCGCGGTAGACGACGTGTACCGGGCCATGCCCGGTCAGGCCGCCTGGATCCTGGTCATCGACGATCAGAACCAGGTGCTCGCGTCGCGCGGCCGGGATCGCGTCACGACCTCGGCGGCGGAGCGGCGTCAGGCGCTCGATTCGAATCAGGCGTTTGCCCGGCGCATCGCGAACGACGGCGCCCCGGTGATCGTGAGCGTGCTCCCCTGCCGATGCTCGGTCGGTGGCCGACGACGGAACGGGCCGGACGGCGTGTGGCCTGCGACGCTGGAGCAGGGACGCGTGCCCGGGCCATCTCGCGGACCGACAATGGTGGAGGTCGCGCTGTATCCCGAGAAATTGTCCGCGCCATTCGCCCGCGTCCGACGGCAGGCCGCCGTCAACGCGCTGACCGCGTGCGCACTCCTGGCCTCGATGATCGCGTTCGGGGTGCGATTCCGCGGCTACGTCCGCGCCAAGCAGATCGAGGCGCAGCTCGATGCCGCCCGGCGGGTGCAGCGCGAGCTCATGCCGATGACCGACGCGCGCATTCCCGGGGTCGAGCTCGCCGCGGACTACTCACCGGCCCTGCACGTCGGAGGGGACGTCGTCGACGTCCTGCACCTGGCCGGCGGGCGGCTCGGCTTCATGCTCGGCGACGTGTCCGGCAAAGGGGTCTCGGCGGCGCTGGTGATGGGGCTCGTGCAAGGGGCGCTGACCGCGAGCGCTGCGGATTTGGCGAGCAACGAGCCGGAGCGGGCGCTGGCCGCGGTCAACGAGATCCTGCTCGCCAAGACGTCGGGCGATCGGTTCGCGTCGTTGTTCTGCTGCACGTTCGATCCGTCCGACGCCACACTGCGCTATGTCAACGCCGGCCACCCTCCGGCCTTCCTGATTCGCGCCGGCAGCCGCAGGGTCGAACGGCTGGACGACGGCGGCCCGATCCTGGGCGTGATCCCAGGCGCACCATATCGGTCGGGCCGGACCGTCGTGGCGCCGGGCGATCTCCTCGTCGCCTACTCCGACGGCATCGCCGAAGCCTCCAACGATCGAGACGACGAGTTCGGTCTCGAGCGCATCGTCGCCGCGGTGCGGGAGCACGACACGTCGAGCGCCCGCGGCATCTGCGATGCGGTGGTGGCACACGTCGACCGGTTCGCGCCTTGCCAGGATGGCCGCGACGATCGCACGCTGCTGGTGGTTCGCTTCACCACCGAGTGCGCGGCGTTCGCGACGAGGAGCGCGGCGTGAACGGATAAGGGTTCTACGGGTGGAACCCGATGGTTCGGGGGTTCGGAGGGTTCGACGGGTGCGCGTTCAACGGGTTCAGGGGTTCTACGGTTCCGGGTTCTACGGTTCCGGGTTCTCCGGGGTTGGCGCTTCGCGCCAGGTTCTAACGCGTTCGGTGACGGGTTCGAGCGGACGCTGCAGTTGACACGGTTCTGTGAACCTGCGAACCGCCGCACCCCTCGAACCCGCACCCTCGAACCTATCGAACCTTCGAACCAGTCGAACCTTCTCACTGCGTCAGACTGATATTCAACGACTCGGTCTGGCCGCGGTGGATGCGGACGTTGGCGGTGTACGGCCGGTAGCCCTCGCGGCGCACCTCGACCTGATGTTGGCCGTCGGCGAGCTCGACGCTGAGGCGGCTCCCGTTGTTGGACCCGTCCCAATGCTGGCCGTCGATCAGGATCTCGGCATCCCCGGGCTGCACCCGTATCGCCAGGGTGCCGTAGTCCTCACGACCGGCGGACGCGCGCGGCGGCGGCGGGGGCATGCGATCGCCAGGATAGACGCGCATGCCGGCCGGCGGCTCGGGCCCATTGGGGTCGTCGCGCTCGCCGGGACGAGGTCCGAGCGGCGTCGGCCGTTCACTCGTTTCGCCGGCCGCGAGCGGTTCCATGGCCGTCTTGATCGTCACCGTCCCGTCACGACGGAACAGGATCGGCGTCCGGACCGTGCGATAGCCTTCCATGAACAGCTCGACCTCGTGCTGGCCCGCGTCCACCCGCAACCGCTGCATCGTTCCATCGAACTCGTCGGCCACGCCGACGTAGTAGCCGTCGACGAAGACCTGCGCTTCCTTCGGGGACACCTGCAGACGCGCCGCGCCGGTCTGGTCGTAGTAGCCGCCGTAGTACGGATACGGGTACGGATACTGCCAATAGCCCGGATACCCGTACCCGAAGCCGAATCCGACGCGATACCCGTATCCGCCCCACGCGCCCCAGAAGAACGGGTTGTAGTAGTAGTACGGCGAGTAGAAGAACGGCGAGTAGTAGTAGTGAACCGGATAGTAGTAGCGGGGCGCGTAGTAATGCGCCGGCGCCGGATAATGGCCGGGCCCTCCCGGCCCCCCGTGACCTCCCTGGCCGCCGCCCGAAGGCCGGGCCACCGCGGCCCCCGAGTGGCCTCCGGAGCCGCCGCCGCGCTGCGCGGCAGCCTCACGTGGGACGAGCAGGCTCACTGCAGCAGCTGTTAACAGGGTCAGAACCAGGACACGAAATTTGGGAGACACCGGAGAACCTCCGTCCGCACAGGCGACGCGCGGTTCTCAGCCTGAGCAATAGAAGTGCCACCGACTCGAGTGTGATTCTCCGAGCGATTCGACGAGATCGAGCTTCCACCGTCGAAGCAATCTGTCTGGATGCGGGGACAGGTGCGGAGGATTTTGGACGATCACGCGCTCGACGCGCTCAAGCGCGGGTTCATGAACGTTCATGGGTTCATGAGTGTTCATGGGTTCGGTTCAAGGTTCTGCCGCCAGCTTTGCGGCGTCGAGCCACAGCGGACCCTGGCCCTTGCGATTCCCGCCTCCGACGATCCCAACCTACGAACCCGAACCGCCGCTGAACCCTAAACAGTGAACCTTGAACCCGGCCGCGGACCTCATGAACCAATGAACCCCAGGAACCTCATGAACCGACACCCTTCATGAATTACGTTTCAGCCCAATATCACCTAATCCCCCCCGCATCCAACGCCCACATGCCGCGACCGTAGGTCGAAATCACGAGGACGCGATCGCGCGGCTGGTACTGGAGGTCGGAAACCTGGACCGACGGCAGATTGCCGCCGAGCACGCGCCAGGCTTTGCCGCCATCGGTAGAGACGAAGACGCCGAAGTCGGTGCCGAGAAACAGCCGCGACGGCGTGGTCGGATCCTCGCGGATGACGTTCACCGATCCGGCCGGGATGTTGGCGCCGAGGCTGGTGAACGTCCTGCCAAAGTCCGTCGATTTGTAGACGTAGACGCCGAAGTCATCGTCTTCCCGCCCGCGCTCGGTAACGTAGACCGTGCCTTCGTCGTGCTCCGACGGCACGACTCTCGAGATCCATTTGCGTATCGGGAGGTTTGCGCTCAGCTCGGTCCAGGTCGTTCCGCCGTCCCGCGTCACGTGCAGCCGGCCGTCGTCGGTCCCGGCGTAGATGAGGCCCTTGGTCTTGGGCGATTCGGCCAGCGCCACGATCGTCTGGTACGGAATCGCGTTAGCGCTCTTGAGCAGCATCTGCGAGGGATCGTTGGCGGTGAGGTCCTTGCTGATCGCCTGCCAGCTGTCGCCGCGGTTGGTGGAACGCATCACGTACTGATAGCCGGCGTAGATCGTGTCCGGATCGTGCGGCGAGATGATGATGGGCGCCATCCACTGGGCCCGCAGCTCGGGCTCGCCCGCAGCCACGGTTGGGCGAATCGGAGTGACACCGCCGCGCTGGCCCCGACCGCGGCCGGCGGCCCCCGGCGCGCGGCTGAGTGCCGTGTCCTCCCGCGTAAAGTTCCCGTAGAAACCGTGCGAGTAGACGATCGCCGGATTGCGCGGATCGATCGCCTGGTGTGACCCTTCACCACCCGGCGCATCGGTCCACTCGACCGCCGGGATGTGGTCACGCCCCTTGGACAGGTCGACCTGGCCGCGGCGGCTGCCGACGTCCTGAATCGATCCGTACGCCCATGCCGGCGTGCTGGTGTCGACCGCGACGTTGTAGAACTGCGACCCGCCGGCCGCCACCCCGAACTTCCACGTCTTGCCGGCGTCGGCCGACTGATAGAACCCACCGTCGTTCACGTTGTAGAGCGTCGACGAGGTCTTCGGATCGATCCACAACCCGTGATGATCCCCGTGCATCCCGCGCAGCACCGTAAAGGTCCGGCCGCCGTCATGGGAGACGTTCAGGTTGAGGCCCATCGTGTAGATCGTGTTCTCATCGGCCGGGTCGACCCTGATCTGCCCGAACACCCAGCCGTATGTGCCGGAGTGCTGGGTCATGAAGTCGTTGTGCTCGCTGACCTTGCGCCATGTCCGGCCCTTGTCGTCCGTGCGATAGACCTCGGCGGCGCGGATGCGACTCTCCTGGATCGGTCGGCCGTACGCGTCACGCTCGCCGTCGCGGGCCGGGCGCCCTTCCTCGTAACTGTCCACGAACGCGTAGAGCACGTTCGGATTGCTGCGCGACACGTCCAGACCGGTGCGGCCGCGGAACTGGGGTGCCGGCAGCCCCTGTTCGATGCTGGTCCACGTCTTCCCGCCATCAGTCGTTTTCGAGATGCCCGACTCGTTATAGTCCGGTTCGACACGCGGATCGCTCCACTTGCGCCGCACTCGCTGCCACAGCACTGCGTAGAGCGTCTCCGGATCCGTGGGATCCATGACCAGGTCGATCGCCCCGGTACGCGGGCTGCGATAGAGCACCTTGGTCCACGTCTGTCCGCCGTCGGTAGTCTTGAACACACCCCTCATCTCGTTGTCCGTCCAGGCATGTCCGCCCGACGCGACGTAGACGATGTTCGGATTGGTCGGGTGAGGGACGATACGGGCGATGGTCTGCGTGTCGGCCAGTCCGGTGTGCTGGAAGGTGCGGCCGCCGTCCGTCGACTTGAAGATCCCGACGCCCGGCATCGAGGCGCGGAACAAGTTCGATTCGCCGGTGCCCACCCACACGATATCCGGGTTTGACGGCGCCACGGCAATGTCACCGATGCTGGTCGAGGGCTGATTCTCGAACACGGCCTGCCACGTCGCGCCATCGTCATCCGTCTTCCAGACGCCGCTGGTCGCATACGCGGCGTAGATCCTCCGCGCGCCGTTCGCGTCGGCCACGGCGATGTCGGTCGCGCGTCCGCTGATGTTGGTCGGGCCAAGGTATTGCCACGGCAGGCTGCCATATGGCGACGACTGCACCATCGTGCGATAGGTGTCGTACGCCTTCCGGGAGAACTCGGCGTCCGCCTTGACGACACCGGCCGGCGCGGGCGCCGGCGTTTGCGCGGGCATCGTAAGGGCGCCAAGGGTCAGCACCCCCGCAGCGATCAGAACCGGCCAACTCGAACGACGACGCATGTGTCCTCCGGGATCTGTCAGACGGGCCGGGCCCAGGGTAGATCCAGGTTCTTGAACCCGGCGAGGCCCTTCTTGGTCAGCACCGACAGCTCACGCGCGTCGGCCGGCTCGATGGTCACGAAGCTGAAGCACGCCTTCCCCTGCATCCGTTTCCGCAGCGCCGGCGAGATGGTTGCGAGCAGCGCCGGGTTGGCGTAGACGGGCATCAGGTGAAAGCTGACGTAACTCTTCTTGATTTGCACGGCCGCGGCGAAGAGCGGACGTCCCGTTCGATCGACCATTGTCGGCGAGGCGATCTGATAGTCGGTCGGGGTGTCCGCCGTCACCAGCATCTTTCCGCGATGGCGCTCGAGAATGGCGCGAAGCGTCCGGAATGTCTCGGGGAACGCGTCGGACTTCGCCATCGCGACAGTATATCGGGGAGGTCCTCGGGCTTCCGTTGGGTCAACGCGTCGGTCGGGCCCTGGGATCGGCGAACCCGGGGTTCGTGACGAATGTCGGGTCCGTCAAGCTCTCGAGAAAGGCGACGAGATCCTCCGTTTCGGAGGCCGACAGCGTGAAGGGTTTGAGCTCCGGCGCCTTCAGCGGCCCTTTGCCGCCGGCGGCATAGTGGGCGATGACGCCGTCGAGACTCGGAACACTGCCGTCGTGCATGTATGGAGCGGTGAGCGCGATGTTGCGCAGCGTCGGCGCTCGAAAACGCCCCATGTCCGCAGGCGACTTGGTCTGTTCCATGAGGCCATGGTCGGCCGCCGGATACGCGCCCTTGCCGTCCAGGTCGTACAAGCCGGTGTTGGTGAAGCGGAGGACGGGTGCGGGCGCGGAGCTGAACGTCACCGGGCCCGAGAGGTTGAAGCCGGCATGGCAGCCGCTGCAGCCGACACGCTCCGAGAAGAACAGCTTCATGCCCCGGACCGCCGCTTCGCTGATGGCGGTGCGGTCGTCGCGATAGAGATAGCGGTCGAAGGGCGAGTCGGCCGAGAGCAGCGTTCGCTCGAAAGCGGCAATCGCGCGGACGACGTTCTCGAGCGAGACCGGATGCGCATCGGCGGGGAATGCGGCCCGAAACCATGGCTCGTCGGCGGGCGTGGCGAACCGTTGGATGATCTCCGCCTCGTGCCCGGCGATCCCGAGCTCGATCGGATGCTCGTTGAACATCGGCACCGCGATCTGCGCCTCCAGGCTCCGCGTGCTTGGATCGGCCCAGCCGAACGACGCGTTATACGCCACATTGGTCAGCGACATGGCACTGCGGGCGTGGGCCTGACCAGTGGATCCGATTGCCCGGGCGCGGCCATCCGTGAAGGCGTGGGCCTGCTGATGACAGGTCGCGCACGCGAACGTCTGGTTGCCGGACACGCGGGTGTCGTAGAACAGCCGCCGGCCGAGCGCCACTTTGACGGTGGTCATCGGGTTGTCGGCGGGTACGGCGGGGTGCGGCAGGCCGCGGGGCAGCTGCCACACGAACGGAACGTCCGGCGGCGGCGGGTCGGGCGGCGGACCGGGCCGGGCGCACGACACGGTGCCGACGAGCACCGCTCCTGCAACCAGCCCGGCCCACCAGTTCATCGAACGGCCGTCACCAGCGCGGGCCGTGGCTGAGGCCCATCGCCGCGGTCTGGCGGGCCAGCTCGGCGCGCCCTTGCACCCAGGTCTCGAGGCCGCCGACGACCGCCGGGTCGACGCCCGCGGGATTGGCCTTCTTGTCCTGGATCCACTTCTGCATCGCCGCCATCAGCGTATCCGCCTGCTTGCGGTCGGCCGCGAGCACTTCCAGGTAGGCGTTCTTGGCGTCCTCAATCCGGTTCAGGCCAAGGTAGGCCTCGCCGCGGTACTCGATCGCGTCGGGGAAACCGGGCTTCAGCGCGAGCGCACGGTCGTACATCTCGAGCGCCTTCGCGTAGTCGCCGGTCTTGCGGTAGGAGAAGCCCATGCCGTTGTAGGCCTGGTACATCTGCGGCGAGCCGGCAGCGGCGGACTTGAACTCCTTCAGCGCCTTCTCGTATTCCTTCTTCGCCTTGTCATCCGCCTTGGCCCGCTCCTTCGGATCGGTCACGCCGGCGGCGGCGAGTTCCAGCTTGATGCCCTTGTCCTTGTGGTCGATGCCGCTGTTGTAGGAGGCAATCGCCATTTCTTCCGGCGAGCGATTCGGGGCCGAGGGCCCGGCCGGGGCTGAGGGGACGGCGCTGCCCGATGCCAACGCTCCGACCTGGAACACGGCCACACTCGCCCCGAGCAATACCACGGCGCCGATCGTCTGAGTCATCTTCATCTGCTCACTCCTGCTTCACACACACCGAAGGCGCCGGCCGGCGCCTCCTCGGCCGATCGCTCAGCCTGCCTTCCGAGTCATTTCGATATCGATGGTCACCGTGACCTCGTCGCCGACGACCGCACCGCCGCCCTCGAGCATCCGGTTGTAGACCAGCCCGAACTGGCGCCGATCGATGGTCGTCGTCGCAGTGGCGCCGATGCGCTGCTCGCCCCAGATGTCCTTGATCTCCGCGGTCGGCCCTTCGACGTCGAGGGTGACTTCCTTGGCCACCCCCTTGATCGTCAAGTCGCCAATCAGCTTCAGGTGGCCCGCCGCGCCCGGCTCCGCGCGGCGTGACTTGAACGTCATCTTCGGAAACTTGACGACGTCGAAGAACAGGTCGCTGCGCAGATCCTTGTCGCGGTCCGCGTTCCGGGTGTTGATGCTCCTGGTATTGAACGAGACGTCCACCTTCAGCGTGCGCAGGTCCGTCGGGTCGAACGTCACCGTCCCGGTGGGCCCGTCGAACTCACCGCGCACGTTGGACACGACCATGTGGCGGACGGTGAACTGCGCTGCCGAGTGTCCCGGATCGATCGTCCAGGTGACGGTCTGGGCGGCGGCGGATGTGGCCACCGCGCCGGCAAGGATGACGGCAGCAGCGAACCTGGCGAAGGCTGACAGACGCACGGCGGAGATCTCCGATCAGCTCACAATCGAGCAAACGATGTGCCCGTCAGAATCGACGTCCAACACCGAAAACACCGCCAAATTCCTCGATCGCACCCGCGTCCGGCGTCACGAACCGAAAGGGCTTACGGATTCTGCCGGTTGATGGCCTTCATCGCCAGCGCGATCATCGAGCCGACGTCGGCGACGTTGGCCGGCAGCACCAGGGTGTTGCTCTCCTTGGCCAGCTCGCCGAACTGGCCGATGTACTGCTCGGCGACCCGCAGCTGGACCGCCTCGAAGCCGCCCGGCAGAGTGATCGACTCGGCGACGCGCCGGATGCCCTCGGCGGTCGCGGTGGCCACGGCCATGATCGCCTGGGCCTGCCCTTCGGCCTCGTTGATCTGCTGCTGCTTGCGCGCTTCCGACTGCTTGATCACTTCCTGCTTGCCGCCTTCGGCGGTGTTGATCGCCGCGTCGCGGGCGCCTTCCGAGGTGAGGATCACCGCGCGCTTCTCGCGCTCGGCGCGCATCTGCTTTTCCATCGCCGCGAGGACGTCGTGCGGCGGCGTGATGTTCTTGATCTCGTAACGCAGCACCTTGACGCCCCACGACTCGGTCGCCTTATCGAGCTCGCTGACGACCTGCGTGTTGATGTTGGTCCGCTCCTCGAAGGTCTTGTCCAGATCGATCTTCCCGACCTCGCTCCGCAGCGTCGTCTGGGCGAGCTGGCTGATCGCGAACATGTAATCGGTGATGCCGTAGGACGCGCGCTCCGGGTTGAGTACCTTGAGATAGAGCACGCCGTCGACGCCGACCTGGACGTTGTCGCGCGTGATGCAGACCTGGGCCGGGATGTCCACCGCGATCTCCTTCAAGGAGTGGCGGTAGCGGATCGTGTCGACGAACGGCATCAGGATGTGGAAGCCGGCGTTCAGCGTCCCACTGTACCGGCCGAGGCGCTCGACTACGTAGGCGCTCTGCTGCGGCACGACGATCGCCGTCTTGGCGATGACCACGAGCGCCAACAGCGCGAAAATAACGCCGACGATGAGCAGGCCGACACCGTCCATCAATGGGCTCCTTCAGGCTCGATCAGGATCATCAGCTGATCGATCGTAACCACCCGGCAGCGTTCGCCCCGCGCCACCGCGCGGGCCGCGCTGTTGCGCGCCGACCAGACCGTCCCGCGCAGCTCGGCCCGGCCGACCGCGCCGGGCGCGATGTCGTCGAGCGGGACCGCCACGTCGCCGATCATCGAGTCGACGTTCACCCCGGGACGATCGAGCTGCAGCCAGCGCAGGAGCGGGTGACGGAACAGCAGCAACGAGCCGACAGCCATCACCGCAAAGAGGACCAGCTGCAGCCACAGCGGGCCGCCGACGCCGGCCAGCCGGAGGACCGCAAGGACGATGGCGGAGACGCCGAAGAAGATGATGTAGAAGCCGCCCGATGCGGCCATCTCGAGGGCCACGAGAATCAGGCCGAGCCCGAGCCAGTGCCACCAGGCGATGATCATGATGTAAGCCCGGCCATTGTACAGCAGCGGCTCGAGGCCGGCGGTCGTGGAAGCCACTCTGGGCAACGGCCCGGACGTGCGCCAGCAGACTACACTGCTGGTCTATGACATTCAGCACCGGGTTCGTGCTCGTCCTGGCAATGGCCGGCGGGCAGTCGAACGGTACACCACCGCGCACGGTCGAGAGCGTGGACCTGCGCGCCTACGCCGGTACCTACTACGAGATCGCGCGCTTTCCGAACCGCTTCCAGACGCAGTGTGCCGGCGATGTCACCGCGACGTACGCCCTCCGCGCGGACGGCCGCATCGACGTCATCAATCGTTGCCGGACGTCGGCAGGCACGATGACGGAGGCGCGCGGCATCGCCAAACGGGCGGACCAGGACGCCTCGGGCGCGAAGCTGAAAGTGCGCTTCGCTCCGGCCATCCTGTCGTTCATTCCCAGCGTGTGGGGTGACTACTGGATCCTCGGGCTCGGGCCCGAGTACAGCTTTGCCGTGATCGGCGATCCGTCACGCACGTATCTCTGGATTCTGTCGCGCACCCCGGTGATGCCGGAGCTCGCGTACCGGCAGGCGGTCGAGATCGCCGCGAGCAACGGCTTCGACGTCAGCCGCCTGGTCAAGACGCTGCAGGGCCGCTGACCGCGCTCGTCCGACCTCGCTCGCCACCGCCGCGCGACTTGCCGCGGTCGTCGACATAACCGCGCTGCGATCGCGCGGCACGCACGGCTGGATGACGGGCCTGGCGGAACGGGTTGCGACGGACGACCGCGCAGCGTCCCATCGTCCGCCGCGAGCGCAGGGATGTCAGGGTTGTTTACGCGGCCGCCACCGGACCGCCCGGCGCAGTTCGGAATGCGGGGAAGAGCGCGAGCAGCAGGGCCACCCCGCTCGTGGTCGCGGCACCGGCCAGCGCCCACCACGTCCACGCGAGGGCGCCGGTGGACCAGATCGCCGCCATCATGATGGCGCCCGCGGCCATTCCGCCCAGCATCGCGCGGGACCCGACGTGCCGCGTCAGCACGCCGACCATGAATGCTCCCAGCACCGGACCGGTCGTCAGCGACAGCACCGACAGGCCGGCGTCGAGGACCGACTGTCGCATCCACTGCGCGCCGAGCGCCACCGCGAGCTGCACGATGCCCCACCCGTAGGTCGCCTGCCGCGACAGCCGCATCAAGGTCGCCTGGTCAGCGTCGGGGCGCACGTACTTCAGATAGAAATCGTTCACCGTCGTGGCGGCCATGGCGTTGAGCGACGGGGACAGTGCCGCTGCCACGATTGCCGCCACGATGAAGCCGATCGCCCCGTGTGGGAGTGAGGTGATGATGAAGCGCGGCAGGATCTCGTCATTGCGGCTGAGCGCCGCGGTCAGCGGCACGTGCTGGTGATACGCGAACAGCATGATCCCGATGAGCAGGAACAACGTGAACTGGGCGAACACGATCACTCCGCTCAGGATCAGTCCGCGTTGCGCCTCCGCCTGTGACCGCCCCGAGAGCAGGCGCTGGACGAGATACTGGTCGGTGCCGTGCGTCGCGAGCGTCAGCGCCACGCCGCCGGCGAGACCGGCCCAGAGCGTGTAGACCTGGGTTGGATCCGTGGAGAGATCGAAGACCGTGAACTTGCCGGCCGGCATGCCCAGCCGCACCACTTCTGCCCAGCCGCCGGGCACGTTCCACAGCAGCGCGCCGAACACCACCAGCGCGCCCGCCACGTAGATGAACATCTGCACCACGTCGGTCCAGATCACCGCCGCGACACCGCCACGCTCGGTGTAGATCATCATCGCGACACCCAGGGTGATGATCGTCGCGGTGACGGGCACGCCGGTCACGATCGCGATGACCAGCGCGGTCGCGAACAGGCGGATGCCGTCCGCCAGCGATCGCGTGAACAGGAACAGTCCGGCCGCGACCGTCTTGACGCTCGATCCGAACCGCTGCTGCAGCAGCTCGTACGACGTGACCAGATCGCCGCGGAAGTACGCGGGCAGGAACAGGATGCTGACCAGCACCCGGCCGATGACATAGCCCAGCGCCAGCTGCAGGAACGTCATGTTGCCGGCATACGCCGCGGCCGGCACGCCGATGAAGGTCAGCGTACTGGTCTCGGTTGCGACGATGGTGAAGCAGATGGCCCACCAGGGCACGGACCGCCCGGTGAGGAAATAGTCGCCGGTGGTCTTCTGGAAGCGCGCGAAGTACGACCCGAAGGTCGTGACGCCTACGAGGTAGAGCGCGACGACCGCGTAGTCGAATGCGTTCAGGCCCAAGGGGGACACTGTACAACACTAGGGACTCGGGACCGGGGACCAGGGACCAGGGACCGGGGGGTTCTGGGTTCAAGGTTCAGGGTTCAAGGTTCAGCGGTTCAACGTTCGGGCGTGAACGCGCCAAGTTTCGACCTTGACGCCACAACCTGAACGCCAGATCCCCGGTCCCTGGTCCCTATGGCGGCGGCCGAAGGCCGGCGCCCTACGCGGTGGTAGCTACGCCGACGGGGCAGGTCACGCCGGTGCCCCCGAGGCCGCAGTAGCCGTCGGGATTCTTGGCGAGATACTGCTGATGGTAGTCCTCGGCGTAATAGAACTCGGGCGCGGGGAGGATCTCGGTCGTGATGGTGCCGTAGCCGCGCCGGGCCAGCTCCGCTTGATACGCATCCCGCGATCGTTCGGCGGCGGCGTGCTGGGCCTCGTCGAAGTAATACACGCCGGAACGGTACTGGGTGCCGACGTCGTTCCCCTGGCGCATGCCCTGCGTCGGGTTGTGGTTCTCCCAGAACGTCTTGAGCAGCGTGTCGTACGACACCTTGGCCGGATCGAAGAGGACCAGGACCACTTCGTTGTGGCCGGTCATGCCGCTGCACACCTCGCGATACGTGGGATTCGGCGAATAGCCGGCCGCATAGCCGACGGCCGTGGAATAGACGCCGGGCAGCTGCCAGAACTTCTTTTCGGCGCCCCAGAAGCAACCCATCCCGAACAGGGCCTTCTGAAGCCCGTCGGGAAACGGCGCGGTCAGGCGCGCACCGTTCACGAAGTGACGTTCGGGCACGGCCATCGCCTCGGCCCTTCCTGGCAGCGCCTTGTCCTTGGAGGGTATTCTGGTTTTTTCGAAGAACACTGGGATCTCCTTGCGCTTATCGGCTTGGTGCTACGGGCTTCAGGCTACGGGCCAGCTCACAGGGAGCCAGTCTGACGCCTGGCTTCAGGCTGAAGCTACGGACCAGCACTGGTTGCACGAACACGAGTGATCGCCGCGGCCGCACTTTCAACCGGCTCCCACGACCAGAGGACCCTGTCGTCTGCAGCCTGTAGCCTGTCCCGCCCTGAGCCCTGAGCCCTGAGCCCTGAGCCCTGAGCCCTTACCTTCACGCTTTGACGGTCCGCTCCCCCTCTATCGACGCTCGCGCGCTGAGCCGGGATCCATTGGCACCGGAACCGGCAACTCCTCCACCATTCGCAGGATGTTAGCGTCCAGCGCCTCCCGGCTGTCCAGCTGGAGGAGCACTTCGGCAACGGTCCTCAAGGCAGGATACTCGCGTTCGGTGACCTTCGAAAGCTGGCCGCTGTCCGGATCCCAGCGCAGGACCACGACCGGGCCGGGGTGCGCGTGCCAGTCGTGCAGGATGCGCTTCGTGTCGTCCAGCCACTGCCCGCGGCAGCAGTGCAGCAGCCACGGCGTGATGATGAACGCGCGACCTGTCAGATCGGTCCGGGTGTAAGGCGGACGGACGGAGAACGGCACCGCCCACTCCCAGCTGCGCGTCGGCGCCCCGGCGATCACCAGCGACCCCTGCGGCGATGCCAGCACCTCGCGCCGGACGTCGACCACGGCGTGATGTGAGACGGCGGCCATACGATTCCACTCCCCGACGACCGCGGTCAGGCGGACGGCGTAGAACACGCAGACGGCGACCGCGACCGCACTCACCAGGCGATGGCGGCCGAGGGTCCGGGCGCGGAGCCACGCGAGGTCCGCGAGAATGCCGAGGGCGAGTGCCCAGCCGGCGGCGGCCAGGTAGACGTGCCGCGGTGACTCGTAACCCGCAACAGCGGTCGGCGCCACACCGATGATCCACCACAGCGGCCCGAAGAACAGCAGCAGCGCCAGCGCCCGCCGGCCCGACTCCGGAGGCAGACGCCGCAACAGGATCACCGCCGCTATCGCGCACGCGATCACTACCGCCCAGGGGGCGAGGTTCGCCGACACGCGGCCGACGAGCACGTTGGCCAGGTGATGCTGGAACAGCAGCCCGAAGTAGCGCGCCCCGGCCGCGTTCAGCGTGCTCTCCCGCACCACCTGCCCGAACAGCACCAGCCGCAGCGCCAGGTAGGCGGCCGTCAACAGCGCGAACGGAAGGTAGGCGCGAACGCGTGGCCACCACGCCGTCGGCCAGCCCAGGACGACGAGGTCCCACGCCGCCAGGGTCGCGACCATCGTGATGGTCGTCTGCTTGGTGAAGAGCGCGACGAACAACAGCACCAGCGACAGCGCGTACCAGCCGCGCTCCCGCGATCCCGTGTCGCGCCAGCGCGCGAACGCCCAGAACGACAGCATGTAAAAGAGCGCCGGCATCGAGTCCACCCGGCCGGTGATCCAGGCCACGGTCTCGCCGTGCACCGGGAGGAGCACGAATATCGCGGCCGCGAGCGTCGCGGCCGGCAGGGTGAGACGCGCGGCCTGCAACGCAATCGCGAGGACCGCCAGCCCGTTCGCAGCGTGCAGCGCGATGTTCAGCACGTGGTGCAGAAACGGCGACGCCGCCCCGCCCAGCGACGTGAGCTGGTAGGACAGCGCGGGGAACGGCCGCACCTCGTCCGGCGTGTGCCCCCAGATCTGATCCATCCACGACGTCACGAACCAGCGCGGAAAGTAGCCGGCAGGCTTGCCCGACAGCAAGGCGACGACCCCGAAGTCGTCACGCACGAAGTAGTTGTTGATTGTGGACAGGTACGGCAGCGTCGCCGCCAGGCACACCGCCAGCGCCGCCCACGCGACGGATGTTCCGCGCCGATCCGGAGCGGCAGCGTTCATCGCAGACGGTATCTCACGATCAGCGCGATCATGCGGAGTCCCGTGCGGAGCGCGCCCGAAAAGCTGCCGGTGATCTTCGACTCGCCCACCCGGCCGCGATAGTTCACCGGAATCTCGATCACCTTGAGGCGGTGCCGGAGCGCCAGGATCACCATCTCGGGGAGAAAGTGCGACCCGCCGACAGTCAACTCGGCGCGAATCTGCTCCACGGCGGCGCGGTGCGTCAGCCGCAGGGTACACCCGCAATCGCTCAGCGACGGCCCGCCGTGCAGGACCTGCAGCAGCTTGGCGACGGTCCAGTTGCCCATCCGCAGGAACCAGCCCATGTTCGCCTGATCCCAAATCAACTCACGCGTCGTCCGCGTCCCGCACACCATGTCGAAATCGTCGGCGTAGGCCAGGAGCTTCAGGACGTCGCGGCCGATGAACGTGCCGTCCGGTTCCGCCAGGATGACGATGTCGCCGGTGGCCTCGGCCAGTCCGCGCCGCAGCGCGAAGCCGTATCCCTGCCGCGTCTCCGTGACCACCCGCGCCGGCGTGGCGGCCGCCTGCGCGGCGGTCCGATCGCGCGAGTTGTTGTCGACCACGACAATCTCGTCGACTACATCGCTGATCAGGAAGTCCTCGATCGCCGGGCGGATGTACTGCTCCTCGTTGTAGGCCGGAAAGACGACGCTGACGGTCTTGCCTCTGTGCACAGTCAGCCCTTCTCCGCGACGAGCAGCATCTGGCCGGCCAGCGGCCGGATCGGTGAGCGCAGGTAGGCGCGCACCAGCCAGGGCTTCACCGGCAGCCGGCTCTCGCGCATCGAGTAAGGCAGGAAGCGCGGCTCGACCCGCAGCATCCGCAGCCCTTTCGACCGGAGCAGATTGGCCAGCGACACGTGCGTGAAGGTGGAGCGATGGGTGTAGTCGTCGAAGTAATGGCGATAGGCGTAGCGGAAGTTCGGCTGCATGACGATCACCCGTCCGCCACGGCGCAGCAGCCGCACCGTTTCCGCAATCAGGCTCGCGGCGGCGTCCGGCTCGAAATGCTCGATCACGTTCGACGCAAGCACCAGGTCGAAGCTCTCGTCGGCGAACTGCGTCAGCCCGGTCGACAGATCCAGGACGACGGCTTCGACACCCGGGGCGGCGTGACGCGCGACCTCGGGCCAGGCATCCACGGCGACTCGTCGTGTGCCCGAGAGCGCATTGATCCAGCAGCAATAGCCCGCGCCAATCTCGAGCACGCGCGCGTCCTTCGGCACCCAGCGGCGGACGTACTCGGCAATCACCGTCCAGACGACCTCTCGCGCCGGATCCGGCGGGAGATGCACGTCGTGGTAGCCCGCGGCGCTCATACGCTGCGCCAGGCGGCCGGCAGATTCCGCTCGACCTCGATCCCGTCGAACACAGTCCCGGACCGCGCGCCGTGCGCCCGCGCCCAGGCGGCCATCCGGGCCAGCCCGTCCTGAAGCGTGGTCGCCTGCCGCGCACCGAACACGGCCGTGAGGCGCTCATGACTCGAATACGCGTCGCGGACCTCGGACCGGGCCGGCAGGTGCACGACCTGCGGCTCGACACCCATCGCCGCGGCGACCTCGATGGCGAGCTGGTTCAGCGTGAACGGCTGATCGGCCCCGACGTTGAACACCTGATCCCAGGCGGTGTCCTGCTCGATCGCCTCCGCCATCACCGGCGCGACATCGTCGACATAGCTGAACGCGCGCGTCTGCGTGCCGTCGCCGAAGATTGTCATCGGCCGGCCGTGCAGAATCTGGTTCATGAAGATCCCGACCACGTTCCGGTACCGGTCCCCGATGTTCTGGCGAGGTCCGTACACGTTGTGCGGCCGGAAGACGATGGAGCGGAGGCCGAACATGTCGCGGGCGCATCGCAGGTCCTGCTCGACGGCGAGCTTGGCGATGCCGTAGGGATCTTCCGGATGCGGCGGCGTGTCCTCGCTGAACGTCCCCTCCGTGCCGCCGTAGACGGCGATCGACGACGCGAAGACGAACCCCTTGACGTCGTGGTTCACCGCCGCGTTGATCAGGTTCACGCTCCCGATCACGTTGTTGGTGTAGTTGAACCGGCGGATGAAATGGCTCAGCCCCTCGGCCGCGTAGGCCGCGAGATGGTAGACGTACTCGAAGGAGGTCTGGGCGAACAGCCCATCCACGGCGCCCGCATCGCTGACGCTGGCAGTCACGAGACGCGCGGCGGCCGGCACGTTGTCGCGGAAACCGCCGGAGAGATCGTCCAGCACGACCACCTCGTGACCGCGCCCGATCAGCGCGTCGGCGACGTGCGATCCGATGAAGCCGGCGCCGCCGGTGACGAGCACGCGAGCCATCCCGGTCAGTCCTGCAGCCAGAGCACGATCAGCACGACGATCAGCGCGAGCACCACGAGCAGCGCGATCTTCCAGGCGCTCTTCGGATACTCCCCGGCCATCTTGCCGGTATAGCCGTTGACCAGCAGACGGAAGGGGCGCGCGCCGTAGTTATAAGTGAGCAGCCAGATCGGCACGAGCACGTGCTTGAAGGTCTGGTTCGAGAACGTCGGCTGGATCTGGAGATTGCGATAGGTGTCACCCGGGATCTGCGCCGCGGCCAGCCGCTGCAGCTCGCTGTTCATCGCCGCCCGGGATCGCTCCGCGGCATCGAACAGCACGACCTGATAATGCTCGACGACGAAGCCTGACAGGAAGGCGGTCGAGTACGGCACGAGCTCGGTGGTGGTCGGGAACGGCTCGATCTGCTTGAGCAATGACAGCGATACGCCCTGTGTCCCCGGCACCGGCTCGTCGTCAAAGAAATGATCGACCACGCCGGAGGCCGGCTCCCAGCGCACGTGACGCACCTGACGGGTCTCCGTCCGCCCGTTGGTCCTGACCGTCTCGGTCGTGTAGTAGTAATGCCCCGCTTCGGCCGTCCACGGACAGACCGCCTGCGCATCGAACGTCCAATACGGGATGTACAGCCCGTGCAGGCGATCGACCAGGGCGCGTCTCTTGAACGCGTTGGGGGCCAGCCACTTGCTGGCGTACCACGCGCGCATCTGCTCGCGGACCTGGGTCTCCGTGATCTTGAACGGGAGCAGGCTCTGCGGCCGGATCGGGGCCTTGATCTCCGTGTAGTCGACCAGCGCCGGCGATCCGCAGAACTCGCAGTTCTGCCCCACCCGTTCGGGGTCGAATACCGTGACGGCCTTGCAGCTCTGACACTGCACCGTCCGCTTCTCGGCCAGCCAGCCGCGTTCGTCGTCGGGCAGCTCACGCAGCGCCTTCGCCAGATCGAGCTCGACGATCTCGCCGGACGCTTCATCGACCTTGAACGGCGTCGAGGTACCGCAAAACGGGCACACCAGCGCCTGCCTGGCGGGATTCCACTCCGCCTGCGCGCCGCAGGCGGCGCACGGATACTTGGCGACAGCGCTGATCTCGGGCATGAGGAAAGCTTCGAGCTGCCAGCTTCGGCTACCAGGCAAGAGCGCCAGCTGACTAGTGACACTCGTTGGCTTGATGCCGCAACGAGAGACGCTGGAAACTGGAAGCTGGAAGCTGGAAGCTGATAGACCTACTTCGCCAGATACTCCTCCACCGCTGCCCGCTTGATCCGGTACGAGCTGCCGATCTTCTTGGCCGTCAGCTCGCCCGACTCGATGATCGACATCACGTCGCTCTCCGGGACGCCGAGCAGCTTGGCGACGTCGGCGGGCGCGAGCAGGTCGGGCAGCGCCACGGCGGCGGTGGCGGCGCTCGATGCCGCGGCCGAAGGCATGCCCTGCTGCTGCATGATCTGCTGGGCGATCGACAGGCCCACTGCGAGCTCCGTCGCGGCGCCGCCCGAACCGCCGCCCTTCTCCATGCCCTGCGCCATCTGGAACTTCACGTAGTCGTTCAGGTTGCCGACCGCGGCCATGCTCGAACGCTTGTCGATCGCGGTCTCGACCTCCGGTGGCACCGACACGTTCTCGATGATGAAGCTGGCCACCTCGAGACCGTATTTCGCCTGCACGACCGGGTTGATGATCGGCAGCAGCGCGTCGCCGAGCTCGGCGTAGCGGCTCGCGACATCGAACACCGGCACGTGCGCCGAGGCCAGCGCGTCGGCGAAGATGCTGACGATGCGCGAGCGCATCGTGTCCGTGAACTCGTCGAGACGGAAGTTTTGATCCGAGCCGGCGACCTCCTTGAGGAACAGCTTCACGTCGCTGACCCGGAAGTCGTAGGTGCCGAACGCGCGCACGCGAACGATCCCGAGATCGTTGTCGCGCATCATGATCGGGTTCGACGTGCCCCACTTGTTGCCGGTGAAGAGGCGCGTATTGACGTAGTAGACGTCCGCCTTGAACGGCGAGTTGAAGCCGTACTTCCACGACTTCAGCTTGGTGAGGACGGGGATGTTGTCGGTGGTCAGCGTGTACTTGCCGGGGCCGAAGGTGTCGCCGAACTCCCCGAGGTAGATGAACTGGACGTGCTGGGACTCGCGCACGATCAGCTGGGCGCCGTTCTTGATCGCCTTGTCCTCGTCCGGAAATCGGTACGACAGCGTGTCGCGCGAGTCATCGGTCCACTCGATGACGTCGATGAACTCGCCCTTGATGAAATCCATCAGGCCCATAACATTTCCTTTCAGCTGTCGTTGGCAGTCCGGGTGTCAGCCGGACGAGAGGCATGGCGCGGAGGCCCGGGCGCGTACCCGGGACCCGCGGCCGTGGCTATTGTAGTGCCGCCGCTGATCGCCCGTGAACCACCTGAGGAGCGGTTCTAGGGCAGGGGTGTGAACGTCAGGGCGACGCCGTTGATGCAGTAGCGCAGGCCGGTCGGGGGCGGTCCGTCCGGGAAGACGTGGCCCAGATGGCTGCCGCAGCGGCTGCAGTGGACCTCGGTGCGGCGCATGAACAAGGCGGTGTCGGTCGACTCGCCGATCGCGCCCTCCAGCGGCGCGAAGAAACTGGGCCAGCCGGTGCCGCTCTCGAACTTGCGATCCGCGACGAACAGCGGCTGGTTGCACGCCGCGCAGCTGAAGGTGCCGGCGCGGTGCTCGTGCAGCAGCGCGCAGGTGCCGGCCCGCTCGGTCCCATGCTCGCGCATGACGTGATACTGCTCGGGCGTTAGGATCGCCCGCCACTCCGCTTCGGTCTTCGTGACGGGGTACGTTTCGGTCGTTTCTTTCATCGCTGTCACCTCCGGCGCCGGCTATTTCTCGGTCGCCTGCCTGGCAATGTCGAGCACGTCGGCCGCGGGCAGGATCACCGGCAGCAGTCCCATCGCCTCGGACCCGCCCATCATCGAGAACATGCTCCCGCGTCCTGGATCGACCTGACGCAGGGTCAGGAGCCCGACCAGTTTGCCCGACGTGCTGAATGCTGGCGTGCCCATGCTCGACGGGGCGCCGCCCAGCACGTAGAACGTCCGCGGCCGTTCGATGATTGCGCTGACGTCGGCCAGCGCGGCCGACGCCGCCCAGCCGCCGACCCGCCCGAGCCGCGACAACACCACGACTTGATCGAGCAGCGCCGGGGTGGCCGACTCCGCCAGCGCAATCGAAACGAGCGGGGCCGGCGGCTTGGTGGTCGGGCGGATGAACGCAAGATCCAGATCCTCGTCGCGGAGGACGATCTTGGCGGGCAGCTCGCGGCCGTCGGGCAGGCGCATCTTGAGCTCGCTCGGCTCGCTCGAGATCTCGACCTTGCTGTCATTGCCGCCGCTGCCCATGCTGGCCCCGACGATCTTGTTCATCATCGCGCCGGGGTTCAGGGAGCCGAGCGACATCACCGTCAGGCCCGAGGGATCGACCACCGTGCCGACCGCGTCGACCGAGTCGTCGGCGGAAGACATCTCACGCCCGCCCATCGCCATCCGCGTCTTGAGCACGACCCGGACGTTCACGACGGCGCCCTGCCATTTCTTGACCACGTCCCGGGCGGCGGCGCGCGCGTCCTGCGCGGCAATCTGCGGGGCGGTCATCACCACGGCCACCGCCGCCAGGCTGGCGATCCACGATCTCACGCGGGCTCCTTGTCTGATCACTTCTTCCACGATCCCTGCAGCTCGACGAAGAACGTGCGGATGCCGCGCTTGACGCGGAACACCACCGAAGCCGGTTTCGCCGCCGAGATCCGCGTCATCGCGTCCTGCACCTTCTCGACGTCGTCGACCGCCTGGCCGTCGATGGACAGCAGCAGGTCACCGACGGCGAGATGCGCGAGTGCCGCCCAGCCGCCTTCCCGCACCGCATCCACGAGCACGCCGTGCTGGTCCGGAGGCAGACCCTCTTCCAGGCGGTCGGCGGCCGCGAGATCGCGGACCCTGAACTCGAAGTTCGGATCCTCGTACTTCTTCATTTCGCGCGGCAGACGGGGCGACGTGGCGAGCGTGACCTTCAGCTTCTGCGGCGTCTTCCCGCGCAGGACCGACAGCTCCACGCTCGCGCCGATCTTGTATTGCCGGATCCGGGTCGCAAACAGGTCTGCGTCCGAGGGCTGCGAGGCCTCGAGCGGGTCGCCGTCGACCGCGGTGATCACATCGCCCACCTTGAGGCCGCCGGTGGCGTCTCCGCTGCCCAGCACCTGCGTGACCCGGACACCCGTCGCCTCACCCAGGCCGAGCTTGTCGGACAGCTCCCGTGTCAGCACCTGCACGGAAACGGGAACCCAGGCCTTCCGGGCCTCGAGCCCGGGATCCTCGAGCCCGGCCTCCCCGACGTCGATGACGGTGAGCAGGCGCTGGCTCGATCGCTCGAACGCCACCAGCAGCGGCACGCTGTCCTGCTTGTCCTTCGTCGCGGCGGTCAGAATCTTCTCGAGCGCCTCGACCGAAGGGGTCGGCTTCCCGTCGACCTCGACGATGATGTCGTCGTCGCGGAGTGAGGGCTTGGCTTCGTCGGCCGGCCCGCCGGATCGCAGGCCGCGGACGCGGACACCCTCGCGGTCCTTCCGATTCAGTTCCTTGGCCGACCAGCTCGTGAGGTTGGATGCGGTGATCCCGGCGGCGGTCACCTCCGTGGTCGGCGCTTCGACGCTCTCACGCTCGATCGTCGTCACCGACAGCGTCTTCTCGACGCCGCCGCGCAGAACGGTCAGCTGCACGGGCTTGCCGATCGGCAGCCGCATGATCGCCTGGTTGAAGATCGGCACTTCCTCCGCGAAGCGGACCGTCACCGGCTGAGCCCCGAGCTTCAGAAGGATGTCGCCTGACTGGAGCCCCGCCTTGTCGGCCGGGGAGCCTTCGATCGTGCCGCCGATCAGCACGCCGCGCTGGTCCTTCGAGGACTGCAGCAGCGGCTGGACCTCGAGGCCGATCCAGCTCCGCTTGACGCGGCCGTCGCGAATGATCGCATCGGCCACTTCTTTCGCGAGGTCCGCGGGAATGGCGCCGGCCAGGCCGAGGCTGATCTCGTTGACGCCGATGATCTCGCCGCTCATGTTGACCAGCGGGCCGCCGGAGTTGCCGCCGAAGATCGGCGCGTCGTGGCCGATCCAGCGGACGATCGATCCGACGTCCTCGCCATCAAGCGTCATCCGGTTGAACGGCCAGAACATGCCCGGCAGGATCATCTCGGTGTTGCTGACGATCCCCATCGTCACCGACTGGGACAGCGCCAGCGGGCTGCCGAGTGCGAGCACGCGCTCGCCGACCTTGAGCCTCGAGACGTCGCCGAAGTGGGCGGCAGGGAACGTGCGGGGAACGGGCGGCTTGAGCTTGAGGATGGCGATGTCGGACAGCGGGTCCGTTCCGACCAGCTCGGCCGGGATCTCTTCGCGCGAGGCCAGCGTGCAGTAAATCGCCCGCGTGCGCCCGGCGACGTGATGGTTCGTGAGGACGTGACCGTCAGCCGAGATGATCGTGCCGCTGCCGGCCGCCTCCCGCTTGATCTCGCGCCCGTCCTGATGGTCGACGCTGACGACGTGGATCCGCACCAGGCTGGGGGCGACCTTCGACAGCGCGTCGTCGATTGCCCCGGCTGGCGGGGCGGGCTGCGGAGCGGCCGCCGGCGCGGGATGTGGCGCAGCGCGTTGCTGGCCGGCCACACCGCCCGGCACCGTCAGGACCACGCACGTCAGCAGAAGAGATCGCCAGCGACCCATCCGCCGATCTTAGCGTAGATACTCCAAACGCCCCGGCGTCACTCGAATCCGGCGACCGGGTGCGGCACGTACGGCTGCTCGAGCGACGCGATCTCCTCCTTCGACAGGGCCACTGCGAGCGCGGCCACCGCATCTTCCAGCTGAGCGAGCTTCGAGGCGCCCACGATCGGCGCCGCCACGATCGGCTTGTGGAGGAGCCAGGCGAGAGCGATCTGGGCGCGCGGCAGCCCACGCCGCGCGGCGAGCGCCGACACTGCGTCGATCACCTGCCGATCCGACGATTCCTGGGCGTCGTACAGCGACTTGCCGTAGGCGTCAGTGCGGACCCGTACCGTCGTCTCGCCGGCGTCGCGGGTCAGCCGGCCGCGGGCGAGCGGGCTCCACGGAATGACGCCGATGTTCTCGGCGGCACAGAGCGGCAGCATCTCGCGCTCTTCCTCGCGGTACAGCAGGTTGTAGTGGTTCTGCATCGTCGCAAACGGGGTCCAGCCACGGCCGCGGGCCACGTAGAGAGATTTGCTGAACTGCCAGGCGAACATCGACGACGCGCCGATGTAGCGGACCTTTCCGGACTTGACCAGGTCGTGCAGCGCCTCGAGCGTCTCTTCGATCGGCGTTCCGTAGTCCCAGCGATGGATCTGATACAGGTCGACGTAGTCCGTCCCGAGGCGCCGCAGGCTGGCATCGAGCGCGGCGAAGATCGCTTTGCGCGACAGACCGCCAACATTCGGCGCCTGCCGCATCGGGTAGAACACCTTCGTTGCCAGCACGATCTCGTCGCGGCGGCCGAAGTCGGCCAGGGCGCGGCCGACGATCTCCTCGCTGGTACCGTCGGAATAGGCGTTTGCTGTATCGAAGAAATTGATCCCGAGGTCGAGCGCGCGCTTGATGATCGGACGGCTGGCGTCGTCGTCCAGCGTCCACTGATGCATGCCGCGGTCGGGCACGCCGAAAGTCATGCAGCCGAGGCAGAGGCGCGAGACATCGAGCCCGGTGCGTCCGAGTTTCACGTAGTCCATCGGGAGATGGTAGCTCGCGGGCTCGGGCGTCGCGCTCGCGGGCTCGGGCGTAGCGCCCGCGGGCTACAGGCTTCAGGCTAAAGGCTCGTCAAGAGCACGCCGGGTCCCGGATCCCGGGTCCCCGGTGCCGGGTCTATCTACCGTGCAACCACAGTCGTGGACGTGCCGTTCCAAATCCCGTTGGCCTTCGTCCAGATCGTGACGTAGAGCGACCGGCCGGCCGGCAGGAGCGCGGCCTCGAAGCTGGTGGTCTGGATCTCGCCGGATGTCAGCACGTCGCGCGCGCCAGGCTCGGTGCCGACGGTCAGCAGGTAGGCTTCGGCGTTGCTGATGCTGGTCCAGGTGAAGACGTGATTCGCCGACGCGACGCTGGCGTCTGGCGACCCGAGCAGGGCCGCGCCCGCCAGTGACAACGTCACGGCGCGCTCCGACCATTCCCCCGCAAAGCTGGTCGCGATGCGCGCGTACACCGGCTCACCCGCGGGCAACGCCGGCGTGGCGACGGTGCTCTGGAGCGTCTCACCCGAGTCGAACAGGTCATCGGCGTCCGGCGTCGTCCCGAGACGTACGCGATAACCATCCGCGCCGAGAATCGAGGTCCAGGCGAGGCCGCGACCGAGATCCGACCCGTCGACGGCCATTGGCCGGGTGAAGCGGGCCGACGTCGAAGTGGTGAACCTGACGGCATCAGTGGTCCAGACGCCGGCGAGCTTCGTCGCCAGCGTGGCGTGCAGCGTCTGGCCCGGATGGATGTCCTGCAGCGCGAACGAGGTGGCATCCGTCTCGCCGCTATCACCGAGATCGCTGCCGCCCGGGGTCGTCCCGACCAGCAGCCGGTACGCCTGAGCGCCGGTCACCGCACTCCATACGAAGCGCTCGCTGGCGCTGATGTCCGAGGCGCCCTCGAACGGATACACCATGCGCGCGGTCGGGGCCGACTCGAACGACAGGTCGGTCGACGACCAGCGCTCACCGACTCGAGTCCGGACGCGCGCGAAGAGGCGCGCGCCGGGCGGCAGCGCATCGGCGACCCACCACGTGCGCTTCGTCTCGCCGCTGTCGACCACGTCGCGGCCACCGGGCCGGGTCCCGATCGAGAAGACATACGCGTCGGCGTTGGCTACCTGCTCCCACGCAAAGACCTGTGCCGAAGTCACGTTCGTGGCGTCGCGATCCGGGGTCAGCAAACGGGAGGCGACACCGCGCGAGGCGCCGATGACGACCGCCGGCAGCTCCGATGCCGGAGCGCTGGTCGAGCCATCGGCAGCGTAGGCCTGCACGG
>Ga0207701_10000322_pt1 | contig 49190 bp, 37 predicted proteins | sample KBSSwiSSwithPhiX_FD_184294 | JGI IMG/M metagenome (GOLD analysis project Ga0207701, IMG submission 184294) | Switchgrass rhizosphere bulk soil microbial communities from Kellogg Biological Station, Michigan, USA, with PhiX - S5 (SPAdes) (version 2) | ecosystem: Environmental > Terrestrial >... | reverse complement strand
GAGCGCGACGGGTGCGGAAAATGCGCCGCGTGCACGCGCATCGAGCGCGGCACGCATCCGGACGTCGTGGTGCTGGAGCCCGGTGACACCGGCACGATCAAGATCGAGGCCGTGCGCGACGTCATCGATCGGGCCGGCTTCCGGCCCTTCGAAGGCCGCCGGCGCGTCGTCGTCATCGACGAGGCGGACGCGCTGGTTCCCCAGGCGCAGAACGCGCTGCTGAAGATACTCGAGGAGCCGCCCTCGGCGTCGTCGTTCATGCTCGTATCGTCGCTGCCCGACACGCTGCTGGCCACTGTGCGATCGCGGTGTCCGCGGCTGCGGTTCGGCCCGCTGCCCGTGGCCGACGTTGCCGCCGCGCTGGTCCGCGATCACGGATTCGAGCCCCCCGAGGCGCGCGCCGCCGCGGACGCGGCCGACGGCAGCATCGGCGGCGCGCTGGCGGCGCAGGGCGCAGACCTGGTGGGGGCGCGCGAGACCGCGACGGCGCTGCTACGACAGATGGCGCGCGGCGGCGACACGGCGCGCCGGCTCGACTGGGCGAAGGCGTTGTCGCCTCAGAAGAGTTCGACGCCGGCAGCCGAACGCGACCAGCTGGCCGCCTGCCTGCGTGCGCTGTCGTCGCTCCTGCGCGATCTGGGCGTGCTGGTGTCGCGAGTCGACGCCGCTGCGCTGGCCAACGGCGACATGGCGGGGGAGCTCGAAACGATGTCGCGCTCCTACAACGCTGATCGCAGTCTGCGCGCCTACGCGGCCGTCGATCGCGCGCTGGCGGCGCTCGAGCGCAACGCCAGTCCGAAGATCGTGGCGGACTGGGTCGCGTTCCAGATATAGCCGCGGCGCCGGTCGACGCGCCCATAAGAGAGACATGAGCGCCGGGGCCGTCCGTCCGTTCGTCAGCGTCAAGTTCGCGCCCGTCGGGCGGACCCAGACGTTCCTCCTCCCCGAGCTCGCGCTCGATGCCCTCGACCCGGACACGCCGGCAGCCGACGTCACGCCGCTATCGGCCGGCGACGCGGTGGTCGTGCAATCGGCCGAAGGCCCGGCCGTCGGAACCGTCATGCGCGGGATCCCGCAGCTCCAGAATCGTCGCCGCGACATGGCCGACCCATCGGCGGTCGTCGTCCGCAAGGCCTCGCACGAAGACATCCTCACAAAGCTGAAACATCAGCAGCGCGAGCAGGAAGCCCATCGCGTCTGCCTCCTGAAGATCCGCGAGCGCGGTCTGGCGATGAAGCTGGCGCGGGTCGAGCAGCTGTTCGACGGCTCGCGGCTGATCTTTTACTACACCGCCGAGGGCCGGGTCGATTTCCGCGAGCTGGTGCGCGATTTGGCGGCGCACTTCCGCCTGCGCATCGAGATGCGGCAGATCGGCGTCCGTGATGAGGCGCGGATGCTCGGCGGCTACGGCCCGTGCGGCCGCCCGTTGTGCTGCACGACCTGGCTGCAGACCTTCGAGCCGATCTCGATCAAGATGGCCAAGTTGCAGAACCTGGCCCTGAACCCTTCCAAGCTCTCGGGCATGTGCGGTCGCCTCAAGTGTTGCCTCCGCTACGAGCTGCCCAACGGCAAGGGGGTGGTGCACGGCGGCTGCGCGGACGAGGGCGGGTGTGGCGGCTGCGACAACCCGACAGGCCCCGGTGCCGGCGGCTGTGGGTCGTGCAGCACCGGCGGCGGTTGCGGATCCTGCCGGTAACGATCAGTTGATCGCCGGACAGTCGCGCGCTGCGCGCCGCAGCAGCACGGAGTCCACCGCCACGAACGTCGTCAAATACCCGCACAACTGCGCCAGCGCCTTGGCCACAAGGGGCGGTGCACCGAGCTTCATCAAGCCGGCCAGCAGGATGGTCGTCAGGGCCAGATGGGCGGCGAACGTCGCAAGCACCCAGCCCGATCCTTCCTGGCGCATGAGCACCCTGGTCCGGACGGCGTAGTCGCGCCGGAACACCGCCTGGACCCCGACGGCCAGCACCCGTGCGGCGGCATTGGCGGCAATCGGCGCCAGGCTGGTCAGCCACACGAAGCCGGCGAAGGAGACGAAATCGAGTGCGGCCATGCTGACGGTCCAACGCAGTGACCGCGTGAAGACCGCCGCGATCCGCCGCGAATCGCGCCAGGCGTTGAACTGCGAGCTGCGATTGTCATCAAGATAGATCGTGGCGATCGGGGCGGCCGCCAACGGCCGGGCGAGCGCCAGTGTCTGCCAGAGCACTTCCGACTCCGACTCGTATCCCTGCCACGTCACGCGGTCCAGCAAGGTGGCCACGAGGGAAACCGTCATCAGCCTGAAGCCGGACTGCGTGTCAGGGACGAAGGTGCTCGTGCCGATCAGGAACAGCAGGCGCGAATAGTGGGCACCGATGCGATTCTTGCGCGGCATCGCGCGCGGGTCGCGCATTCCGAGCACGAGGTCGGCCCCGGCACGGACGGCGCAGGAGACGAGCCGCGGAATGTCGCGCGCATCGTGCTGGCCGTCGCCATCCATGGTGACGACGAAGTCGGCGTCGACGGCGAGCGCGCCGGCGGCCCCCTTGAGAACCTCGCGAAAGGCCGCCTCCAGCGCCGCGCCTTTGCCGGCGTTGACCGGCAGCTGGATGGTCGGGCAGCCAGTCGCCCGCAGCTGCTCGGCGGTGTCATCAGTCGACCCATCGTCCACCGCGAGCACCCCCTGGGCGAAGGCACGCGCCCCGGCGATCGCAGCGGCGCACCGCGCCGAGGTGTTGTAGCAGGGGACGACGACAACGACGATGGGGGAGGGCATGACGGGACAGGCAAGAGCGTAGCCCAGAGCGGGTGGGCTGCGGAGTAGCGTCAGGATCGTGAACGTCGGATAATGCGCCGATGCGGGCGGGATCAGCGAGCGACACGGTACACGGCGCGATCGGAGCTCGGCCCTGATGCGGCCGAGAATCGGGATTACCGCCGGCGATCCGGCGGGCATTGGTCCGGAGATTGCGCTCAAAGTGGCGGCGCACGAAGAGATTCGCGCGCTATGCGAGCCGATCGTCTACGGCCCCTCGTCTCCCGCGGAGGTCGCGGATTTCGCGGGCGGTGTGATCAGCGCCGCGGCGGGCCGTGCGGCGTACGAGGCCGTGGTCAAAGCGGTCGCGGACGCCACCTCGGGTGCGATCGACGCGATCGCCACTGCGCCCATCAACAAGGAGGCGTTCGCCGCGGCGGGAATTCCGTGGCCGGGCCACACCGATCTTCTCGCCCACCTCACAGGCGCGCGCCGCGTCGCCATGATGTTCTACGCCGACACGCTGCGGGTCGTGCTGGCGACTGTACACGTGCCGCTGCGCGACGTGCCGACGGTGCTGACCCGGGCGCGCCTCGAGGACACGATCGATCTGACCGCGGCGGAACTGCCACAGTTCGGGCATCCGTCTCCGCGGCTGGCGGTCGCCGGGCTCAATCCGCATGCCGGGGAGCACGGGCTGCTCGGCGCCGAAGAAGATGACGTGCTGCGTCCGGCCATCGCGGCGTGTGCGGCCCGCGGGATCGACGTGCGTGGGCCGTTTCCAGCCGACACGCTGTTCAACCGGGCCATGAAAGGGGAGTTCGACGCGGTCGTCGCCTGTTACCACGATCAGGGCCTGATCCCGGTGAAGCTGGTGGCATTCGGGCGGGCCGTGAACGTCACGCTGGGGCTGCCGATCATCCGGACCTCGGTCGATCACGGGACGGCGTTCGACATCGCCGGCCGCGGGATCGCGGATCCGTCCAGCCTGATCGAGGCGGTGCGGCTCGCGGCACGGCTGGCGACGTTCCGGGCCGCTCATGCACCGACGGGCTGAAGCCGCGGTCTTCGTCCTGATCGTCGCCGCGTATGCGGTCCTCGGCCTGTGGGTCCTGGAGCCGGACGCGGTCTACTCCGGTGACATCGGCGTCAAGTTCGTGCAGGCGCGGGCGCTCGCGGCGTCGCACTTCACCAGCCTGAACATTCCGTATCCCGGTCAGTTCCTCGATCAGGCGCGGCAGTTCTTCCCGCTGCGCGCCCCGTTCGTCATGGCCACGGGTGGTGAGACGCAGGCCATCTTCTCGCCGGCGTCCGCGGTCATCCAGGCGCTGGCGGTTTCCGTAGCCGGGATGCGCGGGATGATCCTGGTGTCGTTGCTGGCCGGGGCCGTGATTCTTGCCAGCACGTGGCGGCTCGCACCAGACGGCGACGGCATCGCCGTGCTGCTCGCGCTCGGCATCGCCGGACCGTTGTGGTTTTACGCGATCAGCGGTTGGGAGCATGCGCCGGCGGTCGCGTTTAGCACGCTCGCGTTTGCGCTTGCCGTGCGGTCGCCATCAGCGTTCGCGCCGCTCGTCGCCGGCCTCTGCCTCGGCGCCGGAGCCACGCAGCGCGACGAGGTCCTGCTGCTCGGGCCCGGCCTGCTGCTGATCGTGTGGCTGCGGACCCATGCCGTCCGCGCGCTGTCGTCGGCCGTGATCGGCATGGTCCTGCCGCTCGCCGCCGCGGCCATGTTCGAGGTGTGGTGGTTCAAGCGGCCCGTTGCGGCCCATCTGCGCCATGCCGTCCATCTGCTCCAGTCAGCGCTGCGCGTCAGTGACGCACCGAACCCGGACGTCCCGGCCCTGCAGCCGTTCACGTTGCGAGAGCGCTACGAAGCGGTGGTGCAGTACTGGCTCCTCGGCTACGGCCGCGATCCGCTGATCGCCGCCTTTGCGGCGGGACTGGCGATCGCGCTGGCGATCCGGATGTCGCTGCGATCCGCCTGGGGCCTCGTCGTGTGGCTGATCGCGGTGGTCGCATTGGCGTGGATCGATCTCCACGAGCTGGTCACGGCGCCGAAGTGGCTCGCCGGTCTCCATCGGGTGTCGCCGTATCTCGTCTTCGCCCTGTTTCCACTGCCGGCCCTCGTGAAGCGCCTGATCAACGATGGCGGATCGGACCCGCGCGCGGCGGCGCCATGGTTACGGCCGGCGGTGTTGTGGACCACGCTTGCCTACCTCGTGCTGGCGTTCGCCGGGGCGGATACGAGCGGCGGCAAGGCGCTGGGGCCGCGCCTGCTGTTGCCGCTCGTGCCGCTGTTGACGGTAGTCGCGGTGGCGACGATCGGCGGCTACCTGCGGGCGCCCTCGATCGCCGATCGATGGGCCGGCCGGATGGGCGTGCTGCTGGTCCTGATGTCTGCCGTCATGCACCTGGCGGGAACGATTCCCGCCTACGCTGCCAGGAATCAGGGGGACTCGGACGCTGTCGAGGCGATTGCCAAGGGGCCGCTCCGGGTGGTGGTGGCCGACGACCCGTTCACCGCGCAGTTGCTGTTTCCGTTGTATTACCGCAAGATCGTCTTTCTGGCCGATTCGCCGGAGCACGCGCAGGCCCTGGCGTCCGCGTTGGGGCAGAGTAAGGTCGGCAGCTTCGTGCTGGTGTCGCGGCTGGAGCATCCCGAGCTGACGTTCGCGCCCTACCGGCTCCAGCGCGCCGAGCAGCGCGGCCGGCTGGCCGTGCAGTACTGGGTTCGCTAGTCCCCGTCAACGTCTATCGATCGCAATCATGAGGACAGAGCGCGAACAGGCGCAGAAGAACATCGCCGAAAACCGCAAGGCGTTTCACGACTACCACATCCTCGAGACGTTCGAGGCGGGCGTGGCCCTGGTCGGCACCGAGGTCAAGTCGATTCGCGGCGGCAACGTCAACCTGCGCGACAGCTACGCCCGGGTCGAGTCCGGCGAGATCTGGGTCTACAACATCCACGTCAGTCCGTATAGCCACCGCGGCTACTCCGATCACGAACCCACCCGCCGCCGCAAACTCCTCCTGCATCGCCAGGAGATCCGCAAGCTGATTGGCAAGACGGTGGAAAAGGGCATGACGCTGGTTCCGACCCGCATGTATTTCCAGAACGGGCACGTCAAGATCGCGATCGGCCTGGCGAAGGGCAAGAAGGCGCACGACAAACGGGAAACCGAGAAGCGCCGTGAAGCGGATCGCGAGACGCGCGCCGCCGTCAAGGAACGGCGCAGCCGCTGATCGCGAAGAACGGCCCGACGAGCCGGTAAGCTCGACCGGCTGTGATAGATTGTTATGTTTTCTGGAGGCAGACAGACCGTATGAAAGGTAATCGCGCGATCGTCACGGCCGTCGTGGTCGTGGTCGTCCTGTTGCTCGGCTGGTATCTGCTGCGGCGCTCGAGCAGCTCGGGGGCGATCGATCTCCTGGCCCGGTTCGATCAGGCTACCAAGAAACCGGAGTCCGCCAGCTTCCCGATCATCGAGGCAAAGCTCGGCGACGAAACGAAGAAGGCGATCGCGCCGCCCGGATTGGCCGGCACCCGGCTGACATGGAAGGTCCGTGTGCCGGACGACGGGTGGCTGCGGGTGAACCTGGGGCTGAAACCGGAAGTCTGGGAAAAACCGGGCGACGGCGTGCTCTTCATGGTCCTCGTCTCCGACGGCAAGGCCTCCGATCAGCTGTTCACGCAGCACGTCGATCCGTACAACAAGCCAGCCGACCGGCGCTGGATTCCGGTGATGGTCGACCTCTCGGCGTACGGCGGCGAGCAGGTCGATTTGATCTTCAACACCTACGCCAGCCCGCCGAAGGTGCCTGGCAACATGGACAACGACGAGCCGCTCTGGGGCGCCCCCGAGATCGTCATTCGATGACGACGAAGGCGGCGGCCGGTGTGCCGCTGCTGGATCTCCAGGCGCAGTACGCGCCGATCCGCGACGAGATCCTCTCTGCCCTGACGCGGGTCTGCGACAGCCAGCGGTTCATCCTCGGTCCCGAAGTCGACGCGCTCGAACGCGATCTCGTCAGCCAGCTCGAAGCTGGCGACGCGATCGCGGTCTCGTCCGGCACCGACGCTCTCCTCGCCGCGATGATGGCGCTCGGCATCGGCCCCGGCGACGACGTCCTCACGACGACTTACTCGTTCTTCGCGACCGCCGGGTGCATCAGCCGGCTGGGCGCCACGCCGCGGCTGGTGGACATCGATCCCGCGACATACAACCTCGCCCCCGACGCCGTCCGCGCCGCGATCACCCCCCAGACCAGAGCCATCATCGTCGTGCACCTGTATGGCCAGTGCGCGGACATGGATCCGATCCTGGACGCTGCGCGCGACGCCGGGATCCCGGTGATCGAGGATGCCGCGCAGGCCATCGGCGCGCGGTATCACGGCCGGCAGGCAGGATCGATGGGCGCGATCGGCTGCTTCTCGTTCTTTCCGAGCAAGAATCTCGGCGCCTTCGGCGACGGCGGGCTGATCACGACGCGCGACGAGCAGCTGGCGCGCGAGGTCCGGCTCCTGCGCAATCACGGCGCCGAGCCCAAGTACATCCATCAGCGCATCGGCGGCAACTTCCGCCTGGACGCGCTGCAGGCCGCCGTGTTGCGGGTCAAGCTGCCGCATCTGGCGCGCTGGAGCGAGATGCGTCGCGCCAACGCCGTGACATATGCCGAGCTGATACACGCTGCGGGGCTATCCGGGCGCGTGCGCCTGCCGGTGGAAGTGCCGGGCCACACGCACATCTACAACCAGTTCATCATCCGGATTGCCGAGCGGGATCGCGTCCGCGCAGTCCTCACCCAACGCGGGATCGGCACCGAGATTTATTACCCGGTGCCCTTTCATCTCCAGCCGTGCTTCGCGGATCTCGGCTACGCGCGCGGGGATTTCCCGCACGCCGAGCAGGCCGCGGACGAGACGCTCGCGCTGCCGATCTACGGCGAGCTGACCAGGGATCAGCAGGCGAGGGTCGTGGCCGCGCTGAAGGATGCGGTCGAGGGTTGAAGGCTACAGGCGCCCGACCACGTTCGTTATCAGCCGTGAGCCTTCGTCACCCGTGCGCGAGCGCTTCGTCCACGATGGGGCCGAGTCGCGCGGCGATGGCGAGGCAGGATGTGAGGCCCGGGGAGTCGATGCCGGCGGCGTGTATCAACGTCGGCACCTGCGCGTCCGCACGGATCAGGAAATCTGCGAAGCGCTCGGTCGCCGGGTGCAGTTTGGGGCGAATGCCGCTGCCGCCATACGTCAGGTCATCGAGGGTGACGTCCGGCATCAGGCGGCGGGTGGGTTCGAGGAAGGCCTCGACCGGCAGCCGGTCGCCTTCGTAGTCGTCCTTGCGCTCCTGGTAGGTGGCCGTCGGCCCGAGCAGCACGGCGCCGCCCGTTGTTTTCGTAAGATGCGTCCCGAGCCCGTGCCCTGATTTCTCAGGGAGCGGGTAAACGAGCCCATTCAGCCAGTGCCGCCGGCTCGCCTTGAGCTCGGCGTATTCCCCGCGACACGGGTAGATCCGGAACGCTTGGCCGCCGAAAGCAGTTGAGACGTCGTCGGCGTAGAGACCGGCGGCATTCACCACGACGCGCGTCGCGATCGTCTCCCGCGCGGTTCTGACTTCAAGGATCCCATCCGGCCGCCGTTCGGCGCCGGCGACGCGCGCCTGTCTCAGCAGCGCCACGCCTTCCGCTTCGCCGAGCCGCTGCAGGGTCCGCACCAACGCCTCCGCTTCGACCCGTCCGGTATTGGGGGACCACAGCGCGGCGAGTGCCCGCACGTGCGGTTCACGCTCGCGGATGAATGCGGGACCGACGACTTCCAGCCCCTGGGCGCCGTTGGCGGTGCCGAGCGACGTGATCGCCTCGATCGTCGGGATCTCGTGATCTTCGACCGCGACGACGAGCTTGCCGCAGCGTTCGGCCGGGACACCGTGACTCGCGCAAAACCGATACAGGCGGCTGGCGCCCTCGACGCATAGCTGCGCCTTCAGCGTCCCTTCCGGATAGTACAGGCCGGCATGAATCACGCCGCTGTTGTGCGTGCTCGTCTCCATCCCCGGCCGGGGGTGCTGCTCGGCGATGGCCGTCGAGTGCCCGCGCGAGGCGATCTCGAGCGCCGCGGCCAGGCCGGTCAGGCCGGCACCAATCACCAGTACGTCGATTGCCGCGTCTGCCATCTCTCTCCGGTCTGAGGTCTGCGGTCAGCGGTCACTTGTGGCGCGGCGCCACCACCGACACCTTGCCGATGTGCAGCTGCTCGCCCGGTGCGTCTTCGAGCTGGAGCTGCAGCGGCACGAAGCGAGCCCGCTCGTGCTGTGGGACATTGAGCTTGTACCACGTCCACGCCGTGCCCTCGATCTGAACCCGGTCGACCAGACGTCCGCGCAGGCGGATGCTGACCGGGTGCCGGCTGGCGCCCCCGGACGTGCGCAGCGGGACCTTCACGACCGCGGCATCGCTGGGGATGAAGATCGTCGCCGGGCCGGTCGCGATCCGGTAGCGCTGCCCGTCGCCTGCCATCTGCCACAGGGACAGCCCGTAGCCGAGGTGATCGAGGTCGGCGTCGTCGATGGCGGCCGTCGCGCGGATCGGGGTTGAGATCAGAATGGCCGCTGCGGCCACCGCCGCGAGTGAGCGGTAGGGCAGGGGCCGAAGCGGGGGCGCGAAGGCGGCGGCGGCTCCGGCGATCATCCAGAACGCGTACGCGCAGGCCGGCGCGAGCAGTGGATGGCCGAACACCGCCGAGATCAGGAACGCGCCAAGCGCCGCGGCAACCGCGCCCGTCGGGAAGGGTGTCGGATCCGGAGCGCGGCTGGCAACCCAGAGTCCCCGGCCCGACATCCATAACAGCGCGGCAAAGCAGACGAAGCCGACCACCCCCAGCTCCGCCAGGATCTGCAGGAAGTTGTTGTGCGCGTTCTGCCGGATGTAGATGCGCCCGACCGGCAGGTGCAGCATCTCGTCGCCGGAGAGCTCGTAGTACTGCCCGATGCCGACGCCGAACGCCGGATTCCTCGCGAGCAGCCGCCACGAGACGGTCGCCATGTCGCGGCGGATCTCCGCGGCCGCGGCGGCGTTGCCGCCGATCAGGCGATTGGGCAGGAACAGGAGGACGATCAGGGTAGCGACCGTCAGGCCGGCTATCCCGAAGAGCGCTCCGCGATGCCGCGACCCGGACCCGGGGGCGATGGGCACGATCGTCGCCGCCGGCGCGGCGGCGCGACCTGGCAGTCGACCTCCCCAGGCCCCGCTGCGTACGAACGTCACGATTGCTGACAGCCCGCCGACGACCAGCACGCCAACGATCGCGGCCCGCGAACTCGTCAGCCACAGTGCGAGCCCGAGCACCAGCGCGGCGGCGGCCGCGACGATTCGCGCGCCCCGGGTGGTCATCAGCGTCAGGCCGACGGCAAGACACAGCAGCATCGCGAAGTACGATCCGGCGGCATTGACGTCCGCGTACTCCATGTTGATTCGGGTCGTGCGGGCCAGCCGCATCACCGCGCCCCACCCGTCTCCGGTCGCCACCGCGGCCGTCGCCAGACGACTCAGATTGAGGGCCGCGGCGCCGGCTGCGCCCGCGACGGCCATCGAGATCAGGCGCGTCAGCCGGGCGCGGCTCGAGCCGATGATGGCCGCAACGATCACGAACAGCGCGAGCCCTTCGAGGAACACCGCAGCGGCGGGTATCGGCCCGAGTTCCGGCACCACCGCGAAATATCGTCCTTCGAGCACACGCGTGAGGAGCCCGCGAAACGGGTCAGGGCCCATCCGGACCCGCATCAAGGCGAGCTCCACGATCGCCGAACAGCACACCGCGAGCGCGAGCACGATCGCCGCCCACGGGACGGTCCATGACACCGGGCGGCGCTGAACGGCGGCACGCGCGGCGGCACCGGCAAGGTAGGCGATGACCAGCGGTTCGGTCCAGGGGGGCGTGCCGGCGAGCGATCCGATCGCCACACCAATCGGCACGAAGGCCGCGACGATCAGCAATCCCTCGAACGGAGCGGCGGCGCTGAGCACCGCGACCGCGGCCCACGCCAGCGACACCGCGCCGGGCACACGAATCACGGTGAGAAACAGAAACGCCGCGAGCAGCAGAAAACAGCCACGCTGGACCGCCTCGAAGGCCCGGATCATGAGGTCTGCATTGCTTGACCGTCGCCGCTCCATTCAATATTATCTATGGGTTTCGGGCCTCGAAAATTTCCATGACACAGCGCGCGCTGATCACCGGTATTACCGGTCAGGACGGTTCTTACCTCGCCGAGTTTCTGCTCGCCAAAGGCTACAAAGTGTTCGGCGTGGTGCGGCGCTCGAGCGCCCCCAACCTGTGGCGCATCGAACACCTGCTTGACCGGATCGAGCTGTGCCCGGGCGACCTCCTCGACCAGCTCTCGCTCGCCGGGATCATTCAGCGCGTCAAACCGCACGAGGTCTACAACCTCGCGGCGATGTCGTTCGTGCCGGCGTCGTGGGATCAGCCGCTGCTGACCGCAGAGTACAACTCCCAGGGCGTCACCCGGATACTGGAGGCCATCCGACAGGTCGATCCCAAGATTCGTCTGTATCAGGCCTCCTCGAGTGAGATGTACGGCAAGGTGCGGGAAGTGCCGCAGACGGAGCTGACGCCGTTCTATCCGCGCAGCCCGTACGGTGTGTCGAAGGTGTTCGGCCACTACATCACGGTCAACTACCGGGAGAGCTACGGCCTGTTCGCCGCGTCCGGCATTCTCTTCAATCACGAGTCGCCGCGCCGCGGCCTGGAGTTCGTCACCCGCAAGGTGACCGACGGCGTGGCCCGGATCAAACTCGGCCTGGCCGACTCGTTGTCGCTCGGCAATCTCGATGCGAAGCGCGACTGGGGCTTCGCCGGGGATTACGTCCGCGCGATGTGGATGATGCTCCAGCAGGACGAACCGGATGACTTCGTCATCTCGACCGGCGTCGCGCACTCGGTCCGCGATCTCGTCGACACCGCCTTCGCCCATGCCGGCCTCGATCCAGAGAAGCACGTGAAACTCGATCCGGCCTTCCTCCGTCCGGCGGAGGTCGAGCACCTGATCGGCGATTGCCGCAAGGCCCAGCGGCAGCTCGGATGGCAGCCGGAGGTGGACTTCCGCGGGCTCGTCCAGATGATGGTGGACGCCGACATCGCCCGACTGACCGCCCGGCCCGATCGCCTGCCGCACATCTCGTGACCACACCGGGCATGGCCGCGCCGATCGTTCGACAATCTCCGCTCACCTCCGATCGCCGTACCTGCCGGCCCGCCGCGAGGCGTCACCCTCGAGCGCGATGAAGGGGATCGTTCTTGCCGGCGGTTCCGGCACGCGCCTCCATCCGGTCACCCGCGCCGTCAGCAAGCAGCTGCTGCCGATCTACAACAAGCCGATGGTGTATTACCCGCTGTCGGCGTTGATGCTGGCCGGGATCCGCACCATCCTCATGATCACCACGCCCACCGAACAGGACGGCTTCCGCCGGCTGCTCGGCGACGGCGCGGAGCTCGGCCTGCAGATTTCGTACGCCGCCCAGCCCAAGCCCGAAGGGCTGGCCCAGGCGTTCATCATCGGCCGCGACTTCGTCGGCGACGACCGTGTCGCCCTGGCGCTCGGTGACAACATCTTCTACGGCGCGCATTTCTCAGACGTCCTGCGCATCGCGACGACGCGCGAGACCGGCGCGACCGTGTTCGGCTACCAGGTTCGCGACCCGGAGCGCTACGGCGTGGTCGAATTCGACAACGCCGGTAACGCCGTCAGCCTCGAAGAAAAGCCGGCCCGCCCCCGCTCCAACTACGCCGTCACCGGCCTGTACTTCTACGACAACCAGGTGCTCGACATGGCGGCCGGCCTCAGCCCATCGCCACGCGGCGAGCTCGAGATCACGGACATCAACCGCTTGTATCTCGATCGCGCGCAGCTCTATGTCGAGAAGCTGCCACGCGGCACCGCGTGGCTCGACACCGGAACCCACGAATCTCTCATCCAGGCCTCGAACTTCATTCAGGCGATTGAAGAACGCCAGGGCCTGATGGTCGCCTGCCTCGAGGAGATTGCCTTCCGGCTCGGCTACATCGGCGGCGAGGAGGTGCAGCGCCTGGCCCGGGCCATGAAGTCGAGCGCCTACGGCCAATACCTCTTGCAGGTGCTCGAACAGGAGTCGTGACGGTGCGTTTCACGCCGACCGACCTCCCCGAGGTCCTGATCATCGATCCCGACGTCTACCGGGACGAACGCGGCTTCTTCCTGGAAACCTTCTCCAGCAGCAAATACCGGGACGGCGGCATCGACCTGCCGTTCGTGCAGGACAACCACTCGCGCTCGGTGGCCGGCACGTTGCGCGGCCTGCACCTGCAGCTCGGAGCGCCAATGGGCAAGCTGGTTCGGGTAGTGGTCGGGGCGATCTTCGACGTCGCGGTGGACGTCCGGCGCGGCTCGCCGACCTTCGGGAAGTGGGTGGGGGTCACGCTCTCGGCCGACAATTTCCGCCAGTGCTACATTCCGCCCGGGTTCGCGCACGGTTTCTGCGTCGAGACGCCCGTGGCGGAGGTCGAGTACAAGTGCACCGCCCTGTACGACAAGTCGCAGGAGATCGGCATCGCCTGGAACAGCCCGGAAATAGGGATCAAGTGGCCGGTCACCGCGCCGCTGCTCTCGGGGCGCGACGCGCAGCTGCCGACGCTCAGCGCCGCGCTCCCCATCCTGCCGCACTGGTCAGGTGCGCGTTGACCCCTGACCGATGATGCGCATCATGGTCACCGGTGCCGCCGGGCAGCTCGGATCGGCGCTGGCACAGCGCGCCGGCAGCGACACAATCGTGCCCTTCACGCGCACCCAGCTGGATATCGGCGATCAGGCCGCGGTCCAGGAAGCCGTCGCCGCCGCCCGGCCTGACGCAATCGTCAACTGCGCCGCCTACAACGACGTCGACGGAGCCGAGACGGACGCCACGGGCGCGCTCCTCGGCAATGCCTTCGGCGTGCTCCATCTGGCTCGGGCGGCGAAGGCTGCCGGTGCGGCCTTCATTCATTTCAGCACCGACTTCGTGTTCGACGGCACACACGACAGGCCGTACGTCGAGACCGATCAGGCGGCGCCGATGAGCACCTACGGTTCGTCGAAGCTGCTGGGCGAGTGGTTCGCCGCCGAAGCACCCCAGGCCTACGTCCTGCGCGTCGAGAGCCTGTTCGGCGGTCCGCGCGCGAAGAGCAGCATCGACAAGATCCTGGCTTCGATTCAGGGCGGCCACCCGACGCGGGTGTTCGGCGATCGCACGGTGACCCCGAGCTACGTCGAGGACGTCGTGTCGGTCACGGAGGGCATCCTCGCGCGCCAGCCGCCGGCTGGTCTCTACCACTGCGTCAACAGTGGTGTCACGACCTGGTTGGGGATCGCGGAGGAAGTCGCGCGGCTGCTCGGCCGCGAAGCCGACATCGTGTCGGTAAAGCTCGCGGACGTGAAGCTCGTCGCGCGCCGTCCGCTCTATTGCGCGCTCTCGAACGCCAAGCTGGCGGCGGCAGGTTTTACGCTGCCGTCGTGGCAGGACGCGCTCGCGCGCTACGTCGCCGTTGCCACCGCCCGTCAGGGCTGACGGTCGCCAGCCCTCGACGTCATCAAAGACGCCGCGGTCCATCCATTCCGAGTGTCGACCGTCGATCTGGGCGGCAGGAACAAAGCGCGGGAGGCACCCGCTCACACGGTGCGGTGCGCCGTACTGGCACGCCGTCGGACGATCTGCTTCATCACCATCAGCCGCACGCGCAGCGCCCCGAATACCAGCGGCGCGAGCAGGCGCGCCGGCGAGCTGGCGTGCTTCCAGTACAAGCGGAACGCGCTGCGGTGGAAGGCCTCCAGCGAGGCGTGCTTGCTGTGCCGGCTGCTGCGGCCGCCGACGTGGGTGATTGTCGCCGCCGGCAGGTAGACGATCCGCCAGCCGGCGTGGTGCAGACGACGGCAGAAGTCGGCGTCCTCCCAGTAGAGGAAGAACCCTTCGTCCATCCCGCCGATCGACTCGAACGCGTCGCGCCGGGCGATCAGGCACGCGCCTGAGACCCAGTCCACGTCGAGCGCCTCGTCTGCGTCCTCGCGGCCGAGGAGATTGTGCCGCGACAGCGGATTCTTCGGCAGCACGCGCGTCAGCCAGGAGCTGCGCCCGGCGATCCCGGTCGTGAAATCGGGGAACTTGCGGGCGGTCGGCTGGAGCGTGCCGTCGGCGTTGTGAATGCGCGGGCCGGCGGCGCCGACGCCCGGATGCGCGCGCATCCACGCGAGCAGTGTGTCGCACGTCGCGGGCTGCACGACGCAGTCGGGATTGAGCAACAGGATGAACGGAGATCCCGCAGCGGCGCGGGCCCCGCGATTGACGCCGGCGGCGAACCCTTCGTTGGCCGCGACCGGCAGGAACAGGACTTCGGGAAATGCCGTGGTGAGCGCGTCAGCCGCGGCCGCTTCGCTGGCGTGATCGACGACGATCACCCGGTGATGGTCGCCGGCGGCGCGGAGCGACGTCAAACAGTCGCGCAGCTCGTCGTAGCTCTGGTAGTTGACGACGATCACCGCCAGCGGCGCGTCGTCTGGCGGACCACTCACCCCCGGATCATAACAAACGGTCCGCGCCGGCCGCGCGGTTACTACTGACGGTTCTGACCCGCGCGGTCGAACTTCGGCGCGATGTTGACGCGGACCGGCACCTTGGTCTTGACCCCGTTGGAGAGGGTGCGCACGAAGACCAGGCGATAGGTGCCGATGAACCCGGCACCCGGTTCCCACGTGAAGGTCCCCTGCGTGGCGTCGAGAGTCGAGCCCGGAGGAAGCGGGCGCAACTCGCCGTTGACCGCCAGGAAGCCCTGGTAGACACCGCCGAGCGTGTCCCACTCGCTCGCCAGGTTGATGGCGATCGGTTCGGCCTGGCGGCTGCGGAGGCGGATCTCACCGCTCCACTCCGGCATCACGAGCTGCGGGGTGGTGTCGGTCTCGGCGACGCGCGATACCTCGACGGCCGCGTTCTCGACCGGCAGCGCGGCCAGGGTCTCGGCGCTGACCGTGACCCCGCCGGCGCGGGTCACGGCGGCGGTCATCGCGGCGCGCTCGGCCGCCTGCCGAACGGTTGCCGCCGAGGTGTTGAGCACGTTGAAGAACCGGCTGCCGAGGCCCGACGTGTTGCCGGTGTTGTCCGTGACCACCCACGAAATGCTGTGCATCCCGTTCGTCAGCGTCGTCGTATCGAGGATGAAGAAGGCAATCGGGCCTTGCGAGTTGGCATAGCCGGGAAACGCGGACGCGATGTCCGAGCGCGGGTTGTTGTAGGTCGGGTGGCCGACCACGACGCCGTCCACGAGCACGGCCATCGTCGATCCGTCCTTCGGGATTTCCCCCTTCGGCGCGATGGCCCAGCCGAAGTTCACGTAGGCATTGCCCGACACGGTGCCGCCCTGCGACGGCGTATCGATGGTCCCGAACGGCTTCTGCGCGGTGAGGTTGTTCACCGCGATGGTCTTCGTGCCGAGCTCCACGGCCTGTCCTTCGGCGTCGATCGCGTAGGCGTGCAGCTTGAAGGTGCCGTTGCCGCCGGTCGCCTGCCCACGGGGAACGTCGGGCAGCATGTTGGTGAGCAGCATGAAGCCCCAGCCGCCGCGGTCCGCCGCCGGCATTTGCGAATAGCCCGACTCGACGTCGGGTCGCGCGCCAGACACGAACGTGGCGTCGCCGAGGTAGATCAGGCCCTGTTCGCTGAGCACCGGGTCACGGTAGATCTGCACCTGCAGCACCTGCACGTCATCCATCGCCCACCCGGTGACCGGGATCGCGCCGCTGACGTCAACCGTGCCGTCGACGGGCGTGTCGAACCCGCCGAACGGCAGCGTGCTGGTGCCCTTGGCGTAAACGTGCAGGCGGACCGGCACCTGCACCGCGGTGTCGACGGACGTTACGGTGACCACGGCGTCGTAGATGCCGGGCGCGGGCAGGGTCGCGGCGAGTTGCACGGTCAGCGTGCCGGTTCCCGTGCCGCTCGCCGGCGTCACCCGTAACCAGCTTGCCGCGGTTTCGGCCGTCCAGGCGATTGGCGTCGCGCCATTCTGCGCGAGGGTCAACGTCTGCGCCGGGGTCATCGAGATCGTGGCCGTCCCGTTCTTGACCGCGGCGAAGTTCAATTGGCCGCGATTGATGGTGAAGCGCGGCCCGCTCGGTCCCCGAACCGTGACGGAGATTTCGGCGGACGGCGGGCTCTGCTCGCCGCCGGTGTTGTAGGCGTAGACGCGGAAGTAGTAGGTGTTGCCGGGGACCGCCGCGGTCAGCGTCCAGGTCCTGGCCATACCGACGTCGACCGTGGCCTCGGTCGCACCCGACGAGCGGCCCCACGCGACGAGATAGCCAGCGAGATCGGATTCCTGGTTCGCGTCCCACGCGACGGTCACGGACTCGGCCCGCGCGGCTGTCGTCGCGACGAGGATCAGCAGAACAGCCCACAGCACTCGAGAGCGGATCACCATGCCCGGTCATCGGGCAACGGACGTACCGCGACGGATCAGGCGGGATTTCCGCCGAATGACACATTTGGCACGCGGGTCCGATCACAAAATCGAGGCGCGGATTGCAGCTTGCGATGGAAATGGCCGATCGGCCGACAGATCTGGCAGCGGGTAATGGAAGGGAGGACGATGCGGCTCGCGAGCCGGGTGTGAGCCGGTCGCGAGCCGTGCAGTCGAGGGTCAGACCACGCGCACGTGGATGGTCATCGCCTGGTTGAAGGTGCGGGTCAGCGAGCTGAAGGCGAACACCACCAGGTTGTAATCGCCGGGCGGCAGCGCGCCGCTCACCCAGAAGCCGGATGGCGCGAAGCGGGCCGCGCCAAAGTAGTTGGCGATGTCCTGGCGCATGAAGCCGGGATACGCGGCGCCGACGAACACGGGCGCCGCGCCGGACGTCGGATAGGCCCACACGTGAATCGCTTCGATGCCGGGTCCAGACGCCGAGGCCTGATCGATGGCCCAGCCGGAAATGCTGACGTTCTGCGTGATGGTTTGATTCTGGGCCGGTGTGTCGACGTACATCCGCGGCAGCGAGCTTGGCTGGGTCACCGTGATCCGGGTGGTGGCGCTGTTGTTGAACCCGCCGGCGACGGTGCTGAACGCGTAGGCGCGGACGTCGTAGACGCCGGGCGGGAGCGTCGCGGAAAGACCAAAGCCGCTGGCCGAGAACCGGCCGTCGCCGAGGTAGGCGCCGAGGTCGGGGCGGCTGACCCCGAGCGATGCCGCACCGAGGAAGATCGGCGCGGCCCCGCTGGTCGGGAAAGCCCAGACGTGGACCGCATCCACCCCGGTGCCCGATGCGGAGCCGGCGTCGAGCGCCCAGCCCGCGACCGCGAAGGAGGGCTGCACGGAGGAGTTGGCGTTGGGCACGTCGAGCGACATCAGCGGCCGCGGCGTGGGGTTGTTGATAACTGGACCGCCGGTCGCACCGCTCGCCGCGAACTGGGCATGGGTCGCGGCGAACACGCTCGAGGTCACCATCAGCCACTTTTTCTCGTTGGTGCTGGCGGCGACGCGCGGGTTGAAGTTTCCGTCGTTGGCGGCCGGGTTGGAGCGCAGCGCCCGGGCGTCCGTGGTGTTGGTGAGAATGAAGCCGTTGTCGTAGGGCGCGCCATTCGCGAGGATGGTGACGCCGGCGTCCTCCCAGCTCGCGGCGCCGCCGCCGTGGGTCACGAGCAGGCTCTGGCCCGACGCCGGGTTGTAGTCGATGTCCAGCGCATCGTAGGCGGCGTAGAAGGGCGAGAGCACCCGGATGCCGCCGATCACGTTGGCGGCGGAGTCCAGATTGGCCCCGTAAACCGCGGCGCCGCTGGCCGACCGGTTGTACCAGGCCAGCAGGTACTGGCCGCTGGCCGCGTTGTAGCTGACGGACGGCACGTACGTCGATACCGCGGCCCCGTAGTTGATCTGCGGGCCCATCGCGCCGCTGCCCGCCTTGACCCGGCGGGCGCCGACGTAGCCGTAGCGACCGCCGTCGCTGTACGACGCGAAGGCGACGAGGAACTCGTCGGTGTTCGGGTTGTAGGCGACGCTCGGGTCACGGTCCCAGTCGGGGGTTCCCGGAGAGACCAGCGTGTTCGCGCCGAGCAGCACGGCGGACGGCGACACGCGCTGATAGAACACGTCGTTGGTCGTGGTGTAGTTGCCCATCCACGCGACCAGGAACTCGCGGCTTCCGGTCGCGTACGCGAGACCGGTGCCCATCGTCCAATTCGTGCTCGTTCCCGCCGACACCGCCGACGTGCTGATGTCGAAGTCGTTGGTGAGCCCCACGCCGTCGAACCGGAAGAGGCGGCCCCGCACGCGCGTGAAGGGCCCGAGGGTCGAGTGCCAGGTCACGAGGTATCCGCCGCCGCCCGGGATGTCCGGGCTGAACACCACCCGCGGGCTCTGCGCATACTCCCCGGTGGTGTTGACCCGGAAGGCCGCGACCACCGCTCCCCCGGAATTGACCAGATGCGCGTCGATGAAGGCCTTGCCCGCGACCTGCAAATACAGGTTGTGGACAGGATCGTGCGCGACGTCCGGTTGGTCGACTGGACTGGTTGTGCCGCCAAGACTGAATGTGGGGCCGAGCCGAACGGCCTGCGCACGGGCAACGACTGGCGTCAGGAGGGCGGCCAGGCAGACAACCGCCACGGCCCGGGTGGTTCGAACCATCAGAGAAAACCCCTTGCAAAGAATTCAAGACAGCCGGAGCTATGCCGACTATCGGGAGATGGGGGAAGCGCCAATAGGGTAGCGAAACCCCTGGGGCGGAGTAAAGGAAGAAACGGCAGATCCGACTCTGCCAAAAACGTCAGCGGAAGGTGGCCAGCGCCCGCGCCGCTTCGATCTGCACGTCGGGAACCGCGTCGCGCAGCAGGCGGCGGAGGTAAGCGGTGTTCTCGACGCCCGGCTGCCGACTGACCTCGCGCAGCAGGCGCGCAGCTTCGGTTCGCATCGCCGGCGTGTCGTCGCTGAGCGCCGCGCCGAGCGCCGCGGTCAACGCCTCGGATTGACGGCCGGATTCGAGCAGGACGCGGATCGCCTTCAACCGCAGCGTCGGGTCCGGATCCTTCAGCAGGCCTTCGGCAGTGGCCGCCCATGAGCCCTGCGGGTTCTGTCGTGCCGCCGCCTGCGCGGCCTGCAGCCGCAGCTCGCCCACCGGGCTTTGCGCCAGGCTCTCCATGGTCACGCCGCCGCTCTCGTCACCGAGCCGGGCGAGAGCCACACCAATCATGTTGCGGACCGCCGGGTCCGGATCGCGCAGCGCGGTCTTGAGCGCGGGGATCGCCTCCGTCGCGTCGAGCTCCGCGAGCGCGTTCGCGGCAGCCATGCGCGTCGGGGGTGCGGGGTCGGCCAGCGCGGCAATGATCGACTGGACGGAAGACTTCGCGCCAGCGCGGGCGAGCGCGTCGATCGCGAAAGACTTGTCGCGGACGCCGTTCGGACCGATCTGTTTCTCGAGCCGTCCGATGGCCGCCTGATCGCCGGAGGCGGCGAGATCCGCGTCGAGGCTGGGCGATGCGTTCTGCTCGGCGAGCAGCTCCTGTAGCTGACGCTGCCCGTCCTCGTCGCCGGCTTCCGCCAGTGCGGCGAGGGCGGCGGCTCGGACACGTGGCTCCTTACTGCCGGCGAGCTGCCGCAGCACGCCGAACGCGATCGGCTGCAGCAGGAAGGGGTCCTCGTGCTTGCTCGCCGACAGCCAGGCGTCGTAGGCATCGAGCGCGGGGATCGGCCGCCCGGCCCCGACCTGCGCCGAGACGAGCAGCGACAGCGCGTCGTGATTCGCCGGGTCCGTGTGCAGGATCTGCTCGGCCAGGTCGATGGCTTGCGCTGGCTCCCGGTTGCCGAGCGCGGTCCATCCGCGTCCGAGCTGGCTCGCGGCGGCGGCGGGCATCTGCGGGCGCGCCGCCGGCTGGGCGGCGCTCGTAGCGGACACGGTAGCGACGAGCAATGCGAAAACGGCCACTCTCATGAATCCTCCACGATTCTGACGGCGAGCGGGCCTCGGTGGCCGTCGTACCGCCACGTACCGCGCCGCCGCCGGTCTACATGATGCTGCCGCACCCCCGTCGGCCGTTCGCCGTCCCACCGCCGATCGGGTCATGATCACCGGGAGCGGCACGCTGAACGATGCTCGGGGGAAGGGACCCGGTGGGACGATTATCCCTGGCGAGTTACCGTGACCACACCTGCAGCTGTTTGTCTCAAAGATCGGTGCGGTTCCGGTAATCCTCCCGCGACAGGTACTTCTCGAGGTAGCAGTACAAGACGATGAAAAGATAGGGCGAGCCCATGTCCTTGAGCTTGAACTTGGAAACCCCTTGCGTTCGATTGGCCCAGGAGGTCGGCACCACCGCGAACCGATAGCCCCGGGCGATGGATTTGAGCGGAAGCTCCAGCGTCAGGTTGAAGTGGTAGGCCAGCAGCGGCTGTACGCCCGCGATCACCGATCGGCGATACAGCTTGAACGCGTTGGTGACGTCGTTGTACGACGTCCAGAACAGCGTCCCGATGAAGAAGTTGGCCGGGCGGTTCATCAGCAGCTTCGGAAGGGGATAGCCGGTGGTTGTCGCGCCTCGGACGAAGCGCGATCCGAACGCACAGTCGTATCCCTCCTGCAGCTTCCGCCAGTACGCCACGAGGTCGGCCGGGGCGTCCGAGCCGTCCGCCATCACGATCGCCACCGCTTCCCCCTTGAAGGCCGAGAGCCCGGCGCGGACGGCAAAGCCGAATCCGTTCGGCGGGGTGTTGTTGATGTAGCGGAGCGTCGGAATCTCGGCGGTGAGCCGCTTGAGGACGTCCTCGGTGGCGTCACGGCTGTTGTCGTTGACCACGAGGATTTCGTGGGCGATGTTCGCCGCGGTCAACGTGGTGTGCAGATCGCGCACCGTCGAGGGGATGTGGTCTTCTTCGTTATGCGCGGGGATCACGACCGACAGCAGCCCTACGACGCCGTCCGCATCCCACTCGGCGAGCGACCGTACTTCGAGCGCCATCAGTCGGGGCGCGAGTCAGCCGAGCGGGCCCTCATGTCCGTGAATATCTCCTCGATCGTGTGCTCCAGCGAGTACGTCAGCGACCATTCAGGGAAGTGAGACGAAAACCTGCGGATGTCGCTGACCCACCAGATGTGGTCGCCCGCGCGATTCGTATCGCTGTAGGTCCACTGGATCGGTCGGCCGGTCAATCGTTCGATGAGGGTGATTGCTTCCAACATCGAGCAGTTCGACCCGGGACCGCCGCCCAGATTGTAGACCTCGCCCGGCCGCGGCGCGTTGAAAAAGCGCCAGAACGCGTTGACGAGATCGTATGAATGGATATTGTCGCGGACCTGTTTGCCTTTGTATCCAAAGACCGTGTAGGGACGCTGAGTTACCGCACACTTCACCAGGTACGACAGAAATCCGTGCAGCTCTGCGCCGGAGTGTCCAGGTCCGGTCAAGCATCCACCTCGGAAGCAGACCGTCTCGGACAGCCGCCGGGTTCGGCGAGTTCCTCCGGCACATCCGCTGCGGCCGCCGCATCGCGGTCGATATCGAGCCGCTGTCCGGGCGGGTGCTCCCGCCAGGCACCGAAGAAGTGTTCACGCCCAGTCATGAGTTGGCGACGCACGTCGCCGCCAACTCTGTCGATGTCGTGTTCTGCAGTAATTTCTTCGAGCACCTGCCGGACACCGCGACGTTTCTGGCGACACTCACCGCGATCCGGACTGTTCTCGAGCCGGGCGGACGCTAGCTGGCGCTCCAGCCGAACATCCGGTTGGTCGGAGGGGCGTATTGGGACTTCGTCGATCATCATCTTCCCCTGACCGATCGAACGCTCGTCGAAGCCTGCGAAAGCTCCGGCTACGAGGTCGTCGAGGTGATTCCCCGGTTCCTGCCGTACACGACTCGCAGCGCGTTGCCGCAGTCGCCGTGGCTGGTGCGGGCCTATCTGTCATTCCCGCCCGCCTGGCGGGTGCTCGGGAAGCAGACCTGGTTCGTGGCGAGAAAGCCACGGTAAGCGGCGCGTCGTAGGCTAGCGGGGCATTGCTTCGCGGCTACTTCTTGACAGGAAAGGTTGTCTGCCCGATGGAGACCCGATAGGTCGACCCTGCATTGTCGTAGCCATCGCGACAATAATGGAGATAGAACCTCGACGGGATCAAGTCAGCTGCGACGGTGCCATCGGAGCGGTTCAGGAGCGTCCCTTCCGGAGTTGTGCTGACACCAAGGATGAAATTGTTCGAGTTGGTCTGATAGATTCCGGGCGGAAGCGATCGGTGGAAACTCATCGACAACGGACCAGGCCGCAAGAACGCATAGATCGGCTCCTGCGGCCGATGGCTGTCTGGAATCTGGACTTCCACTAGACCGTCCGCATTCCCGTCGGCGTGCAGTCCCAGAACGTCGCAGGCAACTTTATCGATATCCGCGCGGTCCAACATCCGCGCTGAAAAACCACGATCGCACGAGTTCTCGCGGTCCGGGATCGCGGCATCAGTCTCGGTTTCATTGGCAGCCGTCGGGTCGAATGCCAGCAGGGAATAACAGCCGAGCCGGCCCGCTGGAATATGTTGCACGACGATGCGGTGAGCTCGTTGGACTTTAGGAACGCCTTCATCCCGGACCCACAGGTAGTCCGGCGGTTTGCCGAGGAACGAATAGATCCGGCTGCGTGGGAAGGTAGTCGCTGTTTCACAATTCGGGTCTCCGCACCACGGCTGCGCGGTGTGCGCATAATACGAGAACCAATAAAAATCACCTCCCGACATCATTATGCCTTCTGGACTAATGAAGCCGACCACCGGTATGCCGTCGGCTTTGACCCTGGAGCGGAAAGCGACGGCCATCTCCTGCCAGGGAGTGAGATCGACCGCCGCCTCGTCGGCGCGACGGATCGCGCCATTCAGGTTGCCGGCGCACAACAATGCGAGCCCTCCTGCAGGTATCCATTTCAGCGTCCAGTGCAACTGAAAACGCGCACCAATCGCGGTCCAGGCGGAGAGCGCGACAGTCGCAATCCAGAGCACGAAGACCACTGTAAAGAGCAGCGGATAACGCGGGTCGACATGGAAAACCAAGAAGTACGGCGAAGCCAGAAGAAGAAGCGTGAAGTAGAGAGCAAGAATCCTGCGGGGAACCGGCGGCGGTTTACCGGCGACGAGAATCGACGAGAAAAGCAGAAACGCCAGGCATGTCCGGACATTCAGGATGATGTTCGATTCTAGTAACCGCTTGAAATTCGACAGATTCTGTCGAACACGCCCGGCAATCGCCTCGGGGTGGGCAATCATGAAGCGCAACAGGCTGTTCTGATACGCTTCGGGACTGCCGAAGCGCGCCAACGATTCCTGATACCCTACCGCATCATCGTCTCCCGTCAAGTGATTGCTGGCGAAATGCGCACCCGCATAATAGGTAAACAACGATTCCTGGCCATACAGGTGATGTCGCTGCTGCGCCAGTCGAAAGACCGTCACACTTGGTTCGTAAATCAAAAGAAATGCCGCCAATTGCAGCAATAGACTCCAGACTGCCCGTTTGCGCGCGATGCCCAGCGAACGATGCAGCGTCAGACTCGCAAGGAGACTGACGGCAACCAAGAGGATCGTCTCGGGACGCGCTAAAAACGCTGCTCCCCAGCAAAGTCCAACGGCGATATCCCGTCGCCAGTCCGAGCGCCGCCACGACCAGATCGTCGCAAGAATGGACACCGTCACAAGGCTGAAGACCAACAAATAGCTCAGCAGTTGCAGCTGGTGGCTCACTAACGAAGTGAATGCCGGTGTGGAGAGTACGAGGAGGAGTGAAAAATGGGCGGCAACTATCCCGCCGAGCATTTTCATCAGGTAAAACACACTGGTCATGAAGGCCAGCAGAGTGAGCGCTCCAAAGATCGCATAGATCCATTTGGGATCGTTGACGAGCATCTCAATCGGCACCAGCAGCGCAACGGCCAGCGGCGGCCTCCACAAGGCAGGGGGGTCCAGCGGAGCATCAACGAAGCCGTAGCCGTCGATTAGATTCCGCGCAATCATCATCTCGACGTTCCAGCTGTTGTCGGGGAGGCTGGAGAGGTGAATAAAGAGGGGAAGGCCGAGTGCGATCCACAGGACCGGGTGTTCCAGGCAGATCCGACGACCAATGTTCAATATCTTCACGCGTGACACGGTGAGCCTTCTGTCGCGGCAGCGGCGAGCACCGCCTAATGCACCCGTCGCCCGATGCTGACGTGGCTGCCGGTTACCGCGCCTTCTTCCCGAGGCGGACGAACCGGTATTTGAAGCACGCCCGGATCCAGGTCAGCGGATCCCTGAAGAACGAAACCTTCTTGCCTTCGGCAAACGATCGCGACCGATAGTTCACCACGATCTCGATTGGCTGATACCCGGCGCGAACCAGCTTGCCGACGAGCTCCCAGTCGAAATCGAAGCGGTTCGACTCGAATGTCAAACCGTGAAGGCAGTCCCGCCGGAAGACCTTGAACATCGTGAACGGATCGCGCAGCCGGGTGCCGTAGACAACGTTGAACAGGGCGGTGAAGAAGACGTGGCCCACGTTCATCACCTGACTGAGCCCGGCCTGATTGGTGAAGGCCCGGATCTTCCAGCTGCGCCGGTTTCCGGCGTGGCGGGAGCCGAGGACGAACGCGGCGGCGCCGCCCATGAGTGGTTCCAGCAGTTGGTCGTAGTCGTCGAGGTCGTATTCGAGGTCGGCGTCCTGAATCAGCACGTAGTCGCCGGTCGCATGCGCGAGGCCCGCTCGGACCGCGTGCCCCTTGCCCCGCGGCTGATCCTGGTAGATCACCTTGACGCCCGGATGGCGCTCGAACTTCCGCACTTCCTCGCGCGTGCCATCGGTCGAGTTGCTCTCCACCACGACCACGTCGATCTCGACGTTCGGAATCGACTTCGCGAGCAGTCCGTTCATGATGATCGGAAACGAGCTCCGCTCGTTGAACACCGGCATGACGACCGAGAGGCGGTGCGGCCGGTCCTTCAGGGGTGGGAGTGCCGACCGTATCGCGACCACGTTGATGCCGCTCGCGACCACTCGGAGGTGCCGCCGGCGGACCTGCGGCGGCAGCAGCGAGCGAGTCATCCGCGCGGCACCCGTGAGTCCCGGCACCGGAAATCGCTTGAAGTGTTGAATGATGTACTCGGGGCTCAGGGTCTTCCACCCGGTCGAGATTTCCACACCCTCGAACCCGCTCTTGGTCAGCAGCAGCTGCACCGTCGAGCTGTCGAAATAGAAGGTGTGTTCCAGCTTGAACTCCATCCAGCGCTCGCGCATGAGACGCGCCGACCAGCTGTCAAGGCTCGGCAGCGCGATGAAGAGTACGCCCCCGGGCCGCAGGATGCGCCAGAGTTGTTCGATATCGGCGAGCGGGTGACGCGTGTGCTCGATAACGTCCGCCAGTACCGCGACATCGAACGATGCATCGGGCAGCGACACGCTGTCGATCGTCCCCTGGAGCACGCATGGCGCGCCGAGCCGCTCGTTGGCGATGCGCACCGAGCTTGCCGAGTACTCGACGCCGGTGATGTCGTAGCCGCGTGCGCGCGCCTCGACCAGCAGATTGCCGAAACCCGAGCCGAGCTCGAGGAGCCGCAGCGCGGGGCTGCCCGCTGACCGGGTGCCGATGCGCGCCTCGATTTCGTCGAGGTACCCGGCTGCCGTGCGACGTTTGAGACCCTCGGCGTCCTCGTCCGGGACCAGGAAATACTCTTCGTTGTAGATCGCCGCCAACTCCGCATCCGAGGGCTGCGGATTGCGCATCAGGAGCCCGCAGCGGTCGCAGCGGACAAGCGGGGTGGTGCTGTGCGTGAACTGGTAGACCAGGTGATCACCGTCGCAGAGCGGACAGCGATGCATGGCCGCCGGACGAGCCTGTGACATCGTGTCGAGAGTGTACCGTACGATTGTGGGCGCCTTTTTCGCGCCGCGCAGCCTCCGCGCCGCGGATCACGTGTGCATCATCGACGCCCGCCGCGCCGCCGTTGCTTGCCCGTGATGCGGTTGTACGCTAGCGTCAGCGGCTTATTACTGCATGCTCGCACGAATCATTCTGGCCTACGTCCTCGCCCTTCCTGTCTTGGTGGGTTTCACCGAGAGCGGCAGCGGGGGCCACACGATCGACGTGACGATGGCCTCCACGGTCCCCGGCTACTTGCAAGTGTTCTTCGACACCGGTCAGGGGTTCTCCCAAAGCCAATCGGTCGTCGTTCCAGTGTTTGCATCGGAGGATCCGCGCGAGTACAGCGCGCCGATCCCTCCGGGCCAGTACCGGCAGCTGCGGATCGATCCCTGTACGATCCCTGGCCGCTACGTCATCAGGAGCGCGGCCATAGTCCGTGCCGATCGAACGACCGAGACGGTACTGCCCCTCAGCAGTCTGGCAGCCGTCTACGAGCTGACGACCATCGAGCGGACCGACAGCCGCCTGGTGGTGGAGGCGCCGCCGGGCGGCGACGATCCGCAGCTGCTCTACGCACCTGCGCAGCCGTTGAAGGTTCCAGTGGAGGAGGGCCTCTCCAGTGGAACGTTGTGGCGCCTCCCTCTGGCGTGGGCAGCGGCCATCCTCGCGGTGTGGACCGTCGAGCGAGCCAGTCGCGGGGCGGGCGAGCGCGCCGGCTGGGCCTTGCGACGATTGCGGCACCTCGGGCGGGCCCGGCCGCGCTCGGCGGTCCTGGCGTCTGCCGCGCTCGCCACCGTGCTCGCGACGTATCCGATCGTGTTCCTTGGCCGCAGCGTGGTCTCCCCCAACAACGGCGGTCTCCGCATGCTGTACGACTGGCTGCCCAGCGTGCCAGGGTCCCGTGATTCGGAAGTGGAAGACACCCGGCTCAGCGATGTCGGCGCGGCGTTGTGGGCATTCGTGCCCTACTCGAACGTACAGCGAGAGGCCCTCCGCGTCGGAGAATGGCCGCTGTGGAATCGTTACAACGCGGCCGGCCGGCCGCTTTGGGGGCAGGGACAGACGTTTCTGCTCGATCCACTGCACTGGCCGACCATCATCACGCCGGATCCCGCGCTGGGGTGGGACTTGAAGTTCATCGCGCACCGGTTCGTCTTCGCCGGCGGCGTGGGCGTCGCCGCGCTGATCGCGACCGGCGCCTGGTTTCCGGCGGCGCTCGTCGCGTTTGCCGCGCCATTCGTGGGCGTCTACGCGTACCGCCTGAACCATCCCGCAGTGTTCGCGATGACCTACGCACCGTGGGTCCTCGTTGCGTGGTTCCTGCTGGCGCGGGCCGGCAGCGGCGTCGAGCGCGCCCGGGCGGCACTCCTGATGGCGTGCGCCACCGCCCTGCTCCTGTTCGCGTCGCCGCCGAAGGAAGCGATTGCCACGATGCTGGCGATGTGCGCGGCGGGTGCGGTCACCGTGATCGCATCGCCCGTCGGGTGGGGCGCGCGCCTGCAGGGACTGATGGCGGCGGTTCTGGCCGGCGCGGCGGTAGCCCTTCTGACCGCCCCAGACTGGCTGATCTTTCTCGACACGTGGCGCGTGTCCTTCACGGCCTACGACGTCCCGTGGGCGCAGGTCGGCGGAGTGCGCGAGGCAGTGGCGCTTTTCCTCTCACCGCTCGCTCCAGGCCCCGTTCTACCCGGGCTGCACATGCTGGCCTTGGTCCTCGTGGTGGCGGCATTGAGCGCCCCAGACCGGTTGCGGCGCAACCCGGCGGCACTCGGCTGTGCCCTCTCGGCGGCCGTGTGCCTGTCGATTGCGTTCGGGATCGTGCCGGTGCGGTGGCTGCTCGTGACGCCCTTCATCGCCAATATCGGACACCTCCACGACGTGTTCATCACGGCCGCGGTGCCAGTGTTGCTGGTTGTGGCGGCCACCGGCGCGTCCGTGCTGCGAGCCGCGGGACGGGTCCGCGTTCTGTCCGTGACGGTGCTCGTCCTCGCGACGTCCTGGTGGCTCGTGAGCCACGTGGCCCGACTCGCGCCGGCGAACGGGTTCGAGCCGTGGGCTGCCGGCTTCGTCGCGATCCTCGCGGCGATGTTGCCCGCGGCTCTGGCGCGCATCGGACCAACGACCGTCCTGCCCACCGCGGCTGCGGTTGCCGTCATCGTGGTGCTCGTCCTCCCGGGAGGATTGCACGCGCAGACCGGCAGCGCGCCTCTTGATGCCTTGCTCTTGCAGCCTCGGTTGCGAGTGGCATTGGACAAGAATTCCCCCGCAGTCGATAGCATGCATCGAGCCGCTACCGAGCCGGGCCGCGCATTTGGCACTGATTGGACCCTGATCGCGGGCAGCCAGGCGCTCTACGAAGTGGAGGGGCTCGGCGGCCCCGATGCCCTGGCAATCGCGAAGTACGACGAGCTCGTCAATGCCGCGGGAATCGCGCGCGCGGGCTGGTTGACGAAAGTGGGCTTCAACGAGGTGCCCAGTCTGGCGCCCCTGCTCGACATGTTGAATGCCACTTACACCTTCACGGCCATTGACAGGATGCCTCCCGGCGTCGACGAACTACCGGTCACCGGTCAGGACCGTCTGAAGCTCGGACGCCGGAACACGGCATGGCCGAGAGCGTTCTTCGTGGACGGGGTGTGGCAGTACTCGGACCCGGCCGAGCTGTTGCGGAGGGCCGCGGCCGTCGGGCGGCCGTTCGCGGCGATTCAGCAGGGCGACGGCCGGGCGCTCGACGCCACGCGTGAGTTGACCACCGCGTCTGGAGAGGTGATCCCGGCACGCGGGTACCGGCTGTCGCCGAACACCACGAGCTTCCGCATCAACTCGAAGGGGCCTGGCGTGGTGGCGCTGGAAGAGACGTTTCTTCCTGACGACTTCGTCGCGACGCTGAATGGCCGTCGCGTCCCGTACTTCCGCGTCAATCACGCCTTCAAGGGCGTGGTGATTCCTGCGGCAGGCGAGTGGCGCGTGACGTTCGAGTATCGGCCGACGCACTGGCGAGTCAGCCTGGCACTGGCCGGTGTCGGATTCATCGCCCTTGCCGGGGCGGGCTTTGCGGCGCGACCGCCTCGACGGCACCGGGGTGTGTCGACTCCCGGAGCCGTCCAGAGCATCTCAGCGTGAAAACGTTGCTCGAGCGGGGACCGCCTCGAGCGAATATCCAGCAGCCCTCGCATCGTCGTAGAACATGTTCACTGTTTCCAGCGAGTAGTCATCGAGGCTCTTGCCGATCAGCGCGAGCTTCTTGAGGATGTCGTGGGTGACGGTGATGATATGGCAGCCGATGGCGTCCGCCTGGAGGATGTTCAAGAGCTCGCGGGGACTGGCCCAGATCAATTCGGCCTTGGGCTCGACCGCCAGGATCTCGACGGCGTCAGTCATGAGCGGGACCGGATCCCGGCCGGTATCGGCAATCCGTCCCGCGAAAACGGAGACGTTCGAGGGGGCTCCGCCCTTGACGGCATTTACCACCTCCTGGATCTGCTCGAGCGTGAGGATGGCGGTGATGTTCACTTTGATGCCAGCGTGCGAGAGCCGATGAATCAGCTCGTAGGCCGGGGCGCGCTTCGTGTTGGTCACCGGGATCTTGACGTAAACGTTCTGGCCCCAGGCCGCGATCTCCCGCGCCTGTCGCTCCATCTCGACGAACTCGTCCGAGAACACCTCGAACGAGATCGGTCGGTCGGGAATCGCGGTCAGCACCGTGTGCGCGAACCCCCGGTAATCGGTGATCCCGGCCTTCCGCATCAGCGTGGGGTTAGTCGTGAATCCCTTGATGTGTGGCTGTCGATATAGCGACAGCATGCCGTCGAGTTCGGCGCCGTCCGCGAAGATCTTGGTGCGCAGGTTGCCTAGGTTCATGCCTTCACCGCGTCTCGTCCCGTACCGGGCTGCGAGAGAATCCAGTCGGCGGCTTCGAGGAGGGAACCGACCAGAACGTCCGGCTCCGCCGAGAGGTCTTCATCATAGCCGTACCGGATGAGGATTGCGCCCCTGACCCCCGCGCTTCGGCCGGCCGCTACATCGCGCCAGCGGTCGCCGACCATGAAGCTGCGCGAGAGATCGTAGTGCGGCGCCCGCGTCAGCAGGCCAGGCTTGGGCTTACGGCATTCGCACCGATCGGTATCGTCGTGGAAGCACACGCGAAACTCGTCAATCGGGAGCTGCTCCGCGAGCGCCCGATGCATCGCCTGGACCACCTCGGCCGTCTGGCGGCCTCGCGCGACATCGGGCTGATTGGTGACCACGATCAAGGCGAATCCCGCTGCTTTCAATCGGTTCAGCGCCCCGGCAACACCGGGCAGGATCTCCAACTCCTCGAGTGTGTCGGGTGGATGAGGCCGGCCATCGCGAACCATCCCCTTGTTGATGACCCCATCGCGGTCGATGAACACGGCCGGCGGCAGGATCACCGTCCGGATTCCCACTTCGTCGCGCCGATCTTCAGCCGCGGATGCGAAACCAGGAGGTGCCACACCACGGCCTGAAATGCCTCGCTGTGGGGGGTGATGGTTTCGGGATTGACGGTCGGCACGATGACGCATGCGGTGGCGACCTTGGCGGTGTAGCCGCCGTCGCGTCCGACCACGCCGACGATGGTGGCGCCGACGGCAGTGGCGTGCTCGAGCGCGCGCACCAGGTTGGCACTGATGTTCCGCTCGAGGCTGCCGCCACCCACCGACAGTACGAACACGCCGTCGTCAGCGCGCAGCCGGCTGCCGGCCAGCCAGGCGGCGAAGACGGTGTCCCAGCCTTCGTCGTTGGTCCGGGCGGTCAGTTCGGAGACGTTGTCTGTGGGGGCGTACGCCTCGAACCCGGCGAGCTTCCGAAAGTCGTTGACCGCGTGCGAACAATTGCCGGCGCTGCCGCCAACTCCCAGAAAGAACAGGCGGCCGCCGCGGGCGCGCACGGCGGCGAGGGCTTCGGCCATCCGTTCGATGGCGTCCTCGTCGAGCGACTCGAGGATACGCGCGGCTTCCTGCAGATGCTGGCGGGTGTAGGTCATGAGGGGGCGTTGGTTCGACGGTCCGCCTCGGCGCGCGAGGCGAGAAACGCCCGCGTTTCCTCGAGTCCGTCGGGCGAGCCGATCTCGTAGAAGCGCTCGTGGACCTCGAATCCGATCAGATCGTTGTCGGCGAGCAGCCGCTGATACAGGGCCGCCAAGTCAAACGGGTGCCCTTCAGGGATCATCGCGAGCGCGCGCGAGGTGAGGACGCCGAGGCCGTAGTCGATGTGCCGCATGTTCTCCGTGCGGCTCATTTTGTCGTAGCGTTGCAGCCTTCCGTCTTCGAACAACACGTTGCTGCGGTCGAACCGATCGTCGTTGCGATAGACGGTCATCAGCGCGGCGCGCCCGCTCTCGCGAAATGCCTGCTCGACCGGACCGAGCGGGCATGTCAGCAGGGAGTCGCCGTAGAGCACGAAGAAGCGGTCGCCGAGCACCGGCAGCGCGCGTTTCAGCGCTCCGGCGGTGCCAAGCAACGGCGCGCCATCGAACACGTACTCGATCCTGAGCCCGAAGCGTGCTCCGTCGCCGAGTGCGTCCTGGATCATGGATCCGAGGTGCGCCACACAGAACACCACGTGGCTCACCCCTTCGCCTTTCAGCCACTGCAGCTGGTGCTCCGCGAACGGGCGCCCGCCGACGTCGACCAGCGCTTTTGGGATGCTGGCCGTGACCGCGCCGAGGCGCGTGGCCAGCCCGCCGGCAAGGATGGCCACCGGCATGCTCATGCGAACAGCACCTTCGTGCCCTCGAAATCGAATCGGAACCGGATCTCCTCGAGGCCGGCCGCGGCCATCGCCGAACGCAAACGCCGGTGATCCTCGGCATAGAACATCAGGAACCCCCCGCCGCCGGCACCGACCAGCTTGCCGCCCAGCGCGCCGTTCTTCCGTCCGAGCTCGTACCACTCGTCGATTTGCGGGTTGCTCATCCCTTGAGAGCGGCGCTTTTTGTGCTCCCAATGCTCGTGCAGGAGCTCGCCGAACCCGGCGGTGTCCCCCTTTTCGAGCGCAGCCCGGCTGCGTCGGCCGAGATCCTTGACGTAATGCAGATTCGCCAGCATCGTCTCATCGTGCCCGGCTGTGCGGGTCTGCTGATCGGCCAGGATCGAGCCGGCCGTGCGCGAGAAGCCGGTGAAGAACAGCAGCAGGTTGTCTTCCAGCCCGAACATCGCATCGATCGGCAGCCTGAGCGGCTCCGCGTGGACGGCGCCGTCTTCGCGGAACGTAAAGCAGGTGATCCCCCCATACGCGGCGATGTACTGATCCTGCTTGCCAATCGGCTCCTTGAGGCGATCGATCTCGATTGCGCAGGCGAGCTCCGCCAGCTCGTTCGGATGCAGCAGCCGCCGGCGGTGCGCGTACAGGGCCTTGACCAGCGCCGTCGTGAAGCTGCCCGACGACCCCAGGCCGGTGCCAGCCGGAATGTCGGCCAGGGTCGTGATCTCGATCTGTGGCGTCCGGAACCCGACCAGATCAATCGCCTCGCGAATGATCGGATGATGCACGTCGGCGGTCGCATCGACGTGCTCCAGCTTTGAATATTTCAGATAGATGCCCGGGGTGAACGGGCGCATGACCGTCACGTACACGTACTTGTCGATCGCTGCGGCGATCAGGAACCCGCCGTGCTCGCGGTAGTACGACGGCAGGTCCGTGCCGCCGCCGCCGAGCGTGATGCGAAGCGGGCTGCGGGTGATGATCATCGTACCGGGTGCGGGTCGGGAACGGTGATGTGATAGCCCGACAGCCGGTAGACCTCGCCAGCGACGACGAGCGCCGCGCGGGCGGCGGCGAGCCCCGGCTCCGGTTCGCGATCGAGGCGGATGTCGTCAAGGAACTCCGCAAACTCGAGGGCCCAGGACCGATCGCCGCGTGGATACTCCTGGATGGTGGTCTCCGGCGGCCCCATTTCCGGCAGCATGCGGTAGAAGGCGATGCGCTCCACGCCGTAGCTGCCGCCCAGGCCGTCAATCGCGATCTTGCCGTTGCGGCCGTACAGTTCGAACGAAAACAGGTTCTTCCACTCGGTGCAGCTGACGTGGAGGAAAGCGACCTGGCCGGCCGCCGTCCGCAGCGTGAGGAACGCGTTGTCGTCGACCGGCATGTCCCAGTAACAGGTCGCCGCGACTCCGTGGATCGCTGCGAACGGGCCGAGAAACCAGCCCGCGAGATCGATCAGGTGGACTCCCTGATCGATCAGCTCGCCGCCGCCGGATCGCGCCGGGTCGGCGCGCCACTCGCGATCGTAGCCGACGCGGCCGCCGTGCCCGTAGCGGGCGCGCAAAAACATCAGTGGGCCGAGGGCGCCGCGGTCCACGAGCGCGCGGGCCTCGAGCAGCGCCGGATGATAGCGATGGTTGAACCCGACCCGCACCTGGCGGCGATGCTGGCGTGCCGCGGCGATCAGGCCATCGAGCTCCTCGACGGTGCGCGCGCCCGGCTTCTCGACCAGCACATGCTTGCCGGCCTGGACGGCCGCGGTCGATACCGGGGTCAGCGCATCGTTGGTGGTTGCGACGATCACGATCGTGACCGCCGGATGCGTGACGGCCTCCTGCCAGTGATCGAGCGCAGTCGCGCCGCGAACCGTGCCGGCGAGATCGCGTGCGCGCTGTGGCACGGCGTCGGCGCACGCCACGAGCCCTGCCGGCCCAAGGGCGGCAGCGCGCTTCCTGCCGATCACGCCACAGCCGACGATCGCCACGCCGGGAGCGGACGTCATCGATCGCCCCAGGTCAGCCCGCGGTCCTTGGGTACGATCCGGCGCAAGGTGTAGACGTCACTGTTGGCGATCTCGTCCCGGTGCGCGGCGAGGTCCTCCCACGGATCCCAAACGGCGCTGAGCAGGCGGCCGGTGATGCCATCGCTCGCGGCGGAGGCGAGGAACACCGCCAGGTCGGCGGCACGGTCCGTTGATGTGCCCCCCTCGCTCTGGCGGCGGCGCGCCTCGTCGTATTCGGCGCCCGCCGCCTCGGGGCCCGCGGCGAGGACCTGGTCGAGCATCTGGGTGTTCATGGCGCCTGGTGCGAGGGCATTGACGTCGATGCCGGTCCCACGAAGTTCCGTGGCGAGCGTCTCGGTAAATCGGACGAGGCCGCTCTTGGCCGTGGCATAGGCGCTGAACCGTGGCCGCGGTCCAGTCGCGCCTCCGCCCGAGAGGTTGACGATCTTGCCGTATCCCTGGGATCGCATGCCTGGCAGAACCAACCGGCACAGGTTGATCGGAGCGAGCAGGTCGACGGCCATCGCCGCACTCCACTGCGCCCAGTCGATCCGATCGAACTCGCCGATCGGCCCCTGCACCGCGGCATTGTTGACGAGCACCGTCAGCGGTCCGGCCGACGCGGCAAAGCTCGCGAGCACGGCTGTCAGGCGCTGTTCGTCAACCACGTCGGCGGCGAACGAGCGCACGATTTGCGACGGGATCCGCCGCGCGTCCACGATTGCGGCGCGCGCTCTCGAGAGCGCCTCCTCATCCCTTCCCACGATGGCGACGTGCGCTCCGCTGCGCGCGAAGCGCCCGGCGATGGCCAGGCCGAGGCCGCGGGAACCGCCGGTGATCAGCGCGGCCCGCCCGGCCAGCGTCAGCACGACGCCTCCGCCGCTGGATCGCCGGACCGTCGTCCCGCCGGATGGGCGGTGATCGCCAGCCGGGCGTCGACGATTCGCGCGACCCATTGCCACGGCACGGCCCGCTCCCACAGCGCACGTTTCCGCACCCCCAGCGCTTTGAGTACCTTGAAGCGGATGATCTGATCGAACCCGTCGACGAAGCCGGGGTACGTCGGGTCGAAGCCGGCCATCCGCATGGCGCGCGCGAGCGTCTCCGGCTCGAAGAAGCTCACGTGGACCTCCGGGTTCACATACCGCCAGCCCGCCAGGCGCCCCCGGAACGGGCGCGCATTTCCGGTGGTGACAAACAGCAAGCCACCCGGCTTGAGCAGGCGCGCGATCTGTTTGAGCGCGTCGACCGGCTCCACGATGTGTTCGAGCACTTCAATGGCCGTAATCACGTCGAAGGTGTTTGCGTGCGAGGCAAGTTCGTCCTCGGTGAGCAGCGGCACACCACGGGCGCGCGCGCGGTCCGCAATCCAGCCGGTCTCGAAGCCATGGACCTCCGCCAGCCCGCGGGCCCTCGCCCACCGGACCAGGCCGCCGTTGCCGCATCCGAAGTCGAGCCAGCGCGTGCGGCCGTCGAGCGGATGAAGCGCCGCGACCGCCCGGTACAGCCCCTGCCATTCGTAGCGCCGCACCGTTGTCTCCGGATGCTCCAGCTCGAACACGTAGTCGACGTGAGGATCCGCTCCTTGCCCTTGATAATACTCGGCGGAGTAGAGGGTTTCGTAGTCGGTCCGCGGCTGGATCACGAACGAGAACTGGCATTCTGTGCAGTGCGCGAGCCTGAAGTCGCCGCCGCCCAGGCGCCCCTTCACCACGCCGGCCGGCACCGTCGCCGTCGCCCGGCACACGCGACAGACGAGGTCCGTCACCGGCGCGTCAGGACCCACTCGTTACGGGCGAGATAGTTCAGCGTGCGGATGACCGACTCGCGTATCGTACGCCGTGGCTTCCAGCCAAGCGCCCTGATCCGTGCGGTGTCGAGGAAGATGAAGGGATTGTCGCCGATCCAGCCGCGCTCGCCGCCCGTGTATGCCAGGGCCGGCGTGAGGCCGAGGTGTCCGGTGATCCACCCGATCGAGTCGTTCAGCGCGCAGTACTCGTCGGTCCCGAGATTGAAGATGTTGACCCGCCGATCCGCAAGCTGCAGCGCCGTCAGGATGGCGTCGATGCAGTCATCGACGTCGAGATAGGACTTGCGCTGCTTGCCGTCGCCGAGCACTTCGAGCCGCCGGGGATCCGCGGCGAGCTTGTTGTAGAAGTCGAAAATGTGTCCGTGGGTATAACGATCGCCGAGAATCGACACGAACCTGAAGATCCAGGCCTGGAACCCGAAGCCCTCGCAATAGGCCTGAACCAGACCCTCGCCGGCGAGCTTCGACGCTCCATAAAGGGAGGTCTGCACCGGAAACGGGGCGTCCTCCGGCGTGGGAATTACTGTCGCCTCGCCATAAATCGATCCAGTGGACGAGAACACGATACGGCGGACGCCGTTCGCGCGCATCGCCTCGAGCACGTTGTAGGTCGCAATGGTGTTTTGTTCGAGGTCGCGCCGCGGGTGCTCGGTGCCGAACCGCACGTCGGCGTTGGCCGCGAGATGGAAGACGATGTCCGCGCCCACCATCGCGGAATTCAGTGCCGCCGGGTCGAGCGTGTCACCCCGGACGAGCGTGAAGCCGGGACTGAGTGCCGCCTGTTCCAGAAAGCGCTCCTGCCCGGTCGAGAAGTTGTCGAACGCCACCACGGTGTGGCCGTCCCGCAGTAGCCGATCCACCAATGTGCTGCCGATGAACCCGGCTCCGCCCGTCACGAATGCATGCATGAGGCTTGGCTGTCGCGAGAATCCTGAGATGCTGACGTCCTCGGCACCGGATTGTACGACACTCACGACGGGCGCCGCGGACGAGAAACGCGGCGGAGAGTTCCTGGGACGCCACCAGCCGCGCCTTCGAAACTCGCCGCATTGTGACCGCCATGCGGACTGTCGGCGCGCCGACCTCAGCCGCAGAGGTGGGCATCGGCGAGTCCGTGCCTGCGCCGCCGCACCTCAGGTCAACCCGCTGGCGGCCGGGCGAGCCCATAGGGCGCCCGATCCTCAGGGAACTCCGGCCGCGTCCGCCCCTCGGCATCCTTCTGGAATTCGATCGCCCACTGAAAGCCCCGGATCGCCGGCGGCACGATCCGCGTGATCGCGAGACCGTACTCCGCCGCTCGCTCGCACACCCACTCGCGCGCGAACAGGACGGCGTTGGTCGGATCGAAGTCACTAATGAAGAGCGTGTTCTGGAAGGTCTGCATCATCGGGAAGTCGCGCTTGTCGAACAGGAACCAGGTCGTCACCGCGATGCCGGCAGGGCTCAGCACCCGTGCCAGCTCGCGGAGGTAGAAGCTCGCGTCGGCTTCGAACAGGTGCGTGAACACCGACCACGCGATGAACAGCGTCACCGCGCCGTCGGGTACCGGCAGGCGCACCGGGTCGAGTTGCCCTTCCGGATTGACGAACTCGTGGAAGACGTCGTGATGCTCGAAGGTGAACTGCGGCGCATGCGGCGTCAGGTTGGCGCGACACCACTCGACGGAGATCCGCTGGGCATCGACGCCGATGTACCGCTGCGGCGCCACCTGCTGCTGCATCATCTGCCGCGCCACCCGGCCGCAGCCGCACCCGAAGTCGAAGACGAACGCGTACGCGTGCATCGGCACGTCGGGGAACACCGGCCCGCCGCTGGGGTTGTCGAAGGGCTCGGGGTCGGTCGGGCCAACCAGACGTCGCAGTTCCCTGGGAGGCAAGGGCAGCTGTCGCAAGGGGCTTCCAGTATATCCTCGGTGGGAGGCCCGCTCGGATGTTGCGGCGGGCCGCGCCAGCGCGGTCAGCATCGCATGCGTATCCTGTCCATTCTCGTCCGGCACGGCGTCGAACGGTACCCACACGCGGAGCAGGAGATCGCGGCCATCTTCGCCAGCCAGTTGCGCGACGTCGAGCGCGACGTCATGGTGGTCGACAATGCGCTGCCGGCCGAGACGGTCTCACGCGACGGCGCCCGGACCTTGATCGGCGGCGACAACCGCGTTCGCGAGTTCACCGGCTTCGATCGCGCGCTCGGCTACGCAGGCGTCGACCTGAACGCCTACGACTTCGTCCACTTTGCGACGAGCGCTTTCAACACGCTCTACACGAGCTACCTGGAGCGCTTCACCCCGGCGGTCCTGCGCGCCGCGGCCGGACGCCCGATCTGCCTGGGCCATGTCGATTGTTACAACGAGCCGGTTCGGGTGGGCAGGTACACGTCGCAGCACTGGGTGCGGTCCTGCTTCTTCTTCCTGCCGCCGGCGATGGTGCGCGCGCTCGACTCGTTCGTCTCGGAAGCGGACGGCCGCCGGTTCTTCAGCGGCGATCCCACGTCACCATTTCTGGCCGACGCACCGATCAGTCCGCGGTACCAGCGCTACATCATCGACTGGCTGACCGGGTCGGACGTGGGGCAGGGAGTCACCTGGCACTCGCGTCTGGCGCTCACGCCGGAGGGGCTGGTTGGCTTCGAGCAGAAAGCCCTGTGCATCCTCAACGAGCAGATGCTCGGCGTGCGCCTGCGCGCGCTAGGCTGTCCGCTCCTCGACGTGACCTGGCTGTCGACCCGCACCGGCGCCGTGGCGTCAGGCGCGGCGCTCTGGCATACGCCGTGGGTCGAGCAGCTTGCGAGCCGCGACCGGGACGCGATCACGCTCGCGATCCCCTGAGAAGCGGCCTGGCGCAGGTCGTGCCGCGGTCGCCCGCGGCGACGGCAATCCGTTGACTACACGGCCTCGAACCGCAGCACCAGCGCCGGCACTGCCGGGCCGTCGGCGCCGACGACCCGAAGTTCGAGCTCGTGCGGACCGGGAGTGACGGCAGCCTTCGGCAGGCTCGAGTCGAACCCGCTGCGGCCATAGCCTTCATCGCCGTAAGCCGTAGCCACATCAGGGCGAGGGAACTTGACCGCGGCTCGATACCGTACCCCGTCCAGCACCAGATCGACGGCCCGCGCAGGCCGGCGGCCGGCGGCGTCCAGCGCCCAGCCGGCCAGCCGCAGCGGCTCGCCGTGAGGTACCTGCAGTGCCGCCTGCCCGGCCGGGTTCGTGACCGGGCCGAGCCAATCCACGTGGAAGAGCGGCGGCTGCTGCGGGCTCACCGGCGATTCGACCAGGAGTTCTGCCTCCTCGCCGCCGAGCGCTCGTGTGTTGTAGCGCTGGGTCCACCACCCGTCGCCGGTCGGCGGGAACGTCTCAGCCGCGGTGCGGCGAAAGAAAGCGGTCGTCTCGACCACCTCCTCGAGGGAAAACATCTCGTCCGCCTTCAGAAAGTCGAAGAGGTTGGTGATCGTCGGAATCTGAATGTCATCGACGATCAGCAGCGCACCCTCCTCGAGATGCGGATACAGGTAGTAGTACTCGAGATCCGGAAACGGATATCCGTGCGGGCCGTCGATCAGCGCCAGCTGCAGGCGATGCTCGAAGGTATGGCGCGGCAGCGTGAGCTGGGTCGGACCCTCGACGAACGTCACGGTCTCCGCGCGCAGCAGGGGAGAGCGCTGGACGCCGTGAACGCTGTCGGTTCCAGAGTCGATCGCGAAGACCGTGTGGTCCTCGCTCAGATGGGAGAACAGGAGCGTGCTCGCACCCGATCCCGTTTCCGCGGAGTGTCGGATCGGCCGGGCCGACGCGTGGCGCACGAGGGCCTGGAGCGTCGAGGCCGAAAACGTGCCGGCGCCGTGCAGGGTTGGCGCTATTTTGAGGACTTCCGAAAGCACCCGCCATCCGTCCTGTGTCATCGCGAGAGCCGCCTCTTTACCGGTGAACTGTCCGATATGCCATTGCCTGGCTCACGAGGTCATCGCGCAAGCGCCACGCCTCGGCTGAAGCCGACTGGATCAGCGACTGCAGAAAGCGCTCGAGCTCGACGCCCATCTGTGCCCACGATCGCGGAGCGTGGCCATTCAGGGCCGCGCCGACGGGCAACTCCCGAGTGGACCGCCCGTGCAGCAGCCGGCCGACGATGTCGATCAGCTCGTCACGGTGACGATACGGGATGACCCGGCCGCGCGGGCGGCACTGAGCCGCCACCTCTGTGAGGACCGGCGATTCACGCGCGCACAGCGTGCGCCCATAGGCCAGGGCGGTGACGACCGGCAGGCCGAACCCCTCATAAAACGAGGGAAAGACGACCAGCTTCGCGGCCGCATAGAGCCGATGCATGTCGCTCTCGGCCAGCGACCCGCTCGGGTGGCTGGCGATGCGCGGCGAGCGAAACGGCGAGGGCCCGAGCGCCTCGATCCGCTGGAAGGGGAACGCTGACGCAAGCGCGCCGACCGTCGCCCCGACATCCTTGTGATCGAGATGATTGCCGACCACGAGGATGTAGTCGTCGTCGGGCGCATCGAGCAGTTCCGGCCGCGTGTAGTCCGCTGGATCGAATGAGAGATGGCAGACGGCCGACGGCCGTTCGAGCGCCTTCGGAAACCGCGCGCGGAACCGCTGCCGCGAGAACTCCGAGATGAACAGCAGGCCGTCGGCGGCGGCCGACAAAAACCGCCACGTCCCGTCGAGGTGTGCCGGCGCCACGTACTGGACGTCCCACGCGATAGTGTCGAGCATCAGGTAGGCGTTGAGCCGGGCCGCCAGGTGAAGGTCCACCATTTCCTCGATGTGCCACGGCTGCGACAAGCGAAGCGCCGCGGTGAAGCCGGACGGCGCTGCCGACGTGTAGACGGGCCACCCTGGAAACATCGCGGCGAAATCATGGAACCCGGCGCCGGCAGGATGGGCGAGCACGGCGATGTCCCAGGCAGGTTTCGTGCGGTGGAGTCCATACGCCGCCCCCAGCGCCGCCGCCGTCGTGCCGTTGAACGTCGCCCGCACGTTGCGCATGTCGAGCAGGAGCGACGGCCGGCCGCCGCTGGCCGATCGCAGCAGTTGCCCGGTGAGCTTCTCGAACAGCTCGAGCGAGCCGCCGCGCCACTCGAGCGGGTTGCCACCGAACTCCGGCTCCATGTCGCGGAGCCGGATGGTTGCGGTCCGCGACAAGCCGACCGGATTTTCAGCCGGCCGGTCGCACGCCGCGCCCATGACGCGAACCACCGCGCGGTTGGCGAGCGCCGTGCGGAAGCCGCACCGGCGCGCGGCGATCAGGCGCTGGATCACCATCCCGGACAGCGAATCCAGCGGTGGGGTCACATCGCCGAAGTCGGTGAGCACGACCGGCGCCAACGCCATATACGGCGACAGCACATCGCCGAGCAGCTCGTGCGCCGGAAGGTCCGCCAGCACCGCCATCGGGATCCAGACCGGCGCGCCGCCGCCGAGCCGGGCCACACTCTGCAAGCAGCAGCCGTCCCAGCACTGCACGCGGGCCGCCGTCGCGCCGAACATCGGGTCGGAGTCCAGCAGGTCCAACAGCACGCCGAGCGCCTCGGCTCCTGGCACGACCGGGGCCATCAGCACCATCGCCGCGCGGTCCTGCCGTCCCGCCTCGCTCAAGACGGCGTCCCAGAAACCGGACGCGATCGGAGCAGCAACGATCCTCCAGCTGGCCGGTACGCTGGTGCAGGCCTCGAGCGCCGCGGGTGGGATGGCGATCGTCGCGGTCGCCGCCAAGTCCGACAGACCGCCGACTGCGGACCATTGCGCGACCAGCCTGGCCGCGAGCTCGCCGCGAAGGCTCGTCAGATCCGCGACCAACTCGAAGCCGGTCATGACTCGCTTGACAGCGCGGGGCTGACACCGCCGGGCGGCGTCTCGAAGAACTCCTCGATCACCCGGCCGAGCTCTGCGTAGACCACGTCAGCGGAGCCCTCGCGGACGAGCAGTTCACGCTCCTCTCGGTTGAGCTCGGCGGCAGCGTCATCCGTGAGCAGGATGATCAAGGCTTCCGAGAACGAGTACCAATCCGTCGCGGTCCGGCAGAGCGCCTCGACCGCGGGGCTCAGGCCGTCGACACCGTTGGGCCAGGCAACCACGCGGCGGAGGTGCGACAGTGCCTCGAGCGTCTTGATCTTGATCCCGGTGCCCGCGACGGCCGGGTTGATCACCACGCGGCAGCCCCGATAGAGCGGCGCGAGGTCGTCCACGCGTCCCAGCACCGTGACACCGGGCGGCACGACGGGAACGGATGCGCCGACGGCCCCGACCACGGTCAATTCGGCGTCGGGCACCGACTCGCGCACGAGCGGCCACGCATGCCGCAGGAAGTCGCGCAGGCCGTGGCGGTTCATCGGATTGTCGGAGGCGACGTACAGCACGTGGCGCCCAGTCGGTGCGCTTGGCTCCTCAAGGACCTCGAAGTCCACGCCGGCCGTCACGATGGTCACGCCGGGTACGAGCGCTTCGAGCACCTGCCGTTCGTTGTGCTGGATCGCGATCGCCACGTCGCCGCGGCGGAGACGCATCTGCTCGGCCGCGGGTTCGACGACCAGATCCTGGACCCCGAACTGCCCGACCTTCTCGTGCCGCGTCGAGAACACGTCGATCGTGTCGATGACTTTCAGGGCGCGACCGCCGAGGAGCGGCAGCACTCGGCTCATCCAGATGTACTCCGCCAGCAGCACGTACGGGCCGAGCGCCGACTCCAGCCGCAGCACGGTGGCGATGAGCGCGTCGGAACAGAAGCTGCGATCGATCCGCAGCATCTCGCGTTCGTCGCTGGTCCGGGTCCGCTCCTCGGCGAGGATGGCGGCGAAGCGGTCGGTGAGAGTGCCGTCGAGCGAGCGGAGGATATCGGGCACGTCACGCAGCACATACTCGAGCCGCCCATCGGGAAGGCAGACGATCGCGTTTCCGAATTCCTCGGCGATGGCGCGGGCCTCGTCGCCACCCGGCTGTGACCCGTCGGCAGGGGCCACGATCGGGATGACGACGTATCCCGAACGGCGCAGCCATTTCAGCACCCGGTAGATGCGGTACTCATTTCCCGCGCGCGGCGCCACCGGCATCACGTGGGTGAGGCACACGATGACGCGTTGCGCCGCCCCGGCTCCACGGTCGAGACTCTCGGTCCGCAGCCGGACCCGTTCGGGTTCCACCGGCCGCACCGGCTCGTCGAGCACATCGTCCGGCGCGCCCGTGCGTCCCTCGGCCATCCCGCATGTCACGTAGTGGGCGTAGGGGTTGACGCCACTACGGGTCACGTCAGGGTAGCGCGCGAGATAGGCCTTGGTGTCGAAGTGCGGCGAGGGGTTGCGCCCTTCCAGCCAGCCGAACCGGACGTAGTGAACGAGCGGGTTCACGCCGGTCTCGGCGACATCAGGATACGTCGCTAGATACCACGCGCCATCGAAGTCCGGCAGCGGTGCGCGCCCTTCGATGCCGCCCGCGGTCACGTAGTGGACGAGCGGTTCGGTGCCGCTGGCGGCAACGTCCGCGTTCGCGCGGCGGTAAAACGCCGGGTCGAACAAGGGATGTGGACGGCGGCCCGCGCCGGTGCCGGCCTCGAGGTAATGCCGCAGTGGATTCGCGGCACTCCGCTCGTGAGTCTTCAACTGCGTCCGGTAGTACGCCGTATCGAAGAGCGGATGGGGATCGATATTGCGCGCCGCCCCCTCGGTCAGGAAATGGGCGAACGGGTCGACACCCGCGAACCACGGTCCGCACCGCTCCGCGTAGTACGCCGGATCGAACAGCGGATGCGGCGAGAGCCCCTCGACGGCTCCGTGCATCACGTAGTGCTGGAGAGGGGTCACGGCGGTTCCCCGCGCCCCCAACTGCGCCCGGTAGTAGCGGGCGGAGAAGAGCGCGTGCGGATTCCGGTCTTCACGTGTGGCGGTCCGGAGGTAGTGCGCGAGCGGATTGATCCTGGCCGCGGCGACGTCGGGATATTGACTGGCGTACCAGGCGCCGTCGAACAGCGGGCTCGGCGCGCGTCCTTCCAACGCGCCGCGCATCACGTAGTGCGCCAGCGGATTGGCGCCCGCCGCGGAGATGTCCGGCGCCAGGCGCAGGTAGTAGTCGGCGTCGAACAGCCCGCTCTGAGCGATGAGGTGCGCGTCCTTGAACAGCCTGGGCCGCCGCATCCAGCGCAGCAGCAGCCCGAGACGACGCGGCCGCCGGGACAGCTGCGCCGGCGTGAAGCCGAGCGCCCGCAGGGTCGCGGCGATGCGCCCGGGACGTGAGCCCCGAGGCCGGGCGGCGGGCGGCTTCGCCGCGAGCGCACGCAGCCGGATGTTGGCGGCCGCGAGCGCACACCGGGCGGCATCTGCCGCGACGTCCGGCCTGTGTAACAGCGTCTCGAGCGCAGCCCGAGCCGCGCCAGCCCGCGTCAACTCACGTTCCACCTCGCCGGCATGCGTTTCGGCGTCGGACAGCGATCGGGTGAGGTCATCGATCGCGGCGGCCGCCGCGGTCAGCTGCTGCGACGTTTCGGTCAGCTGCTGCGACCTTTCGGTCAGCTGCTGCGACGTTTCGGTGAGCTGCTGCGACGATTCGGCCAGCTGTGCTGCGAGCGCCTCGCGGCCGATCATCAGCTCGCGCAGTTGGTCACGCAATCGCGCGTCGAGCGCCGCGAGCGCCGGCAGCCCGGCCGCGTGTTGTGCGCTCGCCGCCGCAAGCGCCTCGACTGCGCCGCTCTCCACGGCCGAGACGTGTTGGCGGAGCATCTCTCCCGCACGATCCGCCATGTGCTGCGCCAGGACGCCGCTACCCGTCCTCGCGAAGAACCGCCGTACCGCGATCGTGCGGGCCTCGTCGCGGCGGACCAGCCATTCGAGCTCCGGTGCGATCTCGCTGCCGATGACGGCAACCCCGAGACCATGCCCGTGCAGGAACTCGAACGACGGATAGGTGGCGCGAATGCCGGACCAGACTTCCCACGCGCCGAAGTCACGCTCGCGCACGTTGATGTCGTGCAGCAGCACGACACCGCGGGTGCTCACCTTCGGGAGCCACGTCTCGAAGTCGTGGCGGACGGCGTCGCGCGAATGAAACCCGTCCAGGTTCAGCAGGTCGATGCTGCCGTCGGAGAAATGACCCACGGCGTCATCGAACGTCGTTCTGACCAGCGAGGAGAACGCGCTGTAGCGCTGGTCGTGATAGGCCTTCCAGTCGGTGTAGACCGACTCGTCATAAAAGCCAGCCTGGGGATCGCCGGCCCACGTGTCAACGGCATACCCGGCCGCGTCAAGACCGAGATGCTGGACGGCCTGGGCGAATGCCGCGTAGCTGTTACCCGCGTGAGTGCCCAGCTCGACGAAGACCCGAGGGCGCAGGACGTCGATTAGCCAGAAGGCGAAGGGCACGTGCGCGAGCCACGACGGCGGATGCACCGTCCGCTCCGGTGTCATCAGCACAATCGGGCGACACAGCATGCGCCCGAGCTCGGCGTCGGCCAGGCCGCCGCCCCCGTACGAGGGTGCTGCCGGCGTATGCGGTTCAGGGCGCGGACTGTTGGACACGGGCTCCTGTCGTGGTGTGCGGTGGCCGGTTTCGCATTTTATCCGGGGGCGGCTGACGATCTCCAGCGCCCCGCGGCAGCGCTACGCGGCTGCTGCGGCCATCGCGGCGCCGCTCTCGATGGGCCAGGACTAACCCTTCCGCCAGTACACGCCGGTCCAGTCGATGCGGTGAATGGGGTCGGTGATGCCGCGCTCGGCACGAAAGTCGCTGATCGCCCTGGCGCACTGAGGGATCGCGCCGTAGTCGTCCACGATCACGAAGCCGCCAGGGGCCACGCGATCGTAGCAGGCGACGAGTGCGTCTCGCGTCGACGAGTACAGATCGCCATCGAGCCGGAGCAGCGCGAGCTGCGAAAAGTCCGCGCGCGGAAGGGTGTCGGCAAACCAGCCCTCCAGAAACCGGACCCGCGCATCGAGCAGGTCGTAGGCCCGGAACAGATTCTCGACCCTGGCCCGCTCGATCGCGAGGATGGGCACCACGTCGCGAGAGATGTCCAGCCCCTCGTCTGCCGCGGAAGGCTTCGGCAGGCCGGCGAACGAGTCCGCCACGAACACCCGGCGATTGGCGAGGTTGTGGGCGGCAAGATAGCCGCGCATGAACACGACCGTCCCACCGCGCCAGACTCCGCATTCGATCAGATCCCCCGGCACATCCTCCTGGCGGATCGTGTCCAGGCAGGCGTGGAAGTTGTCCAGCCGGCGGCGGCCGATCATCGTGTGGTAGAAGCCGATGTCCTCGGGCCAGCGCCCGGCGCTGTTGCCGTCGACGCTCGCCGCCAGGTGCGCCTGGTACAGCGCGGGCCGGCCTCGGGCGATATCCAGCAACGCGGACGGATCGAACGCGTCGAGACCTTCGACGCACTGGCGCAGGTAGATCAGCCGAATCTCGTTGTCGAAGTAGAGCTCTTCGAGGACGGACTTCTTGAGCAGCTCCAGATATCGATCGATCACTGCCAGACTCATGTGCCGTTCGCCACCCTCGAGCGACAGGCTGCTCTGCCCGCCGACCCATCATGATACCCGTCAACCGCTGATGCACCACGCGGCACCCTGGCCCGCGGGGGAGGGCGGCGAGGGATTCATGCGCCGGAACGTGGTCCCTCGTGCCTTGCGCCCTGACGAGGCGCCGGGCCACACTAACGGCGATCGCCATGGTCAACGCCTGCACCATCATTGCCGCGAACTACCTCTCGTACGCCCGGGTGCTGGCGGACTCGTTCCTCGAACATCATCCGGACGGCGCGTTCACCGTGCTCGTCATCGACGATCGGCCTGAGCCCGGCACCCGCGATCCCCGGATCACCTGGATGCGTCTGGCGGATGTCGGCCTCGACGGTGATGAGATCCGGCGCCTCGCCGGCATCTACAACGTCACCGAGCTCTCCACCGCGGTCAAGCCGCTCCTGCTGCGCCGTTTGCTGGACGACGGCGCGGGTGAGGTGATCTACCTGGACCCGGACATCCGCGTCTACGGCGGGCTGTCCGACATCGTCGATCTCGCCCGCCGCCACGACGTCGTCCTGACGCCTCACACGATGCGTCCGTTCCCCGCTGACGGTCGGGAGGTAGACGCGCGCTTCGTCCTGTCCGCGGGCGTTTACAACCTGGGCTTCATCGCGGTCGGCGGGGCGGCGCGGCCGTTCCTCGAGTGGTGGTGGATGTCAACGCGACGTGAAGCGCTGATGGACGTCGCCCGCATGATGTTCACCGATCAGCGGGTGGTGGATTTCGTGCCGGCGCTCTTCACTCACCACATCCTGAAGGATCCCGGGTGCAACGTCGCCTATTGGAATCTGCATGCGCGGAGCCTCGCCCGCGACGGCAACGGTTACGCGGTAGACGGTGTGCCGCTCAGGTTCTTTCACTTCAGCGGGTTCGACATCCGCCGGCCGTGGCTGTTGAGCAAAAACCAGGGTGCCCGGCCCAGGATTCTGCTCAGCGAGTCCCCGACGCTGCGCGCGCTCTGCCGGGAATACGCCGACCTGATCGCCGCGGCAGGTGCGGACACCGACTCCGATCGACGATACGGCTGGAGCACCCTGACGTCCGGGACCGTCGTGACCACCCGCATGCGCCGGCTCTACTGGAAGGCGCTGCGAGATGCTGAACAGACCGGCGCACCCGAGCCGCCCAGCCCCTTCGACCCGGGTGGTGGCGACGCGTTCGTGGCGTGGCTGAACTCGCCGCAGGAGCACGGCCCGCAGACGTTGTCCCGCTATCTCTATTCCGTCTATCTGGATCGCGTCGATCTTCAGGTCTACTTCCGTGATCTCGATGGCGCCGACGGCCCGAGGTTCCTCGACTGGCTCTGGCAGGTGGGCATCGCGCCCGAGTCGATCCCGATGGAGTTGCGGCCGCGGGCCTCCTCGCCCCCGGCCAGCGGTCCGGCGCCCGCGCTCACCCCAGGGATCAACGTCGCCGGCTATTTTCGCGCGGAGCTCGGCATCGGTGAGGCCGCGCGGCTGTTGACCACCGCGATCGAGACCGCCGGGATCCCGTACTCGACAACGACCTACGACGCAACCTTGAATCGCCAGCAGCACGCCTTCGTGGAGCGCCGCGCACCCGGCGTGGCGTACGACATCAACGTCGTCTGCGTGAACGCCGACAGCACCCCGCAGTTCGCCCGCGACATCGGGCCGGCCTTTTTCGCCGGCCGGCATACGGTCGGCTACTGGTTCTGGGAGGTCGAAGCGTTCCCCGAGGAGCTCCACCGCGCGTTCGACCTGGTGGACGAGATCTGGACGGCGACCCAATTCGTGGCTGACGCCGTGCGGGCCGTCAGCCGGAAGCCGGTGTTCGTCGTGCCGCTGCCGGTCCCGGTGCATGCGTCGCCCGCGACCCCCCGGTCGCCCGGTGTCGGCGAGCGGTTCACGTTCCTGCTGATGTTCGATTTCCTCAGCGTCACGGCCCGCAAGAACCCGCTCGGCCTGATCGACGCGTTCAGGCGGGCGTTTGCCGTGGACGAGGGCCCGCAGCTGGTGCTGAAGAGCATCAACGGCCATTTGCGTCTGAACGATCTCGAACGGGTGCGCGCGGCCGCGGAGAGCCGGCCGGACATCCGAGTCGTCGACGGGTATGTTTCGGACGCCGAGAAGAGCGCGATCCTCGGCTCGTGTGACTGCTATGTCTCCCTGCACCGCTCGGAAGGGCTTGGCCTCACGATGGCGGAGGCGATGGCGATGGCCAAGCCGGTGATCGCGACCGGCTATTCCGGCAACCTGCACTTCATGACGCCGGACAACAGCTATCTCGTGGACTGGGTGAAGGTGCCAATCGCAGCCGGCTGCGCCCCGTACCCCGCGTCGGCAACGTGGGCGGACCCGGATATCGGCCAGGCTGCTCGTCTCATGCGCGAAGTCTACGACCGCCCGGCAGACGCGGCCGCGCGGGCTCGTCGCGGCCAGGACGAGATCGCGGCGCGCCACTCCGTCGCGAGCGCCGCGGCGGCCGTCACGGCCCGGGTGCAGGACATTCGTCGTGAACG
>Ga0207701_10000321_pt1 | contig 49200 bp, 47 predicted proteins | sample KBSSwiSSwithPhiX_FD_184294 | JGI IMG/M metagenome (GOLD analysis project Ga0207701, IMG submission 184294) | Switchgrass rhizosphere bulk soil microbial communities from Kellogg Biological Station, Michigan, USA, with PhiX - S5 (SPAdes) (version 2) | ecosystem: Environmental > Terrestrial >... | reverse complement strand
GCGGTCTGAGCAGCCTCGCGCATCGCCACCGCCGACTGCTCGGCCGCCGCTGCAACCTCGCTGGTCTTGCCCAACATGCCACGCGCCGCGGTCGCGGTGTGACCGGCCTGCGTGCGCAGCTCATCGCTCTCGCGCGTGCAATCCTGCACCACGCCCATCACCTTGCTGTTGAAGCTGCCGGCCTGGCGTGACTGGTCCTGCTCGCTTTCCTTGCGGGTGATGGTGATGCCGTGATGGATGAAGCAATCGATTTCGATCGCCTGTACTTCGGACAAGGTCCGGGCAAAGCGGATCTGGCTTTCATCGTCAGTCACCCGGCGGCGCAGGGCCGCATAGGCGGCCTCCGTTTCGGCATTGATGCCGGCAAGCAGTGTCGACAGCGACAGGCCGGCACCGAGCGCCTTGGCGACATATGCCTGCGATTCATGGGTCCATTTGGGATGATCGAGCCGCTCGAACTTGGCGCTAAGGAACGGCAAGATCCTGTCGGCAAGCTGATCAATCCGTTTGTCGTCGATCGTTTCCTTGACTTCGGGCGACTTGGCGTAGCGGCGCCAGAATTCCCGGCCAAGCTCCTTGGCGTCTTCCGAAATCAGTTGCCACAACTCGCGGGCGCGCCCCGGCAAGTCGCCGCCCGTGTCGTAGAGATGCAGGCTCCGCGCCAGATCATATTCGCCGTTCGACGTTCCCTGAACCACATTCGCCATTTGAGCCGCTATCCTTGCGCAACCATTATCGTGCCGCCGCTATGGCGGGTGAATGGTTAAAGGCGGGTTAGCTCTCGGCAATCTTGCGCGTTGGCGATCCGGTGCCTAGGGGTGCCTGACGTTTCCCAACAGCGGTTCGAGGACCCATGAACAGCAAAGCCGAGCGACCCTTATCGCCGCACCTGACAATCTGGAAATGGGGACCGCACATGACGGTTTCGATCCTTCATCGCGTTACCGGTGGAGCGATCACGATCGCCGGGCTCGCAATACTCTCCTGGTGGCTGGCATCGCTGGCCGGCGGTGAGGCGGCTTACGCTGGATTCGCCAAGGTCGCGCAAAGCCCGGCCGGAATGATCGTCCTGGTCGGTTTGACCTGGGCCTTCTGGCAGCATTTATTCTCCGGCCTCCGCCACCTCGTGCTCGACACCGGGGCCGGTTACGAGCTCAAGGTCAACCGCTTCTGGGCAATCATGACGCTGGTCGGATCGCTGACCGCGACGGCCGTCACCTGGTATCTTCTGATGGGAGTGGGCAAATGAGCCAGGGCGAAAGCGCAACCCCCCTGGGCAAGGTTCGCGGGCTTGGATCGGCCCATCACGGCGGCGGCCATTGGCTGGAGGAACGGTTCACGAGCGTGGCGCTGGTCCTGCTTTCCTTCTGGCTGCTCTTTTCGCTGCTGATGCTGCCCAACTTCGAGATTGCGACGCTCAAGGAATGGCTCGGTTCGGCCTGGGGCGCGATCCCGATGGCGTTGTTTGTCGTCACCGCCTTCCGGCATGGCCTCGACGGCCTCAAGGTCAGCGTCGACGATTATGTCCATGACGAGGGCAATCGCATTGCCGTTCATTACATTTTGACGATGGCGGCGATCGCGGGTGCGTCCGTCGCACTGTTCGCCCTGGCAAGGTTCGTGTTCGGGACCCCTGCTGCATGACCGCCTACAAGATCATCGACCATGTCTATGACGTCGTCGTGGTCGGCGCTGGTGGGTCCGGCCTGCGCGCAACGATGGGCGCGGCCGAGAAGGGGCTGAAGACCGCCTGCGTCACCAAGGTTTTCCCGACCCGCAGCCATACCGTCGCGGCGCAGGGCGGCATTGCCGCGTCGCTCGGCAACATGGGGCCGGATCACTGGACCTGGCACATGTACGACACCGTCAAGGGGTCGGACTGGCTGGGCGACCAGGATGCGATCGAATATCTGGTCCGCGAGGCGCCGGCCGCGGTCTACGAGCTGGAACATGCCGGAATGCCGTTCAGCCGCACTGCCGACGGCAAGATTTACCAGCGCGCGTTCGGCGGAATGATGCAGAACATGGGCGAAGGTCCTCCGGCGCAGCGCACCTGTGCCGCCGCCGATCGCACCGGGCATGCCATGCTCCACACGCTCTACCAGCAGAGCCTGAAGTATGACGCCGATTTCTACATCGAATATTTCGCGCTCGACTTGATCATGGAGGACGGGGTCTGCCGTGGCCTGGTCGCGCTGTGCCTCGACGATGGGTCGATCCACCGCTTCCGCGCCCAGGCGGTCGTGCTGGCGACCGGCGGCTACGGCCGTACCTATTTTTCCTGCACGGGCGCGCACACCTGCACTGGCGACGGCAATGCGATGGTGCTTCGCGCCGGCCTCCCGCTGCAGGACATGGAGTTCGTCCAGTTCCATCCGACTGGCATTTACGGCGTCGGCGTGCTGATCACCGAGGGCGCTCGCGGCGAGGGTGGCTATCTCACCAACAGCGAGGGCGAGCGCTTCATGGAGCGTTACGCACCGTCGGCCAAGGACCTCGCCAGCCGCGACGTCGTGTCACGCTCGATGGCGATGGAGATCCGCGAGGGCCGCGGCGTGGGCGAGCGCAAGGATCATATCTTCCTTCACCTCGATCATATCGACCCCAAGATCCTGCACGAGCGCCTGCCGGGCATCACCGAGACCGGCAAGATATTCGCCGGTGTCGACCTGACCCGCCAGCCGCTGCCGGTCGTCCCGACCGTCCACTACAATATGGGCGGGATCCCGACCAATTATCATGGCGAGGTCGTCACGCTGAAGGATGGCGAGCCAGACAGCGTCGTCCCCGGCCTGTTCGCGGTCGGGGAAGCGGCGTGCGTTTCCGTCCATGGCGCCAACCGGCTCGGCTCGAACAGCCTGATCGATCTCGTGGTATTCGGCCGCGCAGCCGGTCTCAGGCTCGCCGAAGTGATCAAGCCAGGCGCCAGCCAGCCGCTGCTCAAGGACGGCGCCGCCGATCTGGCGCTCGGCCGGCTCGACAAGTTCCGCCATGCGGAGGGTACGCTCTCTACCGCCGAAATCCGCGACGAGATGCAACGCACGATGCAGGCCGACTGCGCCGTGTTCCGCACGGATCGGACGTTGCAAGAGGGCCAGTCCAAGATCGACGCCGTCTACAAGAAGATGGCCGACGTGCGCATCTCCGACCGTAGCCTGATCTGGAACAGCGACCTCATCGAGACGCTCGAGCTCGATAACCTCATCTCGCAGGCCGTCGTCACCATGCACTGCGCCGCCAACCGCAAGGAAAGCCGCGGCGCACATATGCATGAAGATTTCCCCGAGCGTGACGACAAGAATTGGATGAAGCACACCGTCGCCTGGTTCGACGGCTGGGGCGGTCAGGGCGGCGGGGTCAAGATCGATTACCGCCCGGTTCACGCCTACACGCTCACTGACGAGATCGATTACATCAAGCCCAAGAAGCGGGTTTACTAAGCCGGTTCCTGCCCGGCGCTGCAAACTGCCTAGATTCCGGGCGAAATACCGCAATCTGCCGTAGCAAAACGGCAATCTGCAAATTGCTGGCGAAATCCGCCTCCCGCATTCGTGACCGAACAACGTTTCGGGCGTGCAATGCGCGCGTCCCACGCTGTCCAAGCAGGGGAAATTTCGGTCATGAATATAGTTTTTCGCGGGTCATTGTTGGCGACGACTGCATTGATCATTGCCACGCACGCGCCCGCGGCCCTGGCCCAAGAAGCGCAGACTCCGGAAGCAGCCGCGGAACAATCCGCCGGCCCTGCGAAAGCAGAGCCCGAGTCTGGCGCGGAGCCTCAGGAAATCGTCATCACCGGTAGCCGCCTGGCCCGGCCCGACCTGACGAGTAGTGTCCCAATCCTTGTTGCTGGCGCAGACATGCTGGACAATCGCGGGATTGAGAATTTTGCTGATCTGGCGACACAGCTGCCGCAGTTCGCGCCGTCTTATGGTCAGTCGCGCACCCAATCGACCTTTTCCGGCACCGCGACTTCGGGCCTCAATCTCATCAACCTGCGCAACCTCGGCACTGTCCGAACGCTGACCTTGTTGAACGGCCGTCGGATGGCCGGCGGAGGACCAGTCAACCCGTCGGTCGACCTTAATACCGTCCCGACGGCCAACGTCGCCCGCATCGAAGTGATCACCGGCGGCGCCTCGGCGACCTATGGCGCCGATGCAGTATCGGGCGTCGTCAATATCATCACCGACAAGTCGCTGCGCGGGCTCCGAGTTGGTGCAAGCTATGGCGTCAGTGAGAAGGGCGATAACAAGAATAGCGACCTCTATGTCCGGTTCGGCTCGGACCTTGGCGACGGCGGCTATGTCCAGCTGACCGGCCAATATGATTACCAGGGATTCGTCGGCTGCTCCTCACGCTGGTTCTGCGCAGAGGATTTCCTCTGGAATCCGCCGGCAGCGCCGGTTCGGGGCCCAAATGCCTATTCGGCGGTGGGGGTGAAAGGGACCTTCTTCCTAATTGGCGCAAACGGCCTGCCGGCAATCAATGCGACCCGGATTGGAAACAGCTTCACGGATGCCAGTGGCAACCTAATCCCGTTCGTAACCTCGCGCGACGGATATAATCGCAATGCCGATCGCACCCTGGCGATTCCAACGAAGCGTTACCTCTTCGCTGCAGACGCTGAATATCCGATCAATGACCTGGTCAGCGCCTTCCTTGAGGTCAACTATGGCCGTTCGGAGATTAAGGGTGAATTCGAAGCTCACCCGTTCCAGTCCAGTGCCGCCGGCAGCCTGTTTGGCGGCGGCCCAGGCGTCCCTGGGCTTCAGACTAGCATTCCTGTCGACAATCCTTTCATCCCTCAGGCGCTCCGTAACGCAGCCATCGCGCGTGGCCAGAGCGTGATCCAATGGCAGCAGCGCATGGCCGGCATCGGTCAGCGCGGCGCGACCAACGACCGCGAAACCATGCGTTTTGCCACCGGCCTCAAGGGCGGATTCCAGATTTCTGAAGGCAAGGATTGGAATTGGGAAGTCAGCTATGTCAACGGCCGCACCAAGCTTGACGCAATCACCGAAGGCCTAGTGAGCACCCGCAATCTCTATTACGGACTGCGAGTCGAGGCTGACCCCGCCAATCCGGGAGGTTATCGCTGCGCGGATGCTGGCGCCCGTGCATCGGGCTGCGTTCCAATCAACCCGTTCGATGGATATGATGCTGCCGAGGCGAAGGCGCTGAACGTGACAGCCGGCGTCAAAGGCAAGAGCCAGCTGCAAGATATCCTGGCTTATGCCTCCGGCGACCTGATTGAGCTCCCCGGCGGCAACCTCGGCTTGGCCTTCGGCGCTGAATATCGGAGCTTCGGCGGTTTCCTCGATTACTCAGACGTGATCAACAATGCCCAGGTCACGGGCAACCAGATTGCCGATGTCAACAAGGTAACCACGAAGACCCAGGAGCTGTTCATCGAGGGCATTGCGCCGGTGCTCGGCGACATGCCGTTCGTTCGGAGGTTGACCATCGAGGGCGCGTTCCGCCGCTCTGACCCCAATCGCGGCGATAGCTATAGTACGTGGCGTTATGGCGGTACCTATGAGCCGATCAAGGATTTGAAACTTCGCGTCATGCGCGCGCGCTCGGTCCGGGAGCCTGTACCGGGTGAACTCGGCGGCCTCGGCCAAACCTTCGGCACGGTCATCGACCCTTGCGCTGCGGCACTACGCAATGCCAATCCGACCCGTGCCGCCAACTGTCTCGCGGCGGGAGTTCCCGCCAACTATGCTCCGCCACAGAGTGCACAGCAAAGCGTTGGCGGCTTTGTCGGCGGCAACCCTGATCTTCAACCCGAAAAGGCCACGACACTTACCTTTGGCGCGGTCGTCCAGCCGTCGTTCGTCCCGGGTCTGTCGCTGACGGTTGATCGTTTCAAGATCAAGCTCAAGGACCTCATCAACACGATCGGGCGGCAAGCCAAGGCGAATGCCTGCTATGACAGCGGACTCTTCTGTGGCGATGTCGTACGCGGCACCAACCCCAATGTGCCGGGTGCGACATGGGTGCTCGTTTCGGTCAATGATCAGCTGACCAACGTCGCAGCCCTGGACGTGCGCGGGGTCGACATCTCCGTCCGTTACGACACTCGCTTGCTGGACGGTAAGCTGTCGTTGACCGGGCTCGGAACCCTCTATGACAAGGCGAAGAGTAGGCCGTTGCCCGGTGCCTCATCCGTGGATCTGCTTGGTTTTGCAGGCGGTTCTACCAGTGACCAGGGTTTTGTGAAATTTACCGGCAATGCCAATGTCAACTGGCAGGGCCTGGGAGGACTTAGCCTCAACTACAACCTGCGCTACATTGGGAAGGCAAAGACGAGCCCGTTCGCGCCTGACACCTATCCGACGATCGGCGATCGCTTCTACCACAATGCCCGTGTGGGGTACGAGTTTGCGAAGAAGTATGAAATCTACGCCGGCGTGGATAACATCCTCGACAGCGATCCACCGATGTTCCCGACCAGCACTGCCGGAACGCAGGCGCTGGATACAGTTCCCGCTCTGTATGACGTGTTCGGCCGGAGCTATTATGCGGGCGTCAAGCTGAAGTTCTAAGCTCCTTTCGCATGTCACTAGTCAAAGGCCCGGAGTCATTCTCCGGGCCTTTTTCCTTGTCGTTCCCGGGAGCGCCACGGAGGGAAAATAATCGTTCGATGGTCCCGTTGATCGAAGGAGATTTGCGCAACACCTTACATCGACTCCGAACATGGCGACTATATCATTGAAACAGTGACATATTATCAGAACACGCGCCTGAGGTCCTCGGCCGACGAGCAGCAAAAAAATTGCAAGTCGCTCGATCGCGTACGACGAAGCGTTCTTTTTCATCGATGAAATGTTGACGACGAACCGTGCATTATCGTAGACGAACCGAGTTCCACCACAGGGAGTCGGACAATGTACGCATCGGATGGACAACGGTCGCCGGGCGGCAAATTGCTGCTCGCAATCCTAATCGGCATGGCTCTCGCCATCCCGATCTTCATGGTCTGGGCGCTGGTCTACGATCGTCAGAACCAGTCGAACGAGGCGCGCGTCTCGATCACCGAAGGGTGGGGCGGCCCGCAGGTGATGAGCGGCCCAGTGCTGGTCATTCCCTATAAGCAGCTGGTCAGCGAAAAGACCGAGACCAACGGCAAGCCGGTCGTCAGGACTCGTACAATCGACAAGGAACTGGCGCTCGATCCGGAAGCGATCGACATCGCCAGCAAAATGAAACCGGAACTGCGCGAGCGTTCTATCTATCGAGCGGTCGTTTACGACGCCTCGGCCAAGGGTTCTGCCCGGTTCGCCTTCCCCGCCGATCTCGCGCGCTATGGGGTCGACCCGGCCACGCTCGAGCTCAACCGCGCCGAGCTGCGCTTCGGCCTCAGCGATCCCCGCGGGCTAGGCGCCAATCCGTCGGTCAAGCTCGATGGCAGGACGGTGCGGCTGCAGCCGGGGGCCGGCGGGGGCCAGGGCAGCGGCTTCTTCGCCTTTGTCGATGCATCGACACTGCGAGCCAAGTCGCTGGTGATCGAGTTCGATTATGAGCTGCGGGGCAACAGCTCGGTCGCGCTCGAGCCGCGCGGTGGCGACATCCACTGGCAGGTTGCCAGCAGTTGGCCACATCCCTCGTTCGGCGGCGGCTTTTTGCCGGGCAATCGTACCATCAGCGGCAAGGGCTTCGATGCCGATTACAGGATCGGCAATCTGTCGCTGGGCCGAACCCTCGTGTCGACTACGGACAAGGGAACCACGATCCTAGGCGCGAGCCTGGACCAGGCCATGGCCGAGGTGCCGCCTGACGCGTCTTCGGAGCCGCCGGCCGCGTCGTCGTCCGAGATCGCCTCGATCGGGCTGATCCAGCCTGTCGACCTTTATTCCCAGGTCGACCGGGCCACCAAGTATGGCTTCCTGTTCATCGGCTTCACCTTCATGGCGCTGCTGATGTTCGACATCATTGGCGGCGTGCGCGTGTCGGCTGTCGAATATCTGCTGATGGGCGCGGCAATCGTGCTGTTCTTCGTGTTGTTGCTGGCCTTTGCAGAGGTGATCGGCTTCACCCCCGCCTATGTAGTGGCGTCGGCGGCAATCGCAGGATTGAACACGGCTTATTCGGCGGCGGTGCTCGGTAGCTGGAAGCGCGGCTATGTCATCGGCGGCCTGCTGATCGGCCTCTACGCCGTGCTCTATATCCTGCTTGGACTGGAGGCCTTCTCGCTGCTGATCGGTTCGGTCCTTCTGTTCCTGGCGTTGGCTGGCGTGATGTATGCCACGCGCCGGATCGACTGGAGTGGAACGGCCATTCAGGAGGCCGCTGCGTAAGGGGCTGGTCGAGGGGAGCGGCTCCCGCTAAGCCGCTCCCCCGATATGACCGATCCCAAGCCACCCAAACGTATTTTCCCCCAAGCTTCGACCGACGCGCGGGCCGCCAAGCATGTGCCGTCGAGCCCGCAAACCGAGAGCGCTGCCTACAAGCTTGCCTTTCAGGATACGGAGTTCCTGCTGCGCGAGGATTTGCGCCCGGTCCGCTTCCAGCTTGAGCTGCTTAAGCCCGAATTGCTGATGAACGAGGCGAATATCGCTTCGACGTTCGTCTTCTATGGCTCCGCTCGCGTTCCGGAGCCCGCCAAGGCAAAGGCGCTGCAGGAAGCCGCGCGGAGCGACTGGGACAAGAAAGTCGCGGAGCGGCTCGTTGCCAAGGCCCATTATTACGACGAGGCGCGCAAGCTTGCCGCACGGGTCAGCAAATTCCCGGTCGACGAGGATGGCAAGCGCCACTTCGTTGTCTGTTCGGGCGGCGGGCCGTCGTTCATGGAAGCCGCCAATCGCGGCGCCCAGGACGTCGGCGCAGAGTCCCTCGGGCTCAACATCGTGCTGCCGCACGAGCAGCTGCCGAACAATTATGTCACGCCGGACCTGAGCTTCCAGTTCCACTATTTCGCACTGAGGAAGATGCACTTCCTGCTCCGTGCGCGCGCGGTCGCGGTGTTCCCCGGCGGCTTCGGCACGTTTGATGAGATGTTCGAGCTTTTGACCCTGATCCAGACCGGCAAGGTCCGGCCGCTGCCAATCCTGCTGTTCGGCCGCGAGTTCTGGGAACGGGTCGTTGATTTCCAGGGATTGGCCGAGGAGGGCGTCATTTCACCTCATGACCTCGACCTCATCACCTGGGTCGAAACGGCGGAAGAAGCGTGGGAGGCGGTTTGCCGCCACTATGAGGTTTGCTGACACAAAAAGGGCGGCCCGAGGCCGCCCCGATGGTTTGAGTTTAAGCGCCTAGATTATTGTCCAGGCTGCTTGGCAGCCTCGCCGCCGAGGCTCTTCTTGCCGCCCGCTGCGGCCTGGGCCTCGTTCAACACCGGCTCGTTGGCCGCCTTTTCGGCGCCCGCGCCAGCCGCTTCGGCCGCGGCCTTCTCAGGCGACGCCTCGGCGGTCTCGGCCGGTGCCGCGGGCAGCGGCTTCGGCGCGTCGCTATGCGCGTTCAGGAACGCGATGACGTTGGCGCGGTCCTCGGGATTGCCAAGGCCGGCGAAGGTCATCTTGGTGCCCGGAGCGAACTTCTTTGGGTTGGACAGCCATTCGGACAGGCTGTTGAAATCCCAATTGCCGCCCTTGCCCGCCAGCGCTTCGGAAAACGCAAAGCCGTGCGCGCCTTTGCCGATCGGTTCGCCCAGCACGCCCCACAGGTTCGGGCCAAGCGCATTGGCGCCGCCCTGGTCGGCATTGTGGCAGGCGGTGCACTTCTTGAACACCTGCTCGCCCTTGGTCGGGTCGGCCGAAGCGAGGTAGAATTCGATCGGCTTGGCGGCTTCGGCGCCGGCTCCTTCGACTTCCACGCCCTCGATCGGATAGCCCATCGTCTCGGGACGGTGAGAGTTGAATACCTCGGATGAGACGATCGACGAGCCCAGTGCGACGATACCGGCGAACAGGACCCAGCCGGCAATGGTATTGTTGCGATCGTTCATGAAACCCCGTGCGGCCGAGCCGAATGGAAGGAAACCGTGCGAGGCCTTTAAGGCCCACTCCTGCTTACATCAAGCCGTCGACCCAGCGATCGAGTAACGTCCTGGCGATTGCCCATTTGGGAGGTGGTTGGAAGGACGCGAATTCGTCGCCGGCCAGTGCCGCCACCACCTCGTCGCGGTTGAACCAGCGGGCATCGTCGAGCTCGTTTCGATCGATGGTGAGTGCATTGTCTAACGCCACGGCATGCGCGCCGATCATCAACGAAGACGGGAACGGCCAGGGCTGGCTGCACAGGTAACGGACGTTTCCGACGTCGATTCCAGCCTCTTCCTTTAGCTCGCGCGCGACCGCGAACTCGATCGATTCGCCCGGTTCCACAAACCCGGCCAGCGCTGAGTAGCGTCCTTCCGGATATTGCGGCTGACGGCCGAGCAACAGGCGGCCATCATGCTCGGCAAGCATGATCACCACCGGGTCGCAGCGCGGATAATGTTCAGCACCGCAATTCCGGCAGATGCGCGACCAGCCGCCGCGATTGGGCTGGGTCGCGTTACCGCAGACCGAACAGTGGCCATGTCTGCGGTGCCAATTGGCGAGGCTGAGCGCTGCAGCAAAGGTTGGCGCGTCACGCCCGTCAAGCAACGCCAGCAAGTGAATATGGGCATAAGCATTGGCCGGGACATTGCCCACCGGCAGATGAGAAAAACGCGGCGCCTCACCTTCAAAGCCGAGAAACAGCAAGGGCTCGCCGGCGGCAGGCTGCCAGCAGAGCATGCCTAGCTCATCGAGGACAGGCGCGCCGTCGCTCCACACGAGCTCCCGAGCGTCGGCGCGCGAAGCAAGTTCAGCGATGGCGGCGGGATCGGCGCGTAAATGATCGGCGCGGTTCAACCCTGGTCCGCTGAAGAATGGATCAGGCTGCAAGAGCTTCCTTTCGTTCTAGAACCGCTTCGACCGCCTTTAGGTAGAGCGTCGGCAGCCCGGCCTCGGCAATCGAATGGAGCGGTTGCCACCATCCATCGCCGACGGGTTCGGGGCGCGCGACAACATGCAGGTCGAGCGTGAAATGGGTGAAGCCGAAGGTCACGGACGCGAGGCGGGGTTTTGCGAACGGCTCATCAGTCCAGTCCGGCCCGGGCAATGCTGCCATTCCGCCGAGGATTCCCGTGGCCGGTCGCCGAACCAGCCACACCGATCCATTTCGCTCGATCCACCAGGCGAGGCCATGGCGGTGCGGGCGTTTCCGCTTTGCCTTGGGCGTCGGGAAAGACTCCGGACAGCCGCTCTCATAGGCAATGCAATCGGCTGCAAGGGGGCAGGCCGCGCAATCCGGACCCCTGGGCCGGCAGATGGTCGCGCCGAGATCCATCATCGCCTGGGCAAAGTCGCCTGGCCGGTCCGCCGGAGTCATGGCGTCGGCGAGTTTCTGGATTTCGTTACGGGACTCATCGAGCGGACGCGCGATGCCATGGTAGCGGGCAACCACCCGCGCCACATTGGTGTCGATCACCACCGCCCGCTGTCGGAATGCGATCGCGGCGATCGCGGCGGCGGTGTAGGCGCCGATACCGGGCAATTTGCGAAGCTCGGCCTCGGTTTCCGGAAAGCAGCCGAGCGCTGCGACTTCGCGGGCACAGGCGATCAGGTTGCGGGCCCGGGCATAATATCCCAGCCCAGCCCATTCGCTCAGCACCTCCTGGTCGGGCGCAGCGGCGAGCGCCTCGACCGTCGGCCAGCGCTCGACGAATCGGCGAAACCTGGGTGTCACGGTTGCAACCGTCGTTTGCTGCAGCATCACCTCGCTCAGCCATACGCGATAGGGGTCCGGCGGCGGCGCCCCGGGCAGACTGCGCCAGGGCAGCACCCTCGCGTGGCAATCATAATGAGTCAGGAGCCGTTCAGCGGCACTGGCGACCATGTAATCGCTATGGCATGGTCGGTTCAAATGGCGAAGTCCTCCCGTCCCGAATCCAACGACAATGGCACTCGCGTCGGCCATGCCCGCTCTTGTGGCGACCTGATCAGCGATGTCGCAGGCGTGACCTTCAAGCGATTCGGCTTTGTCCAGGGAGCGGTTGTCAGCCGCTGGGCGGAGATCGTTGGCGAGCGTTATGCGCGGGTCTCAACCCCGGAATCGATCCGCTTTCCGGGCGGCAAGAAATCGGGCGGTACGCTGACGCTCAGCGTCGAAGGCGCTCATGCGCCGCTGATCCAGCATCTCGGGCCGTTGATTATCGAGCGGGTCAATCGCTTCTTCGGTTATGAGGCGGTCAACAAGATCGCCTTCAGCCAGGGTCGCGCCCCTCGGCCCAAGGCCAATGTCGAACGGCCGGTCACGGCGCCGGTCCCGACCGAACTTGGCGAAGGCCTTCGGAAGATCGCCGACCCGGAGCTTCGTACTGTTCTCGAATCGCTTGCCGGCAAGCTCGTTGGATCGCGCGGCGCTCCCGCCGTCGATCAGCTTCCTCCCACTCCTATTCCCATCATCCGGAGCAAATGACCCCCATGAGAATCTCGATCCTGTTCCTCGCCTCGGCGGCGCTGCTCGCCACTGCCTGCAATGCCGAAAAGGGCACTGCCACCAGCAGCGAAGCCGAAGTCGCGGCGAAGCCCGTGCCCGCACCCAACAATGGCGATTGGTCGACGGTCGTCACCAAGACAGCCGAGGGCGGCTTCGTCATGGGCAATCCAAATGCCAAGGTGAAGTTGGTCGAATTCGGCTCGCTGACCTGCCCGCACTGCGCCGAGTTCGAAGAGCAGGGCGGCAAGTCGCTGGTCGATAATTACGTCAAGAAGGGCCTGGTCAGCTGGGAGTTCCGCAACTTCGTTCGCGATCCCTTCGACATGACCGCCACGCTGCTCGCACGTTGCGGCGGCGAAGCGAGCTTCTTCGGCCTGACCCGCAACCTGTTCGCCGATCAACGCGACTGGGTCGGCAAGATCCAGGCAGCCGACCCGGCCAAGGTCCAGGCGCTGCAGAGCATGCCGCCGGCCCAGCAATTCTCGACCATCGCCGACCTCGGCGGTCTGAAGCAATATGCCTCGATGCGCGGCGTACCGCGCGCCAAGGGCGAGCAGTGCCTGGGCAATGAGCAAGAGATCAACAAGCTGGTCCAGATGAATTCGGACGCCGTTACGACCTACAGTATCCCGGGTACCCCGACCTTCCTGATCAATGGCGAAGTGGTCGACAAGACCGCGACCTGGGAGCTGCTTGAACCCAAGCTCAAGGAAGCGCTCAACAGCTAAATGAACGCGATGGGGGTACAGCGTTGCGCTTCCGCCGACTGAAACTCAGCGGCTTCAAGAGCTTTGTCGAGCCAGCCGAGCTGAGGATCGAGCCGGGGCTGACCGGAGTGGTCGGCCCCAACGGATGCGGCAAGTCGAACCTGCTGGAAGCGATCCGCTGGGTGATGGGCGAAGGATCGCCCAAGTCGCTGCGCGGCGGAGGGATGGAAGACATCATCTTCGCCGGCACGGCGACGCGTCCGGCGCGCGACTTTGCCGAAGTTTCGCTGCTAATCGAGCGCGATGCCGGCGAGGCCGATAACGACGAAGGCGGCGAAAGCGAGGTCACCCGGCGGATCGAGCGGGGTGCCGGCTCCGCCTACCGGATCGACGGCCGCGACGTTCGCCAGAAGGACGTTTCGCTGCTGTTCGCCGATGCCGCCACTGGCGCCCATTCGCCGGCGCTGGTTAGCCAGGGGCGGATCGGCGCGGTAATCGCCGCCAAGCCGGTCGAGCGGCGGATGATGCTGGAGGAAGCGGCGGGAATTTCCGGGCTTCACGCCCGGCGGAAGGACGCCGAGCAGAAGCTTCGTGCGACCGAAGCCAACCTCCAGCGCCTCGACGAGATGCTGACCGAGCAGGAGGCCCGAGCGTCGGCTCTTCGGCGGCAGGCGCGGGCCGCGGAACGCTACCGGGGCCTGACCGACAAAATCCGTCTTGCCGAGGGCAAGCTGCTCTATTCGCGCTGGGCGGATGCCGACCGCGCGGCAGCCGAGGCGGCCGAAGAAGCCAAGGCTGCCGAAGGCGAGGTCGCCCGGCTTCAGCGAGCCGTTCATGCAGCCCAGGCGCTGCAGGAGCAGGCCGCCGCGGCATTGGCCGAACGCCGCAATGCGGCGGTCGCCGCCCGCGACGCCGGCCGCACACTGGCCCATGAGCTGGCGACGGCGCGGGCCAAGCGCGACACGGTGGTTCGCCGGCTCGCCGAACTTGAGCGGCTGAGCCAGGCGCTCTCGGCTGAGACCGCGCGCGAAATGGCGCTGAAGGCCGATGCCGCCAAGGCGATTGAAACGCTCGACCTGGAACGGCGTGCTGTCGAGGAACGGCTTGCCGACGCCGAGAGCATTGCAGCCAGGATTGCTACCGAGCTGACCCAGGCGGAGGCAGTGTCGCGCGAGGCCGAGGCGGCCTTGGCTGGAGTGCTGGCTCGGGAGGCGGCGATGCGGGCCGAGCGCCGCGTCGCGGAAGCCGCGCTTGACGCTGCAAGGGCGCAGGCCGGACGGTTTGCCGCCGACGCTGAGCGCCTGACCCAGCTAATCGCCGGGATCGGTGACGGATCAGCCGAACGCGAAGCGATCGAGCGGGCTGGCAGCGCAGCTGAGCAAGCCGCTGAGCAATTGGCCCAGGCCGAAGCGGCATTGACCGAGGCTGAGCAATCGCGCGCAGAAGCCGCCACCAGACGTGATGAGGCGGAAAGCGGCCTGGCGGCGGCCCGCGCTGCATTGAGCGCGGCGAAGGCCGAACGCGACGCGCTGGCACGGGCGCTCGACCATGGCGGTGGAGCGGCCCTGACCGAGCTCAAGGCATCCCCGGGTTACGAACGGGCGCTGGCCGCCGCGCTCGGCGAGGACATCGAGGCGATCCTCGGAGCAGAGGGTCCGCGCCGCTGGCAGGGCAGCGAGCCCGAGGCGGGCGATCCCGGCCTGGCAGAGGGGCTGGATCGGCTGCTCGACCACGTCGAGGCACCCGCAGCCCTCCATCGCCGGCTGGCGCAGGTCGGCGTGGCCGACAGCGACACCGGGCAGAAGCTTGCCGTCGGGCAGCGACTGGTCACCCTGGACGGAGTGATGCGCCGCTGGGACGGATTCGTCAGCGTCGGCGGCGGGGCAGCGGCAGCGGAGCGCCTGCTGAGAGCCAACCGACTTGCAGAGATCGACCGGCAGCTGCCTGGCCTCGAGCAAGCGGTCAGTGACGCGCAGGGCGTGCGCGATGCGGCCGCTGCAGCGGTCGAGACCCACCGGACCGAGGCGGAAGCGTCGCGCAAGGCAGCAGCGGAAGCCGAACGCTCCGGCCGAGAAGCAACCCGAGCCGGCGACCTCGCCAACGCTGCTCTGGAACGGCTCGATGCCCAGCGGGCGGGGGTCGAGGAGCGGCGCGCAGACCTGGTCCCCCTTGTTGACGCGGCGAAGGACGCCGTTGACGTTGCCTCCCATAACCTCGCCGCGCTGCCCGACCCGGATGATCTCCAGGCTGAGGTGGAGGCGGCACGGACCAAGGCATCCGCGGCGGGCGAAACGGTTGCTGACTGCCGGGCCCGTTCGGCAACACGGGCGCGCGAGACCGCTGCCGATCGCGAACGCCACGCCGCCGCGGGCCGGGAATCCGGCGAGTGGCGAACGCGCTCATTGCAGGCCGAGAAGCGGCTGGCGGAAACATCCGCCCGCGCGATGGCGATGGAAGATGAGCAGGAGGAGCTGGCCGATGAGCCCGCCCGCCATGCCGCCGATATCGAGAGAATCGAGCGCGACGCCGCCGCCAGCGAAGCCGAAATCGCCAGGACCGCTGACGCGGAGCGCGATGGCCAGGACGCTGTCGGGGTCGCAGCCAAGGCGCTGGCCGATGCCGGTGAAGCCTCCGCCGCTGCTCGTGAGGCACGCGCCGGCGCGGCCGCGCGCGCCGATGCCCATGTCGAGCGGCGGATGGAATTCGCTCGCGTCTGCGGCGAGCGGTTCGAATGTCCACCGCCGCTGCTTCCGGAAAGGCTCGGATTCGATTCCGAGCATCTCGGCGATCCGGAACTCGAGAAAGAAACACTCGACCGGCTGACGGCAGAGCGCGAGCGGATCGGGCCGGTCAATCTTGTCGCCGAGCAGGAACTGGCGGAACTCGACACCAGCCGCGAGGCCAATGTCGCGGAAAAGGACGAGCTGGCCCAGGCCATTCTTCGCCTTCGCGGCTCGATCGGCAGCCTCAATCGCGAGGGCCGCGTACGCCTGCTCGACGCGTTCGAGAAGGTGAACACTCATTTCCGCAGTCTGTTCACGACCCTGTTCGATGGCGGCCAAGCGCATCTCGAGCTGGTCGAGAGCGACGACCCACTCGAGGCCGGCCTCGAGATTATGGCACAGCCGCCGGGCAAGCGACTGCAGTCGCTCACCCTGCTGTCAGGCGGCGAGCAGGCGCTGACCGCGGTGGCGCTGATCTTCGCCCTGTTCCTGACCAACCCGGCGCCGATCTGCGTGCTCGACGAGGTCGATGCGCCGCTCGACGACGCCAACGTCGACCGCTTCTGCGATCTGTTGGACCGCATGACCGGAGAGACCGACACCCGCTACCTGATCGTCACCCACAATGCGGTGACGATGGCCCGGATGCATCGGCTGTACGGTGTGACGATGATCGAGCGCGGCGTCAGCCGGCTGGTATCGGTCGACCTCGGCGGTGCTGAGGAGCTATTGGCGGCGGAGTGAGCCGCCCCTTCATCCCGCCCTTCCCCCCGCGGCCGGTAAAGCCGGTTGCGACCTGGCGCGGCTTCTTCGGCGAACGAGCAAGGACGTCAGTCTTTGGCTGGTCCGAACGCGCCTTCGAGATCGACTATCTGAAGCGCGACATCCTTGGCTTTCGAGTCCACATCCTGCTCGACCCCGACCTGATTGGCCATGTCCTGCTCGATAATGCGGCGAACTACATAAAGCCCGATATCGTCAAAACCCTGCTCGATCCGATCATCGGCCGCGGGTTGCTGACCTCCGATCGCGAACTGTGGCGCGAGCAGCGCAAGATTGTCGCGGCCAGCTTTTCTCCCGCCGCGGTCGAAGCGCAGCGGTCGATGTTCGTCCAGGCGGCGCGGGAAGCATCGGCGCGGTGGAGAGATGGGGAACGGCGCGATATGGCGGCCGAAGCGACGCGGACGACGATGACGGTGATCGCGCTCGCCTTGTTCGGCGGCGACCCGCGGCTGATCTCGGAAACGTCGATGGCGCATATCGCCGCGGCGATCGAAGGCTTCTCCGAGGCGCGGATGCTGGCGCTTCTGAGGCTGCCGCAAATCCCGGTCACGCCCAAGGGACGGGCCGGAAAGCGGGGGCAAGTGTTCCTTCGGCGGACTCTGGCCGAGGTGGTCGACGACCGCTGGAATGCCCGGGTCGCACCCGACTTCCTGACCGGCCTGATCGACGCCTTGCGGCAGCGCTTCCCTGAGGGCGAGGCGCGCGCGCTGGCGATCGACAATGCTGCAACCTTTTACCTTGCCGGTCATGAGACTACCGCCAATGCGATCAGCTGGAGCCTGTTCCTGCTAGCCGCCCAGCCTGAGTTGCAGGAAGAGCTGGCCGCCGAAGCGCAAACCGCGCTGATCGAGGGCGCGGATGATGTCGCCGATCGGGCGCCGCGGCTGCGGCTGTTCCTGAGCGAGTCGATGCGGCTCTATCCGCCGGTGCCCCGCTTCGATCGGCAAGCGGTCCAGCCGGATCGCATCGGCGACCATGCGGTGGAGCCAGGCGACATTGTGTCGATTTGGCCGTGGATGCTGCACCGCCACCGCAAATATTGGGACAATCCCGATGCGTTCGACATCGACCGATTTGCCGAGAAAGGCGGGCGCCACCGCTTCCAATATTTGCCGTTCGGGGGCGGGCCGCGGACCTGCGTCGGCGCCCAGTTCGCAACCGCCGAGGCGCTGACCATCCTCGCGCAATGGCTCGGCGAATGGCGGTTTGCCGAAACAGGCCATTCGGTTCGCCCGGCGGGGATGGTTACACTGCGCCCTGCAGGCGGGCTTCCATTGCTTTTGGAGCGGCGCGCGACGGGCTAATCGTTTTCCCAGCTTCGCTATTGCGAATGACTATCAATAACGCTAGGCGACCTTCAGACCATCCGGTTGAAGGGGATTTCAGTCAATGTTTCGCGTGTCGGCCGTTGTCTTTCTTGCCACCAGCTGTCTTGCTCCGCCGGCTTTCGCTGCCGCCGTCGGCACGGGCGGCGAGAATGTGGAACTCGCCGAAGCCGACCCGATAGTCGTTGTCGGCGAACGCGAAGGCTACGCCGCCAAGGACACCTGCGCGGCAACGAAGACCTGCACGCCGCTCAAGGATGTGCCGCAGGCGGTCAGCGTGGTTACGTCCGAGCAGATCGAAGACCGGTCGCTGCGCTCGATGGCCGATGTCCTCTACCTCGTTCCCGGCGCCGGCGTGAATTCGGGCGAGGGCAATCGCGACACCGTCGTGCTGCGCGGCAATAGCAGCACCGCCGATTTCTTCGTCGACGGAGTGCGGGACGACGTCCAATATTTCCGGGATTTCTACAATGTCGACCGTGTCGAGGTGCTGAAAGGCCCCAACGCGATGATATTCGGCCGCGGCGGCGGCGGCGGCGTCGTCAACCGCGTGATCAAACGCAGCACTCCGTCGGGCTTTGAGAATTTCGCGCTGTCCGGTGACAGCGAAGGCGGCTTCCGGCTCACCGCCGATGTCAACGAGCCGCTGGGCCAGGCGGCCGGCGTCCGCATCAACGGCCTTTACGAAAATGGCGACAGCTTTCGCCACTATGTCGACCTCACGCGCTACGGCGTGAATCCGACGATTGGAATCGAGGCGGGCGAGCGGACGCGGATCGACGTCAACTACGAATATTTCCATGACCGCCGCACCGCCGACCGCGGCGTTCCCTCAGTCACCGACCCGGTTGCTCTGGACGAGCCTTTGAGGGGCTTTGACTCCACTTTCTTCGGCGACCCGGACAAGAGCTTTGCCAAGGTCGATGCGCATATCGGCGTTCTGGCAGTCGAGCATGAGCTGGGCGAGGGCCTGACGCTGCGCAATCGGACGTCCTACGGCCACTTCGACAAATTCTATCAGAATATTTTCGCGGCTAACCTCAACGAGGCCGCGAACACCGTGACCCTTAACGGCTACAACAACGGCACGACCCGCAAAAATCTGTTCAGCCAGACCGATCTCATCTGGGAAAACCGGCTTGGTGGCATCGACCAGACCATGTTGTTCGGCTTCGAGCTCGGTCGCCAACGGTCGCGCAATGTTCGCACCACCGCCTTCTTCGCGCCAGGCGCCGGCGTGGTTCCGCTGAGCGATCCCACGGTCGACCTCGACGGCCTGGTAACCTTCGCCCCGATTGCGAGCGATGCCAACAATCGAACCAAGGCGACCATCGCGGCGGTCTATGCCCAGGACCAGATCCGGCCGGCGGAATGGCTGGAGATTATTGCCGGCGTCCGGTTCGACAGTTTCAACCTCACGGTCGACGATCTGCGTGCCGCGGGAGGGGAGTTTGGCCGCACCGACCATTTCATATCGCCGCGCATCGGCGTGGTCCTCAAGCCCAATCCAAAGCTGTCCTTCTACGGCAGCTTCAGCCGCTCCTACCTGCCGCAATCGGGCGACCAGTTCGGCGGCCTCGACATCAACACCGAGACGCTGAAGCCCGAGCGGTTCGACAATTACGAGATCGGCGCCAAGTGGGAGCCGATTGACGGGCTGCTGGCAACGGCGGCCATCTACCAGCTCGACCGGACCAACACCCGCATCGCCAACCCCGACGGCAGCGGCACCTTCATCCTTAGCGGCAAACAGCGCAGCAAGGGTCTTGAGCTGGATGTCGCCGGCAACGTCACAAGCCGCTGGCAGGTCTCCGCCGGCTACGCCTTGCAGAAGGCCGAAGTAACCGAAGCGACCACAGCCTGCCCAAGCGGCGATTGCGAAGTCCCGCTGGTCCCGCGGCAAACCGTGTCGCTGTGGAACCGCTATGACGTGACGGAGGAGCTTGGGCTGGGCCTGGGGATGGTCGCCCGTTCCAGGTCCTTCACGACCATCAGCAACCAGGTGAAGCTGCCTGGCTACACACGAGTCGATGGCGCGGTCTTCTACAAGATCACCAAGCAAATCGAGGCGCAGCTCAACGTCGAGAATATCTTTGGCGCGGACTATTTCCCAACCGCCAACGCCGACAACAACATCGCACCCGGCGCGCCGACTACGGTGCGGGGTTCTATCCGCGTCGGTCTCTAAGTCGCTTCCAGCGCCGCGCCTCGCGCAACTTGGCACTGACGACGATTTCACCGATCAATAATGTCGTCGGCCATCGGTCCTTCAGGGAACATCCTTGACTCTTCGTCGAGCAAGCTCGCGGTAGAGCGCCTCCGGTGAGACGCCGATCTCCCGCGCGAATTCCACTCTCTTGCCCCTTGGGGGCAGCTGGTTGTCGTGAAAGGCTAGCCAGGCATCGAGACGGGCAGTGACGGTTTTCAACGCCATGATTTCCGATCGCGACCGCAATCGCATCACTTCCTGCGCCAGATGCGCTGCCAGTGCCGCAGTGAATTCCGGATTTTCGCACATCGCGCGATGGACGTCCGACATTGCGATCCTCTTCGCGTTCACCGCGTCAACGGCAACCGCGTCGCAATGATAATGATGGGAAAACACCGATGCCTCGGCCAACAGCGAACCCGCGATTGCCCGCTGCATGACGGCAGCGGTACCATCGCTTGAGCAGCGCTGAAGGTGAACGATCCCCCGCTCAATCCAGAAAATGGCTTCGATCGAATCGTCGCGGTGAAACAGGAATTGCCCGGCAGCATATTGCTGGCTGCGTGAAGGCAAGGCCGCGAAGAATTCGTGCAGGGGCGACGACATGATTGCGATCATGTCGGGATAGCCGATCAACTGCAATAAGCCGCTCATTAGAAAGGGAGTTTCTTATGATCGAACTCGCAATTTTCGTGGCCGCCGCCGCGCTTCAGCATAGCGACCATGCGCATTCCGCCGCGCCGCCGCCGGCGGCTGGCATGCAAGCTCCCGTCGAACCGGGCCAGAGCGCCTATGCCGCACTGGGCGAAGCGGTGGAGATCTTGAGCGCGGACCCCGCCACTGACTGGTCGACCGTCAATGTCGAGGCACTGCGCGCTCACCTGGTCGACATGGACAATGTCATCCTTCGCGCGCGCGCTACTACCGAAAAGCTGCCGAATGGAGCCCGATTCCTTGTAACGGGCGCGCCGGATGTCGCCGCGTCGATCCAAAACATGACGCGCAGTCACTTCACGCGAGAGAATGTGCCCGGCGCCTGGAACATGACGACCACGCCTATCGGCGACGGCGCAATCGTTACCGTCACGGGAAGCGCCGCGGACGCGCAGCGCATCCAGGCGCTCGGCTTCTTCGGCATTCTGACGCTAGGCGGTCACCATCAGCCGCACCATTTGATGATAGCAAAGGGCCAGCATCACTAGGATCATCCCTTCCAATTGGATGGGAATTGCTGCTTCAGCGCGGCGACCTTCGGCCTGTCGTTGATGACGATGTAGGGATAGTTCGGGTTCTTGCGCATGAAGTCCTGGTGATAGGCTTCGGCCGGCGCGAACCCGCCGATCTCGATCCGCGTAGCGATCGGCTGCTTGAACACATGAGCCTTTTGCAGCTGGGCGATATAGGCCTTGGCGACTTTCATCTGGGCCGGTGACTGCGGGAAGATCGCCGAGCGATATTGGGTTCCGACATCCGGTCCCTGGCGATTGACTTCGGTCGGGTCGTGCGCGACCGAGAAAAATATCCGCAGCAGTTCGGAAAATCTCACCTGGGTGGGATCGAAGACGATCCGCACCGCCTCGGCGTTGCCGGTCGTGCCGGTCGAAACCTTTTCATAGTCGGCACCGGCGGCCTGACGGCCGGCAAAGCCCGACGTGACGTCGCTGACACCCTTCACATGTTCGTAGACGCCCTCGATACCCCAAAAGCAGCCGCCGGCCAGCACCGCCACTTCGCGATGCCCCTTGGCGGGCTCGACCAGCGCTGCGGGCGGGACGTCTGACGCCGCCTCGGCCGAGCGACTCCAGCTGACCGTCAGCGGCAAGGCGATCGCAGCGGCAGCCGCAAGCGCGGAAAACCCCAGTTTGGCGCGGTTGGTCATGTTTTTCTCCTCAGGAGGAGGCCTATTCTGCTCTAATGTAGTGATGAATAGTCTTTCGTCGAATCGGCATTTGTCTGCTGCCAAACGTCGCCTAGGCTTCGCGAAAAAGGGGGATTGCCATGCGCCGTCGTCATTCGCTGCTCGCCGCCACCATGCTGGCGCTCTCCGCGCCGGCCTTCGCCGGGCCGGCCGAGGACTTCCAAAAGCTCCAGGACGATTATTGGGCGGCGACTTTGCGCGACAATCCGGCGTTCGCCAGCTCAGTCGGATTCAAGGCCTTTGACCGAGAGCTCGCACCGCTCAGCCTACTCGAAATGGATCGCGTGGCCGCCGAGAATGCGGCGTTGCTGAAGCGTCTCGAGGCCATCCCGGCGGCTTCGCTTCCTGCATCGGAGCAGACCAACCGCGCCGTGCTCAAGCGCCAACTGGAAGATGCAATCGAGGGCAATCGCTACGGCCAGCGGCAACTGCTCTATTCGACCCTCGGCAGCTATCACGACAACCTCGCCGGAATGGCCGAGAACATCCCGTTCCGCAGCTATGCCGACTATGACAATTATCTCGCCCGGCTCGAGCTGGTGCCCCGCCGGATGCAAAGCTACGGCGAGATTAGCGCAAAGGCGGCTCGCGAAGGCTTCGTCCAGCCGTGCGTCACGATGACCAACTTCGCATCGACCATCAACGGTAACATCACGCCCGACGTAGCTCAGTCGCGTTTCTATGTGCCATTTGCAGTACAGCGGCCGGCAAACATCCCGGCCGATCAATGGACAGCGCTCCAGGGCCGCGCCAGGACGCTGATCACCACCAAGATCAATCCCGCCTACCGGTCCTTTGCCGATCTCTATGACCGGGAATTGAAGGGCAAATGCCGTCAAAGCGTCGGCGTCTCGGCCATGCCCCAAGGCAAGGAATATTATGCCTTCCAGGTTCGCTCGCAGACCACGACCAATCTGACGCCGGAGGAAATCCACCAGCTCGGCCTTAGGGAAGTCGCCAGAATCCGCGCTGAAATGGTCGAGGTAGCCAAGAAAGCAGGCTTCCCTAGCCGCGAGGCGATGATTGCCGACATGCGAACCAACCCCAAATGGTTCGTCACCACGCCCGACGATCTGCTCAAGGCCACGGCACTGATGACCAAGACCATTGACGGGAAGATGCCGAGCCTGTTCGGCCGCCTGCCGCGTCTGCCCTATGGGATTCGGCCGATGGCTCTTGCGACTGCGCCGGGCGATACCACCGCCCGCTACCAGCCGGGTAGCCCGGCTGCCGGCATCGCCGGCTTCTACCTGGTCAACACCACCAAGCTAGACCAGCGCCCGCTATGGGAAATCCCGGCGCTAACCGTGCATGAGGCAGTTCCCGGACATCACATGCAGATCGCGCTCCAGCAGGAGCTGGAGATGCCCGACTGGCGGCGCAATACTGCATTCTTCACTGCCTTCGTCGAGGGCTGGGGCCTCTATTCCGAACGGCTCGGGATCGAAATGGGCCTCTACGACACCCCCCAGAAGGACATGGGGCGGCTTGGTTATGAAATGTGGCGCGCGACGCGGCTGGTGGTCGATACCGGCATCCATGCCAAGGGCTGGACCAAGGAACAGGCGGTCGCCTTTATGAAGGACAATACCACCCTGACCGACGCCAATATCGATGCCGAGGTCAACCGCTACATCTCGAACCCCGGCCAGGCGCTGGCCTACAAGCTGGGCGAACTCAAGATCCGCGAGCTAAGGGCAAGGGCCGAAAAGGCGCTGGGCGACAGGTTCGACCTAAGGCGCTTCCACGATGCGGTGCTGGGGCAGGGTGCTGTGCCGCTGGACGCGCTCGAAGCGCAGGTCGATGCCTGGATCACTTCTGAACAGGCCAGGCGCTTGGCAACCTGCTGTCGGCTCACTCCGCCGGAACCGAGCCCTGGTCGGCCTGCTCTTCGCGCTCCTTGAACGCCTGGTTGATCAGCTGCTGGGTGCAGCCAGTAAGGCCGGATGGGCCGACCGGCGAACAGCTGTTGATGCCATTCTTGCTATAGGTTTCGAAAGCGATCGCCTTGTTTGCCCAGGCTTCGCGCGTCTGGCGCGGTCCGCTCTGACGGTAGCGTTCCGGGATGCGAAACCGCTCGCTCTCCGGCTTGCGAGCGCAAACCACCACCTCATCGTCGGTCGAGCGCGGGCAGGGATCGGTACCATAGACGATGATCTCGCTGATGCGGCCGTTCTGCGCCGCGGCGGGGACCGGAACGACCAGTGCCGGGACGGCAAGCGCAAATGCGCTGGCGGCGACGGTCAGGAGCGGCAGTTTCGGCATTGGCACTCGTCCTTCATTAAGGTCAAACGGCTGGGCCGCCATCCGGGTTTCCCTCATATGCGTTTCGAAAGTTCGATTGCCAACCGGCAGCCCGCACGAATCGCGGTGGTCAGCAGCGGATAGGCGATGGCTTCCTGCGCCCCATGCTCGCGAGCAGTCTCGCGATGCTCAAGCTCCTCGGCCTGAAAATCGCGAATATCCGCGGCAAATTCCGGATCCTCGTCACCCAGCGCGGCAAGTTGCTCGGAATAATGGCGGTCGATTTCGGTTTCGACCGCGTCGGTACAGGCCATCGCTGCTTTCTCGCTGATCATCGCGGTCGCTGCGCCCAGGGCGAAGCCGGCGATGCTCCACAAGGGCTGCAGAGCGGTCGGACGCACGCGCCGCTCGGCCATCATCCGGTCGAAGCGTTCGAGGTGCCGCTGCTCCTGCGCCGCCATTCGCGCAATCTGGTGAGCGGCGCTCGAACTGCGGCCCAGCACCGCCAGTTGCCCGGCATAGATGCGGGTCGCGCCATATTCGCCCGCCTGGTTGACCCTCAGCATCGACTCCCGGTCGGGGCGCTTGTTTCCAGGTCGCCAATCGCTCATGCGGACTTCCGCGATGCCAGCAAGGTGATCAACGCTGCGCTGCCCAACGAAATGATCGCGTTCCAGGCGGCCAGCGAAAGCCCGAGAAACGACCATTGGACCTGGTCGCAGCGGACCAGCGGTACGTTGAGAATGTCCTGCAGGCTCTTCGCGCCCACGGCGGTGCATTGGGTGATGCCTTCCCACCAGCCCATCTCGACTCCAGCGTGGAACAGGCCGATCGCGCCGGAAACGGCGATCAGGAACGCCGCCAGCAGGACGATCAGGCGCGTGCGGGCCGCTCTGATTGGAGAGGTCAGGGCGATCAGCGCCAGCAGGATGGCCGCGCCATGCGGCCAACGCTGCCAATAGCACATCTCGCAAGGATAGAGCCCGCCGACATATTGGGAAAAGAGCGCCCCGCCCAGCAATGCAGTCGGAATCAGCAAGGCCAGCCAGCGCGCCTGGCGCAGACGTGCCGTGCCCTTCGGCTCCGGCCGTGCCAGCATTAGCGTCCCGACTTGCTGGCGAGATTGACCGGCTGCGGAGCGAGACGCTTCAGGGCCTTCAGCGCATAGTCGAGCTGAAAGTCCTTGACGCCCTTCTTCTCGAGCTCGGCGGAGGTCATCAGGAAGCGCGGATCGGGCGTGTCGTCCGCCTCCAGCACCTCATCCTTGATCTTGGCCTGCTGAACCAGGTGACGGCGGAGGTCCGCTTCGCGAAGTTTCGGCCGAGACTTGTAATCCTCGTCGCTCAGCTGGGGCACGGAAATGTCCGGATCGATCCCGCCAGCCTGAACCGACCGGCCCGAGGGCGTGTAATAGCGCGCGGTGGTGAGGCGGAGCGCCGACTGCGGGCCGGTCTGGATCACGCTCTGTACCGATCCCTTGCCGAAGCTGCGTTCGCCCATGACGATCGCCCGGCGATGGTCCTGCAAGGCGCCCGCGACGATCTCCGCCGCTGAAGCGGTTCCGGCGTCGACCAGGATAATCACGGGCTTTGAATGCGCCAGGTCACCCGGCCGCGCATAGAAGCGCTCGATGTCATTGGACTCGCGGCCCCGCTCGGACACGATCTCGCCCTGTTCAAGGAAGGCATCGCTGACCTCAATCGCCTGGTCGAGCAGGCCGCCCGGGTTGGAGCGCAGGTCGACGACATAGCCGAGCGCCCGCCCGCCGGTCGCCTTGTCGATCCCGAGCAGCGCTTCGCGGGTCATCGCCCCAGTCTGCGCAGAGAACCCGTTGATATTAATGACGCCGACATTGTCCTTCACTTCCCACTTCACCGGCTTCAGCTCGATGCGCTCGCGGGTGATGGAGACGTCGAATGGCTTGTCGCGGCCTGGACGGACGATGGTCAGCTTGATCGACGTGCCGGGCTTGCCGCGCATCTTCTCGACCGCTTCATCGAGTGAAAATCCGTACAGGAACTCGCCATCGATGTGGGTGATGTAGTCGCCCGCCTTGATCCCGGCGCGGTCGGCCGGCGTGTCCTCGGTCGGGGCGATCACCTTGATCGCGCCATCCTCGGCGGAAACGGTCAGGCCAAGACCGCCGTAATTGCCGTCGGTGGTGGTCTTGAGCTGGGTGAAGTCAGCCGCTTCGGCATAGCTCGAATGCGGGTCGAGAGCGGCCAGCATTCCGTCGATCGCGCCCTTGATCAGCGTATGATCGTCGACCTTGTCGACATAGTTGGCGCGAACCCGCTCGAACACGCTGAAGAAAGTCTCCAGTTCCTTCTGCGTGTCGGTTTCAGCTGCGGCCATGGCGGTCGTCGCAATTGGGACCATCGCCAGGGCGCCAACCAGCGCGAGGGGCGGGAGAAGCTTGGCAAGGCGTTGCATCGAATGGATTCCTGTCAGGGTGCGTCGCGTATAATTAGCGGTTCTCGCCGCCATTTGACAGTGGAACAGATGAAGCTGCGATTAAGGCGGGCGAAACTGGCTGGCCATTTCGTCTCAATTCGACACCAATCGGCCCCAAAGCCCGGCCGAGCAGCTCGCCGCGCCGGACCCTTTCTCCCTTCGCTTTGTCGCTGGCTACGCCAAGCAACAGGCTGGTCCAGCCATTGTCATGGCCGATGATGATCAGTCCGTCCTGGCCCCGATAGGGCGCTGCGAACAATATCTTGCCGTCGGCGGGTGCAATCACGGCGGCACCCCGCGGTGTATCAAACCGGAGACCTCGCGATACGATTCCGGCATTGCTGACCGATCCCATGCCATCCGTCAGGGCCGCGGCAACCGGCAGGCTGTAGGCAAAATCGATCGGCGGAAGCGCTGCGTCGCCGCGCATCGGGCGGGCCGGGGCAAAGCCCAGGTTTGCCACTTCACCTGCATTGCGCAGCGCCGCGCGGCGTCTGACTGCTTCGGCCCCGGCGCTCGACAGTGTCTCGCCACTGGCCAACACGCGATCGCCGGCACCCAGCGCCTCTCCGGTCAGTCGGCTTGCGCGGTCGGCCGCCTTGGCTTCCAGCTCGGCAAAGCGCAGCTGCCGCGCTGCGAGCTCGTTACGCCCTTTCGCCAAATTTCGTCGCGCAGCGGTCGCTGCGGCTTCAAGTTTCTGCCGCTCGTCCAACTCCGTCCTCAGCGCTGCGCTCCGTCGCTCAATCACCGGCATGGTCGCGTCGAGCAGGGCCTTGACCCTGACCAGCTCATCGATCGAACCATGATCGGCCAGGGTCAGCAACGGCGGCTGCCTGCCCATCGTGGCTAAGCCCGCCAGCAGGGCTGCGAGAGGGGCGCGGCGGGTGGCGAGCCGCTGCTCGGCCAGCGAGGCTTGAACCCGGGCGAGCCTTAGACTGGCATCGGCCGCGCCGATCCTGGCTTCGGACTCTTCGATGGCAGCAGCCGCAGCCGCTTGCTCGGCCTTCAGCCTGTCCGCCTCCGACTTGGCCTTTGCCGCCTGGCCTTCGAGCTCCGCGAGATGCTTGGAAGCCTCCCTTGCTTCCGCTTGCGCCTGAGCCAGGGCGGTATCGGCCGTCGGCTGCTGCGGCGCGACCGGCGCGCTGGCAGCGAGCAGGGCCGGCGCAGCCAACAGCAGAATGACGAGAAGGCCCCGCATCAACCTTCTCGATGATAGGGATGGTTGGCGAGAATGCTGGTTGCGCGGAACAGTTGTTCCGCCAGCATGGCGCGGACCAGCATATGCGGCCAGGTTGCCGGCCCGAACGACAGCAACAGGTCCGCCTCGTCCCTGATCCGCTGGTCATGCCCATCGGCGGCGCCAATCCAGAACCGCGCCTCGCGCCGGCCGGTATCGCGCCAGCCCTCCAGCTTTTTGGCGAATTCCATCGAAGTGAGCGCCTTGCCGCGCTCGTCGAGCACCACGTTGACGTTGTTGGTGGTTGCTTCGGGATTACTGCCGCCGCGATCCGGAAGTTCAGTCATCCTGGTCGGCCAGCTGATGCGTTTCAGGTAGCGCTCGGTCAGCTCAGCCTCGGGCGACCGGCCGATTTTTCCGCGTGCGACGATGTGCAGCAGCACTAGGCGCCGGGAGCGGCGGTTTTTGCCGAAGCTTCGTCCCCGAATGCCCACATGCGCTCGAGGTTATAGAAGGTGCGGACCTCCGGACGGAACAGGTGAACGATCACGTCATCCGCGTCGATCAGCACCCAATCGGCGACCGGCAGCCCTTCGATTCTGACCGGCCGGCCAAATTGCTGTTTGATCCTGTCGGCGAGCTTATTGGCCATCGATGCCACCTGCCGCGACGAACGGCCGGACGCGATCACCATATGATCGGCAATCGACGACTTTCCGGCGAGCGGGATGGTCACCACCTCGACCGCCTGATCATCGTCCAGCGATTTCATGACAAGACTGTGCAGCGCCTCCACGTCGACCGGCTGGGTCGCGGTGGCAGGCGCATTTTTGGGATCGGCCAAAGGGACTCCTCTAGGGATGGACTGGGCCTCGCCGGTGAGACGAAAATCGGCGGTGCCAGTCAGGGTTAAGTGCGCGCAGCCTTGTGGCGGACGTTCGGTCGGGTGGCAGGCGAAGGAAGTTAATCGCCGGAACACTCCATTCCGTCCAATTCCGTGCCTGGCATGCGGGGCGGACAAACCGCCGCAGCCAGCCCATCGCGCGGGCCGCGCGGGCGTCGTCATCATAGCCGGGCCGCGAAAGTACCGCAATCGGGACCATACGCGCCAGGACGCGCCAACGCTTCCACTGGTGGAATTGGGCCACAGTGTCCTCGCCCATCAGCCAAATGAAGCGATGCTTGGGGAAGCGCCTCATCAGCTTTTCAAGCGTATCGACCGTGTATCGGGTTCCATTGCGGACCTCGAAATCGCTCACCCTGATGCGGCTGCGCCGGGCCATCGCACGCGCCGACGCAAGCCGCGCGGCATAGGGCGCCATGTCGCTCGCCTTGTCTTTCAGCGGATTGCCCGGGGAAACGAGCCACCAAACCTGGTCGAGATCCAGCGCTTCCATCGCGGCCAGGCTCATGCGCCGATGCGCCCGGTGGGCCGGGTTGAAGCTGCCGCCAAGAAGGCCGATGCGCATATGAGGTCGCTAGCACGCGAAACCGCTGCGGGGTAAGAGCTGGCTAGGAGGGGTTCATGGGCGAATTCGAAGCGATCGGGGAAGCGGTGACCGGCGGCCTGCTGGCTCGAGCCGTCGAACCAGGTGCCGGCGAAGCGGGCGCGGACGGGCATACGCACGAGCAAAACTGCCTCAATTGCGGCAAGCGCCTGGCCGGTCCCTATTGTTCGGACTGCGGGCAGAAAGCGCATGTCCATCGCTCGCTTCGCGCCTTCATGGGCGATTTCGTTGCCGGCCTGGTGAACTTCGAAGGGAAATTCTGGCGGACCCTGCCGATGCTTGCCTGGCAACCGGGAGAAATGACGCGGCGCTACATAGCCGGCGAGCGTGCTCGGTTCATCTCGCCGATTGCGCTGTACCTCTTCACCGTATTCGCCATGTTCGCCGTGCTCAACTTCAACGGCACCTTCAGCTCCGATAGCGAGGTCAAGGTGGGACAGAGTGCCCGCGACGGCATCAATGCCGAAATAGCCGCCGAGCAAAAAACGGTGGCCAGGCTGGAAGCGCAGCGCAAGACGGCGGGGATTGATGCAAAGGAACTGGCCAGGATCGATCGCAAGATCGCCAACAAGAAGGCGGAAGTTGCCGCGGCGCAGAAGGTCCTGACCGGCCAGAGCCTCGTAGTGGCCGACGTCGGCGATGAAACGCCGGACTGGATCCGGCCGTTTGTCGAAAATGCGCGCGACAACCCCGAAGCGGTCTCGCTGAAGGTCCAGGAAGCCGCTTCCAAATATAGCTGGCTGCTGATCCCGATCTCAGTGCCGTTTCTGTGGCTGCTGTTTCCGTTCAGCCGACGCTACCGGCTGTATGACCATAGCGTATTCGTCACTTACTCGCTGTCGTTCATGATGATTTTGGTGATCGCTGCCGGGCTGCTGGTGGCGATTGGGGCGTCGGGCTTCGCCGCCTTCCTGTTCTTCGTGCCTCCGTTCCACATGTATCGGCAGCTCAAGGGAGCTTACCAGTTAGGACGGTTTAGCGCGGTGCTGCGGACGATGGCGCTGGTATCATTTGCCTTCGCGGCCGCAGGCATGTTCGCCGCGGCTACAGTCGCCATCAGCACGATGTGATCGCCGTCAGGCGGCCGGGCAGGGGAATTTCTGGATCAGGATCCGGGTCATGGCTTCCGTCATGTCGATCCTGGCCCGCTCGGCGGCAGGGATTACGCCCAGCCGGTTCATGAATTCATTGCCGTCCATGCTGTGTTTGCCTTCGGGCGGACAATAACGCGGCTTTTGTCCCGCCTTGACCGCAGCCAGCCGCTGCTCGCGCGCCTTGGCGGCGGCGGCCTTGCCCTCGTTTGTCAGCGCCTTGATCTCGCCGCCCGAGAAGATCGCCATTGCGCCCTTCTTCTTGAGCGCCGTTGCGCGTTGGTGGAACTGCTCGGCATTCATCGTTTGGGCATTCGCACCCGACGCCATGAAAACTGCTGCCATCGCGCCAATCAATGCCTTCATCAAAAACGCCTCCCTGCGCTAATCTCGGCGACTAGGGCAGGGAGGCGCTGAATGGCAGTTTAACGAAAGATCAGCCGGCGGCCGGCGCCGCGCCGCCAAGACCCGGCTTGGGCCGCTTGGACTTGGGGATCGACGATCCAGCCGAAGGCAGGGTGGGCTGCGAGCTGGAGCCGCGGTCGATCTTGCCGCCCTCCAGCAGCGTCTTGATCTCGTCGCCTGACAGCGTCTCATATTCGAGCAGCGCCTGGGCCAGTGTCTCAAGCTCGCCGCGATTTTCTTCAAGCAGATGCTTGGCCCGGTCATAGCCTTGCTCGACGATCCGGCGGATTTCCTTGTCGATCGCCTGCGCAGTTTCGTTGGACATATTCTTCTGGCGGTTGACCGAATAACCGAGGAACACCTCCTCGTCGGCTTCCGCATATTGCAGCGGACCGAGCGCATCGGACATGCCCCAACGGGTCACCATGTCGCGGGCGAGCCCGGTTGCGTAACTGATATCCGACGAAGCGCCTGAACTGACCTTGTCGTAACCGAAGATGACTTCCTCGGCGACGCGGCCGCCCATCGATACCGCCAGGTTCGCGTACATTTTGTCGCGGTGGTAGCTGTAATTGTCCCGCTCAGGCAGGCGCATCACCATGCCCAGCGCGCGGCCGCGCGGAATGATCGTCGCCTTGTGGATCGGGTCGGACGCCGGCTCGTGCAGGGCGACGATGGCATGACCGGCCTCATGATAGGCGGTCATCCGCTTTTCGTCCTCGGTCATGACCATCGAGCGGCGCTCGGTGCCCATCATGACCTTGTCCTTGGCCTCCTCAAATTCATGCATCGCAACCAGCCGCTTGCCCTTGCGGGCGGCCAGCAGCGCCGCTTCGTTGACGAGGTTGGCAAGGTCGGCGCCGGAGAAGCCAGGCGTTCCGCGGGCAATGACGCGCGCGTCGACGTCGGGCGCCAATGGCACCTTCTTCATGTGGACGTGGAGGATTTGCTCGCGTCCGTCGATGTCCGGCCGCGGCACCACCACCTGGCGGTCGAAACGGCCGGGGCGCAGCAGTGCCGGGTCGAGCACGTCAGGGCGGTTGGTCGCAGCGATAATGATGATGCCTTCATTGGCCTCGAAGCCGTCCATCTCGACCAGCAGCTGGTTCAGCGTCTGCTCGCGTTCGTCGTTGCCGTTGCCAAGGCCGGCGCCGCGGTGGCGGCCGACCGCGTCGATCTCGTCGATGAACACGATGCAGGGCGCGGCCTTCTTGGCCTGTTCGAACATGTCACGGACACGGCTTGCGCCGACGCCCACGAACATTTCGACGAAATCGGAGCCGGAGATGGTGAAGAAGGGCACGCCCGCTTCACCGGCAATCGCGCGAGCGAGCAGCGTCTTGCCGGTGCCCGGCGAGCCGACCAGTAGAGCGCCCTTGGGAATCTTGCCGCCGAGGCGAGCGAATTTGCCCGGATCCTTCAGATATTCGACGATCTCCTGAAGCTCCTCACGGGCCTCGTCGATGCCGGCAACGTCGGCGAAGGTCACGCGGCCCTGCTTTTCACTCAGCAGGCGGTGCCGGCTCTTGCCGAAGCCCATCGCCCCGCCGCCCGCGTTCTTCTGCATTTGCCGCATGACGAAGAAGCTGATGCCAAGGATCAGCAGGAACGGCAGCGACTGATAGAGCAGGATCAGCCAGACGCTCGACTGTTCTTCCGCCTTGACCGCAACGCCAACACCCTTGCCAACCAGTCGGTCGGCGACGTTGGTGTTGGGCGGCGCGACCGTGCGGAAGGTCTTGCCGTCGGCAAGCTTGCCGCTGATGGTGACGTTACCGACCGCCGACGTGGCGATGATCACGCTGCGGACATTGCCCTCGTCGACCTGATTGACGAAATCGGAGTAAGCCAGCGGCTCGCCTTGAGCTGCGCTGCCGCTGTCGAAGGCGCGGACGAACAGCACCAGGCCAAACAGCACCGCTACCCAGATCAGCAGCGACTTCGTCCACGGGTTGCCGGGCTTTTTGTCGTTCCGTTTTTCGTCCACGTATCCGTTCCTTAGAGAGTGACGAAAACCAGCGCTGCCTAGGGGACAGCGCATTTTCGACATGGCCTAAAATAGGCGCATTCCCCTTAATGACAATGGAACGAACGCTTTGCCGGGCCGATTGGCGAACCTGTTGGTCAGGCGCGCTTGGCAGCTGGCCAATTGAAGGCCGAGGAATCGTCTTCGAAAGGCGAAGGTGCGTTCAACGCTTTCAATCGGTCGACATAGATGTTGACCAGTTGGAGCCGACGCTCCCTCGCCTGGGGTGTGACGGCGCGCGAGGCGGCGCTCATTTCTTCGCACGCGCGGCGGCGATAGTAGCGAATGTCGGTTTCCACGGTGCGTCTCCCCCGAACAACTCGCTGAGTCGTTCAACGGAAATTTAACCGAATTGCCCGGCAGGTCCAGCCCATCACGATTGTCCGACGAACCCGCTAGAATTTCAGCGAAAATCCCACTCCCGCGCGCCGCTGCTTGGGTGCGGACACTTCATAGCCCACCACAGGACGGTTGCGCGGAGTTTGCGGTTTGAGGCCAAACATGCCCAAACCGAATTGAGCGGTTGAGCCGACATTGATTGCTGGGAGTTGTGGGTCAGGGCTCGGGCTCGGGATTTCACGGATGCGCAGGATTTCAGCGGGGGCCGTGCTTTCGGCTACGGCCGGCATCGCGCCCAAGGCCATAAGTAGCAGGAACGAACCTACGCGAACCATCGCCATTCCTTGTTGCCCACTCAAGGCTTCAGCGATCAGTCCTATCCAAAGTTCCACGCGTTACATGATAGTAACGATCAGGGGCGCCGTGGAGGCGCCATGGAAAGGCGCCATTGGGACCCGCCTTCCAGCTTCAGTTCCGACAGGGTCACGGTCTCATTTCGCTCCAATGCTTCGAGTGCCCGGATCAGGTCCGGGCCTCGCGGCGGGGATGCGCCCAGTTCGGCGAAGGCGGCTAGCAACAATCGCCGCTTGAGCTCGCGCGGCAGGTCGAACGGCTCGATCAGCAGCGAACTTCCATCCTGCTTGATCCGCGATCCGATTAACGGCGCGAGCGCCCAATCGAGCGCCTCATCAGCATCGCGAATGGCAGATGCGCTGACCGCCAGTCGGGCCGGGTCGGCCCATTCGGAACCGGCCAGCCACTTCCGAATGCGCGAACGATCATGTTTGGGATCGCGGTTGCTGGGATCATCGACCGGCGTCAGCCCGGCACCGGCAACCAGCTTCACCAGCTCTTCCTTGCGCCATCCAAGCAGCGGCCTGATCAGCATTACCTGTTCCGAAAGGGCTCGCCTCGCGTGGGTGCCGCCGAGGCCGCCAACGCCGGCACCACGCGCCAGCCTCATGAGCAGCGTTTCCGCCTGATCATCGGCATGATGCGCCGTCGCAACCGATGCCAGTCCGCGTTCGATCGCCCATTCGTTGAGCAGGCGATAGCGCATCGCCCGCGCCTCGGCCTGGACATTGGCCGCCGGCGCCGCGCTCCAGTCGGCGACCAGGATCCGATGAGGCAACGCCATCTGTTTGCACAGCGATGCGACCATGGCAGCCTCCTCGGCGCTTTCCGGGCGAAGGCCATGGTCTACCGTTGCCGCCTCGACCGATCCCGGTCTTGCCGCTGCCGCCAACAGCAGCAGCGCCAGGCTGTCGGGACCCCCCGAAACGGCAATGCCGATGCAGGCGCCCGGCGTTTCGAGCGCGTCAAGAGCGGCGGCGAAGCGGCTAATCGCTTCTGCCGCGATCTTCATCCTAGCTGCACTTCGCCTCGGACTTTGCACCGGGAAGCGCCGACTTCAGCGGTCCCCGAATATTGCCGGCGTAGACATCCTCAAGCTCCGCATAGGCTTTGCAGGCCTGGTTGGGCTGGCCGAGCTTCATCAGCGACTGGCCCAGGTAGAAGAGACTGTCCTGGGCGCGCTCGCCCTTGGGGTCGCGGCGATAATTGGCGAGCAGTGCCTCGGCCGCGGCACGTGGCTGACCCTTGTCGAGCATCGCCCGCCCGACAAGGTTATAGGCCCAGCTGGTCCGGCGATGGTCAGGATATTTCTTGGCGAAGGCCTGCAGCGACTTGATCGCGGCATCATATTTTCCAGCGTTCCACAGCTGAAATCCCTCGTCATAGGCGGCTTCCGCGGGATCGGCGCCGGTGGCGGGGGTCAGCGCGGCTGGTTTGGCGTCGGCCTTTTCAATCTTTGGGCGCGTCGGCGGCGGCGCCGCTTCTTCTGCGGCTCCAGCGGAATCCTGTCCGCCCGTTGACGCATCGTCGGTTGCGGGCGACGTCTCGAGAGCGCGCAGGCGCCGGTCCTGGTCGGCGCGAAGCCTGGCCAGTTCGGCTTCCATCTGCGCCACGCGATTGCCGTTTTCCTCCGACTGGCGAAGAATGTCCGCCAACTGCCGCTCGACCGCGTCGAGCCGGCCATTGAGGCTGGTGACGGAATCCTGCGTTGCCGCCGGGTCGTCGCTGAATCCGGCGGTGTCGGCCGGCTGGCCTTTGGGAAATACCTGCTTCTGGACCTGGCGAACCTGTCGCTCGAGCCGATCAATTCGCTGCTCCGGAGTCGGGGGGCGGCGCTGTGCGTCGGCAGGGCTCATTGCGATGGCGGAAACGGCGGCCAGGAAAAGGGCGGAACGGAAACGCATGTTAATCCTCGGATTGGCAAGTTTTGGCGAGAATAGGATGGCTGACACTGGCTGTCGCTGCGGTGAATCAGTTGGTCGCGGCCGGTTCGGCACTATTGGCCTGGGTTGCATCGGCTGCGTTCGGCGCAGTGGCCGGCGGAGTCGACTGCGCTGGTCGCGGCTGGCGGCGCGCCGGCCGTGAAGCGGGCGGAGCGCCAGCGGTCGGTGTCGCCGGCGGCGTTTGCGCTACCGTTGCGGCTGGCTGGGCGCCGGTGGCACGCATCAGGTCCGCGGCCTTCAAGCTTACACCCGCCACGGTCTTGCCCGGATCGCCGACCGCCGGGGCCTGGGCTGATCCAACCATGATCTTGAGCGCTTCCGGCTTGCCGGTTGTCAGCACGGGCGCGGCAGCGCTAGCCGGCACTTCGAAGCTCTCGCCAGGGCCTAGCTGGCCCATCTTCAACGTGTTCGACCCATCCTTGACCTGAATCCAGACCGCGTCGGTGGCCGTCAGCACTACTGGCCCGGTGGCGGCTGGCGCCGCAGCCGGCGGAGCAGGTGCGGCCGCCTCAACCGGCGCAGCGACGTTTGAATCCTCCGCAACCGCTTCGTCGGGCTGCATCGAGCGGTTGCTGAGCCAGCTAAGCGCGAGCACTACCAGCACCAACAGCACTAGCGCACCGATCACAAGTCCCTTGGGCATGCTCCGGGCGGGATCGACCGTTTCATAGACTTCGGGATGCACTGCGGTGAACCGCGTATCTCCCATTTCCGCGCGTAGCTGATCGCCGATTTCATTGCGGTCGAGGCCAACGATGCTGGCGTAGTTTTTGGCGAAGCCAATTGAGTAAGTGGCGGCAGGAAGCTTGTCCCATTCGCTGAGCTCGAGGCTGGTCAAATGACGCGTCGGAATGCGCGTCTGGGCGGCGACATCCTCGACCGAAAGACCCTTTGCTTCGCGTGCTTCCTTGAGGCGCTGGCCGACCGTTATGACGTCGTCAGCTTCCGTCTCGTCCATTGCAATCCCCTTGGGCGCCAGGCGCTTGAAATTGCGTCCGTTGTCGGGAGCCGATGCCCCGCTGTCAACCGCGCTTTGCGGTGAAAAATCAGCCGATTGCAACCCCGTGCCGCTTGGCCCAGTCGGCCAGCGATTTTCGCATCTTGGGCGGCGGCTTGGCGAGCAGCGCCTCGACCTTTTCCTTGACCGCCCCGGCATCGATCGAGCGCACCATCGCCTTGACCGGCCCGACTGCCGCCGGCGTGATCGAAAAGCTGTCGATGCCGATACCGATCAGCGCCATTGCTTCCAGGGGGCGGCCGGCCATTTCGCCGCAGACCCGGACTGGCACACCAGCCGCCTTGGCCTCGCCATTGACCCGGCGCAGGAAGCGCAGGATCGCTGGGCTCAGCCAGTCATAGCGCTCGGCGAGGCGCGGATCCGCGCGGTCGGCAGCGAACAGGAATTGGGTCAAATCGTTGGTTCCGATCGACAGGAAGTCGACCCTCGGCAGCAGCATGTCGAGGGTCTCCGCCAGGCTCGGCACCTCCAGCATCGCCCCGAACTCGATCTTCTTGGGCCCGCCGCGCTTGGCGCTCTTGGCCCATTGGACCTGCTCCTCGAACAGGGCCCGCGCTTCCTCATATTCCCATGGCTCGCTAACCATCGGGAACATGACGCGCAGAGTCCTTCCAGCCGACGCCTCGATTAGCGCGCGGGCCTGCGCCTTCATCAGCGCCTTGCGCTCCAGGCTGAGGCGCAGCGCCCGCCAGCCCATGGCCGGGTTTTCGCTCTCGTCCTTTTCGTCTTCGGCCAGATAGGGCAGGGCCTTGTCGCCGCCGATGTCGACGGTGCGAAATACCACTGGCTTGTCCCCGGCAGATTCGAGCACTTTCCGGTAGAGCCTGAGCTGGCTTTCCCGGCCCGGGAGCTGGGCGGCGATCAGGAACTGGAACTCGGTACGGAACAGGCCGATGCCGTCGGCTCCTGTGGCTTCCAGCATTGCCGCGTCCTCGGCCAGGCCGGCATTGACCATCAACTGAATCCGCTGACCATCCCTGGTCTCGGCCGGAAGGTTGCGGATCGCGGCGAATTCCGCGCGCCGCTTCTGGCTGAGCGACATGCGCTGCTCGAAGCCATGGACCAGCGGACGGTTGGGCCGGACCACGACCGTGCCATTGTCGCCGTCGACCAGGATCGTATCGCCTTCGTTGGCGATGTGGCGAATGTCGGAGACGCGGCCGATCACGGGCACGCCCATTGCCCGGGCGACGATGGTGACGTGCGCGGTTAGTGAACCCTCCTCCAGCACCACGCCTTTCAGCCGCCTTTTGTCATATTCCAGCAGCTCGGCCGGGCCGAGGTTCTTGGCGATGAGGACGGCGTCCTTGGTCAGCCCGGTCTGCGCCGCGGTACCCATCCGCCCCGACACGATCCGCATCAGCCGGTTGGAGAGGTCTTCAAGGTCGTGCATCCGTTCCTTGAGGATCGGATCGTCGATTTCGCGCATCCGCGCGCGGGTGCGTTGCTGGACCCGCTCGATCGCTGCTTCGGCGGTCAGGCCGCTGTCGATCGCCTCGTTGATCCGCCGCGACCAGCCTTCGTCGTAGGCGAACATCTTATAGGTTTCGAGGATCTCATTATGCTCGCCGGCCGTGCCGAACTCGGCCTCGCGGGTCATATTGTCGATCTGCTCGCGCATCTTTCGGAAAGCGGCGTAGACTCGCGTGCGCTCCGCCTCGGTGTCTTCGGCCACCGTATGCTCGACCACCACTTTCGGCTGGTGGAACACGGCGACGCCCTTGGCCATGCCAGTGACCAGCTTCAGTCCTTCGATCCGCTGCATGCCGGCATCGCGGCGGGTTGCCCGTGCGCCATCAACCAGCCGGGCGCTGGCAATCATCTCGCTCAGCACCATCGCCACGGTCTGCAGCGCTTCGATCTCGACATCGTCGTAGCGCCGCGGCTCGGCATGCTGGACGGCGAGCACTCCGATTGGCGCCTCGCGGCGGATGATCGGCACGCCGGCAAAGCTGTGGAATCGCTCTTCGCCGGTTTCCGGCCGATAAACGAACTCCGGATGGCTGGCCGCCTCGGCCAGGTTGAGGATCCGCCCTTCCTCGGCGATGGTGCCGACCAGGCCCTCGCCCATCTCCAGGCGGGTGACGTGCACCGCTTCCTTGCGAAGGCCATGGGTGGCGGACAATTCCAGTGCCCGGTCGCGAAGCAAGTAGATGGAGCAGACCTCGCTCTGCATCGCCTCGGCGATCAGGTCGACTACCTTGTCCAACTTGGCCTGCGCCGACCCGCGCTTGGCCATCACATCGTGCAGGCCGGTCAATATCTCTCGGGCGGAGGCGGCTGCGGTCAGGGGCATGAACACACGCTATGCAGGGATTGCTCCGCTATTCCAAGGGCGGACCATTTCATCCGGATCGGACCCAAGGCCAAGAAAATGGCAAGCGGCCAGGCCGCACGGCCGTCCAATGATCAAGATTGACCTCCTTCGGTCCCAGCATGACGACGCTCTCGCCATGGCCGAGCGCCTTCTCGATCTGGTTGACCACATCGACCGTCGGACGGCCGCAATTCCCGTCCTCATGCAATTGAACCGGCTGTTGGGGCTTTTGCGCGTCCACCTCGCCCTTGAAGACGTCCAGCTCTACCCCCTGCTGATGGCGTCGCCCGATTCCAGGGTAGCTCGCACGGCCCGGCGCCATGCCGACGAGAGGGACCGGTTGGCGATCGACCTGGAATGTTTCGCTCGGACCTGGCCATGCGCGGAGAGCATCGCTGCCAATTTCGATGAGTTCCGCGATGCGGCGCACCAGCTGTTGCTGGCATTGGCGGTCCGCGTCGAACGCGAAAATCTATATATCTACCCGCTCGCCGAGGCCGAAGCGCAGCGGCTCGCGCCACGCGGCCTAGCTGCGTGAACCCAAAGCCGCTGCCGCTTCTTCGACCAGTTCCTGGATGATATCGGCGACGGGCTCCTCGCGGTTGACCATGCCGACCGACTGGCCGGCCATCACCGAGCCGCTTTCGACGTCGCCGTCGATCACCGCGCGGCGGAGGGCGCCCGCCCAGTAATGCTCGATCTGAAGCTGGGCCTCGGCCATTTCGATCGAACCCTTGTCGAGCAGGTCGGCGACTTCGCGTTGCTTGGCGGCGAAGTTGACCATTTCCTGGTTCTTCAAGGCGCGGACCGGGATAACCGGCAGGCGCGGGTCGATCTGGACAGAGGGAATAGCGTCGCGGGCCGAGGCGCGGATGAATGCTTTCTTGAAGTTGGCGTGGGCGATGCATTCGTGGGCACAGACGAAACGGGTGCCAAGCTGTACCCCGACCGCGCCCATTTCGAGATAGGCGGCAACCGCCTCGCCCCGGCCGATCCCGCCGGCCACGAACACCGGGATGTCGGCGGCGACATGCGGCAATATTTCCTGGGCCAGCACGCTGGTCGACACCGGGCCGATATGGCCGCCGGCCTCCATCCCCTCGATCACCAGCGCGTCGGCGCCGGATCGCATCAGTTTCTTGGCCAGCGCCAGCGCCGGCGTGAAGGCGATCAGCTTGGCGCCATTGCCCTTGATCCGATCGATCGCGCCGCCCGGCGGAAGGCCGCCGGCCAGCACGACATGGGTAACCTGATGCTTCGCGCATACGTCGATCAGCTCGGAAAGCTGCGGGTGCATGGTGATCAGGTTCACACCGAACGGCTTTTCGGTCATCGCCTTGGTCCCGGCGATTTCGCCGTCCAGCAACTCCGGGCCCATCGCCCCGCAGGCGATCACGCCGAACCCGCCGGCGTTCGAAATGGCCGATACGAGGTGGCGCTCGCTGATCCAGCTCATCGCCCCGCCCATGATCGCCCATTCGGTACCGAGGAATTCCAGCCCCCGCGCCATCAATTCCTTGAGCCGGACCATGCCGCCGTCGCCGTGCATGACGCGGGCTTCCGCGATCAATCCCTCGCCGCTCATGCCGCTTCTCCACCCGAAAGTTCACGCGCCGCGTCGAGGCCAAAGGCGGAATGAAGCACCCGCACCGCAAGCTCCATCTCATCCTCCTTGACCAGCACGCTGACCTTGATCTCGCTGGCACTGACGGCGAGCAAATTGATTCCCCGCTCGGCCAGCGTCGCGAACATTTTCGCCGCCAGCTCGGGGTTGGAACGGATGCCGACCCCGACAATCGACACTTTGGCCACGGAATCGTCAGTGTGGATGTCATCGAAGTGGATTTCGCCTTTCTTCGCCTCCAACACTGCCGCCGCCTGCGCCAGCGACGCGCGCGGCACCGTAAAGGTCAGGTCGCTCGCCTTCTGCCCCTCGGTCGCGGCATGGACGATCATGTCGACCGACAGGCCGGCGTCGGCCAGCGGTTGCATCACGGCCGCGACCATACCCGGCCGGTCGGCGATGCCGGTCAGCGTGATCCGGCCTTCGTTGCGGTCGGCGGCGATGCCGGCGATGGCGTTACGCTCCATGTCATCTTCCCCAAGTTCGGGAACGATTTCGGTCCCCGGCAAATCGTCGAATGCGGTCAATACGCGAAGCGGCAGACTTTCGCGCATGGCCAGGCCGACCGAGCGGACGTTAAGCACTTTGGCGCCGACCCCGGCCAGCTCCAGCATTTCCTCGAAGGTAATTTTGGTGAGCTTGCGCGCCCTCGGCACGATCCTCGGATCGGTGGTGTAGACCCCGTCGACGTCGGTATAGATGTCGCAGCGGTCGGCCTTGATCCCGGCGGCGATCGCCACCGCCGAGGTATCGGATCCGCCGCGGCCGAGCGTTGCCACTCGGCCGTCCTCGCTCACTCCCTGGAAACCGGGAATGACCGCGACCGTGCCGTCCCTTAGTGCTTCGTCGAGCAGCGCGCCCTCGACCTTTTCGACCCGGGCATTGCCGTGCACGCCCGAGGCGCGGACCAGCTGCCATCCCATGAAGCTGCGCGCCTTCACCCCCATATTCTGCAGGGTCATCGCGAGGAGGCCGGACGTCACCTGCTCCCCGCTGGCGACAACCACATCATATTCCTTGGGATCGGCCAGCGCGGAGGCTTCCTTGCACAGCTGGACCAGCCGGTCGGTCTCGCCGGCCATGGCCGAGACCACCACCAGCACTTCATTGCCGCGCTCGGCTTCGCGCTTGACCCGCGACGCGACCGAGCGAATGCGCTCGATCCCGGCCATTGAGGTTCCGCCGAATTTCATGACGATGCGGGGCAAATCTGGTCCTTGGCTGAATAAGCGGCCTGCTGTTAGGGAGAGGCCATGGCCAAAACAAGCACAAGTGAGCGCTTGTCGCGAACGATATCAAGCGTGGTAGACAAGGAAGCCCGGCATTTCGGCGCAATGGCGGCCGACTGGTGGGACCCCAACGGTTCCTCGGCGATGCTGCACAAGCTGAACCCGGTACGCCTTTGCTACATCCGCGACATGATCGACCAGCATTGGCAAGCCGATGAGCATGGCTTCAGGCCGCTCACCGGCAAGAACGCCCTGGATGTCGGCTGCGGCGCTGGCCTGCTGGCCGAGCCGCTCGCCCGGCTGGGAGCCAAGGTCACCGCGGTCGATGCCGCGCCGGAACTGATCGAGGTCGCCAAGGCCCATGCCGAAGGGCAGGGACTGGCGATCGACTATCGTGCCACCGGGGTGGAGGAAGTCGGCGGCAAGTTCGACCTGGTTACCGCGATGGAGGTGGTCGAGCATGTCGCCGACCCGCAGCAATTCATCGACAGCCTCGCCGCGCGCCTCGCGCCTGGCGGCCTGATGATCCTGTCGACACCCAACCGCACCGCCTGGTCAAAGCTGCTGACCATCACCCTGGCGGAGGGCTTGGGCCAGATCCCCAAGGGCACTCACGATTACGACAAGTTCATCGATCCCGATACGATGCGCGGCCTGCTGGCGCACGCGGGGCTGGAATGCATCGATTTCGAAGGCATCGCGATGAGCCCGACGCGCGGGCTACACCTGAGCGACGATTTGAAGCTCAATTATCTCGTGGCGGCCAAGCGCTCCCAATAGTTCAAGCCGGCTGCAGCGCCCCGCGATAAATCCGATCCTCCAGCGTCGTCCCGGCGCCGAGCGCGACGCATTGCAGCGGATTGTCGGCGACGCGCACCGGTAAGCCCGTCTCGTCGGCCAGCACTGAGTCAATGTCGCGCAGCAGCGAGCCGCCTCCGGTCATGGTGATCCCGGCGTCGATAATGTCGGCGGCGATCTCCGGCTCGGTATGTTCCAGCGCCTCGCGCACCGAATGGACGATCCGGGCCACCGGTTCGGCGAGCGCACGGGCAATCTCCGCCTGGCTAAGTTCGATTTCGCGCGGCACGCCCTTTTCAACGTGAAGCCCCTTGACGCCGATCACCTGTCCGCGTCCATCCAGCGGCTCTCGAGCCACTCCGACTTCTTGCTTGATCCGCTCGGCGGTCGCTTCGCCGATCTGCAGGCTGTACCGACGGCGAACGTAGGACATGATGGCCTCATCCATCTTGTCGCCGCCGACCCGGTCCGACCGGCTATAGGACAGCCCCTGGAGGGAGATTACCCCAACCTCCGTGGTGCCGCCGCCAATATCAACGACCATCGATCCGATCGGGTCGGCGACCGGCATGCCGGCACCGATCGCCGCAGCCATCGGCTCCTCGATCAGCCGCACGTCGCTCGCCCCGGCGTTGGAGGCGGCGTCGCGGATCGCGCGGCGCTCGACATTGGTCGATCCCGACGGCACGCACATCACCACCTCGATCTTGCCGCCGAACTTGCTCCGCCCGCCGATCGCCTTGGTCATGAAATGCTTGATCATTTGCTCGGCGACTTCCAGGTCGGCGATAACTCCGTTGCGTAGAGGGCGGATGGTGCGAAGGTTGGCCGGTGTCTTGCCCAGCATCAGCTTGGCGTCCTCGCCGACGGCTCGGACCTTTGGCAGGCCATTGCCATATTCGAGTGCGACTACCGAGGGCTCCTGGATGACGATGCCGCGCTCGCGGAGGTAGACGACCGTATTGGCCGTGCCGAGGTCGATCGCCAGGTCCTTGGGACCGAAATTGAATAGCGGGAAATTCATTGCCCCTCCCCCCGGAGAAAATCTTGCTAAGGCAAAGGGTTATATGGAGGTGGGCAAGGCGTCGAGTTCGCCCTGCCGCAGATGGCGGGCGGCTGGGCGACAATGGGGGATAATGGTTAATTACGCGAAGCCGCCCAGCGTAACGAAAGCGCCAGGGACCTATTGCTAGAAATCGACTTTGTCGTAATGCGCCGGCGGCACGATCACTTCCATCCGCTCACCCAATAAGGGCCGGAAGGCCGGCCGCGACTTCATCACGGCGTACCAGTCCTTGGTCTGTTTGTGCCCGCGCCAGTCGAGCGCGCCCAGATAATCGATCACGCTCAAATGCGCCGCCGCGGCGAAGTCGGCGAGGCTCAGGCCCGGCCCGGCGATCCAGCGCCGGTGGTCGAGGAGGTAGTCCATATAATCGAGGTGGCCATTGGCGATCCGCATCGCCTCGCGCAGCACCCGCGTATCCGGGCTTTCGCGGCTGACCAGGCGCTTCCTCATCCGCTCATGCATCATCGGCTCGACTACTTCGCGATAGAGCTTCTCGTCGAACCACTGGGACAGCCGCCTGATCTCCGCCCGCGCGACCGCATTGCCGTGGATCATCGGCATCTTGTCGACCGTCTCTTCGAAATATTCGACGATCGGCTGGCTGCCGATCAGCACGATGCCGGCGGTCGAATCGACCAGAACCGGCGTTTCGCCGGCCGGATTGAGGTCGACGAACTCGTCGCGCCGCTCCCACGGATTCTCGCGCACCAGCTCATGCGCCACGCCCTTCTCGCCGAGGACGAGCCGGACTTTGCGCGAAAAGGGACAGAGAGGGAATTGGAACAGCTGCCACATGGAAGCGGCAGCTTTAGCGCGGCGCGCTTGAGTAACAACCCGTCATCCCGGCCCCCGAGCCGGGATCCACCTTTTTCTTGACCGACTGAAAGACAAGTGGATGCCGGATCGAGTCCGGCATGACGATCATCTCTTCGGATAGGTCGGGTCGGGAATGTTGGCCGTGGCGCGCTCGAGCTGCTTCTCGACGCCATCGAACGCGGCCAACAAAGAGGGCAGGGAAGCGACCAGCGCCTTCTGCATCGCCTGCATTTTTGGACCGGCCGCGGCGATGCCTGCCTCCAGCTGACGCTGTCCTTCCGGCCCGCCAATCTCGTCGCGAACCCGCTTGGTCCGATCGGCAGCAGTAGGCTCGCGGCCCTGCGCGGCCGCTTCGAGCTCGCCAACCGGCATGTCCATCAGGGCCTTGGTCAGCGGGCCGAGCATCCTGGCCAGCCTGTCGGCCATCGCCGGATCGCTGAGCTCAGGAGGAATCTGGATGGCTTTGGATTCCGACGGCGCGGCCAGCGCCGGCACCGGAACCAGCAGCAGGGGCAGGGCGATCAGCAGGTTACGCATGACATCTCTCCCGCGAGTCGCCCTAGGATGGCGATTATCGCTTGCAGGTCAACGCTTTGCGCGGGTCAGCGTGCCGCCAGCCACACCAATGCCACCGCTCCGGCGACGATCCGGTACCAGGCGAAGGGTGCGAATCCGTAGCGCTGGATGATCGACACGAACGCCTTCACCACCACCACCGCGACGACGAACGACACGAGGCTGCCCAGCAGGATCCAGCCGCCCATTCCCGGCTGCATCGTCGCGCCATGCTTGTAGAGCTGGAGCGCGGTCGCGCCGCTCAGGGTCGGCACGGCGAGGAAGAAGCTGAACTCGGCGGCGGTCTTGCGGTCGACGCCCATCGACATGGCGCCGAGGATGGTCGCGCCCGAGCGGCTGACGCCCGGAATCATCGCCAGGCACTGGACCAGGCCGATCCCGATCGAATGCATTAGCGTGACATTCTGGACGCCGCCCTTGTCGGTCGTCCTGGCCAGCCGCTCGATAATCAGAATGGCGACACCGCCGACGATCAATGCCCAGGCGACCACTACCGCATTGCCGAGCAGCAGCTCGATATCGTCACCGAGCGCCAGGCCCAGCACCACCGCCGGGATGAACGCCACCAGCAAATTTCGGACGAAGGCGAAGGCGCTCGGCTCGCGCTGCCACAGGCCCTTCAGCACATCGATGAATGTTTGCCAGTAGAGCACGATGATCGCCAGGATCGCGCCGGGCTGGATGGCGACGTTGAACAGCGCCCATTGATCGGCCTTGAAGCCCAACAGTTCGGTGGCGAGGATCAAATGCCCCGTCGAACTGACCGGCAGATATTCGGTGACGCCCTCGACGATGCCGAGGATGATGACCAATAAGAGGACAGGCACTTAGGCGGCGCTCGGCGCGAAACGGCCGCCCTTTTTGAAACGGCCGAGCCATTCCGGCGCGACCGCCCCCAGGGGCGTCGGGGTGATGTCGAACTCCTTGAAACCCGGCAGTTTGCCCGACGGCACATTGTCCTTCCGCAGCATCAGCCATTGGTCGCGGGATAGCGGCGCGCCGGGCAGGAAGCCGAACATGGCGATGCCTGCTGCCACGAAGTCGGGGACTTCGATCAGGTCGGGCGTGCATCCGGCCATTTTGGCGATCCGCTCGTTCAATTCGCGCATGCTCATCGCCTCGGGCCCAGCCAGTTCATAGGTCTTGCCGCCGTGAGCGCCTGGAGCGAGCGCCGCATCGGCAATCGCCCGCGCCAGGTCGCGGACATAGACGGGTTGGAAACGGCTTCTCGGCGCAACAACCGGCAGCAGCGGAAGGTCAGCCATGGCGGCAAATCGGTTCGTGAAATCATCCTCCGGACCGAACACCGTGCTTGGGCGGATGATGGTCGCCTTGGGGAAGGCGGCGCGCACCGCCTGCTCGCCGCAGGCCTTGGTCTGCGAGTAGGTGGATTCGCTTTCGGCATCGACCCCGATCGCGCTGATGTGAACCAACGCCTTGGCGCCTGCCTTCTTGGCAGCGGCAGCGAGCTTGCCCGCACCTTGGACGTGGACCGCCTCGAGGTCGCCCTTGAACACGCCGACCAGGTTGATCACCGCATCGGCGCCCTCGACGGCCCGCTCAACGGTGGCGGGCTTGGTCAGGTCGGCAGCAATCGCCGAAGCCTGTCCGACCGAGCCGAGCGGCTGCAGGAACCAGGCGCGGCGCGGGTCGCGCACCGCGACGCGCAACCGGGCGCCGGTCTTCAGCAGCTCTTCGCAGACATAGCGGCCAATAAAACCGCCGCCGCCAAAAATGGTAATCAGGGGCGGGGTGCCTGGTTGCCTCATGGATGGTCGGTCCTTGGCCGGGTTCAAATGCTTGGAATCGCCGTCGTCCTAGGACCGGGCGGCCCGCGCTGGCAAGAGGCGCGGGCCGCTCATTGGCGGCTAATAGTAATTCGCCAGGGTCAGCGTGACTGTGGCGCCGTCCGCCTTGCTGATATCGATCTTGGTCCCCGGCGCGCCCCGCGCCCAACTCGCCATTTGCCCGTTGAAAAAGGCCGGGCCGACCGCGGTGCCGTTGATCGCCGTCAACTTGTCGCCTTTCTTGATTCCGGCCCGGTCGGCCGGGCTACCGGGAGATACGTGCAGAACGTTGAAATGATCGCCTTCCAGCAGGGTGAACATGCCCGCGCGGTCCTTGGCAAATTCGGCCGGCTTGCCGCTGCGTTCCAGGAACATGCGGTCATGGCCCAGGTCGAGCGTCAGCTTGAACGGGCGGAACATCTGAATCCCGACATTGGCTTTCCCGGCATAGGGGCCGCCAGGCTGACTGCTGAGATCGGCTGGAACGCCCTCAAAGCTGAACCCGCCGATCCTGACCTTGGGCAGGGTGACCCGCCTGCTCTCGTGCAGCCCGCCGACGCCGCCGGTCAGGCTGATCGCATAGGGAAGGGCCGTGATTACTGGCTGCTTCGCCTGATATTCCTGGGACAGGCTGATCGCTCCGCCATTGCCAAGGTCGAATGCTGCCAGGACCGGGGGCAGGCCGGCGATCGAAATCGGGAGGTAATGCAGCGTACCCTCGCGGGTCAGCTTGACCTCGTGCGCGTCCGGCGGAGGGGTGAAATTCTGAGGCGACGACAGGATCATTTCTCCCCGGTCGAAATCCATGCCGATGACGCTGTGAATGAACAGCTCCCGGCCAAGCACCACTGGCATCGGCCGGCCGATCGCCTTGCTGACCTGGGTGAGGTCGATCGCTACCACCGTCGCGCCGGCAAATTTGAGGTTGCCGACCTCGATCGTGACGTTTTGGAACAGCTCGGCCTCCTGCTGGCCGCCGACACCCTGGGCAGTGATCTTCTGCCCGCCGGTCAGGCCGATTTTGGCCGCAAACGCCTTGTCGAGGGTAGTCACGCCTGCGCCGCTGTCGAGCATCATCGGCGTTTCGGTGCCATTTATCTGGGCATTCAGGACGATGCGATTGCCGCGGTACAGTTCGAACGGAATGGCCGGCGATCGCTCGGCGATGACGCTGACCGACGGGGTCGCGATCTGGGCGGTCGCAGCATGGAGGAATAAGCCGGTCGACGCGGCAAGGGCGAATGCGCAAACCGCGAGTCGCATCTGGATTTTCATCTTGTTTGCCTTTAAGGTAATTTCGTGAACGCATAAGAAATTATCGCGAAACGATAATGAGGTCAAGATGAATAATTCTGCTATCGCCCATTCCGCTCGCCGTCTTCGCCTGCTGGTATGGGTCGGCATCGCGCTGATCGTCGGTATCTACCTGTTAGGCCGGCTCGGTCCGCAACTGGGACCGGTCCGGGTCGAAACCCATGGTGACGTCGCTGGCCGCGAGGGCCGGGCGCTGATCGATCTCACCCTGCTGATGTTCGTGATTGCCCTGTTCCGCCTGTCCCAAATGCTGGGCGCGGTTGCCGAGGGGCCCCTGTTCGGGCCGCGCGTTACGCAATCGTTTCGCGGTTTTGCCTTCTGGTTATTCCTCGCCACCCTGGTCGACGTCATCGCCGGCCCGGCCATCGCCATTGCCCAGAAGATCATGGGGGGCGGGGGCCGGGCTGCGCTGATGTTCGAGCTTCGCGACGTGCTGATGTTGGCCGGCACCCTGTTCCTGTTCCTCCTCGCCCGGATGATGGAGCAAGCCCGGGCAATCGAAAGCGAGCTGGAGGAGATCGTCTGATGGCGATCGTCGTACGCCTCGATGTCATGCTGGCCTTGCGCAAGGTCCGGTCGAAGGACCTGGCCGATGCCATCGGCATCACCGAAGCCAATCTGTCACTATTGAAGTCGGGTAAGGTAAAGGGAGTGCGCTTCAACACGCTGGAAGCGATTTGCGAGAAGCTCCAGTGCCAGCCCGGCGACCTGCTCGAATATGTCCCTGGGGAAGCGGCACCATGAGGCGGTTGACAGAATCGCACCGCCCCCTCTAAGCGCCGCCGCCTACCGGCAATCAGATGCCCCTGTGCCCAGGTGGCGGAATTGGTAGACGCACCGTCTTCAGGTGGCGGCGCTGGAAACGGCGTGGAGGTTCGAGTCCTCTCCTGGGCACCATCCAAAAATCCAATAGTGCGGGGCACTATTGGAAATTCTTGGATCAGCGCAGCCGATCCGGGGGATGGTCTTGAAGCTCAA
>Ga0207701_10000320_pt1 | contig 49309 bp, 42 predicted proteins | sample KBSSwiSSwithPhiX_FD_184294 | JGI IMG/M metagenome (GOLD analysis project Ga0207701, IMG submission 184294) | Switchgrass rhizosphere bulk soil microbial communities from Kellogg Biological Station, Michigan, USA, with PhiX - S5 (SPAdes) (version 2) | ecosystem: Environmental > Terrestrial >... | reverse complement strand
AGGCGCGAGGCCAGGACCGCCATGGCCGACGCGCGATTGCGGTGCTGCGAGCGGTCGTCCTGGCACTCGACCACCAGTCCTGTCGGCAAATGGGTGATGCGCACGGCGGAGTCGGTCTTGTTGACGTGCTGGCCGCCGGCGCCGGACGCGCGAAACGTGTCGATGCGCAGGTCGGAAGGGTTGATCGTGATGTCGGCGATCGGATCCGCCTCGGCGATGACCGCCACCGTGCACGCCGACGTGTGGATGCGCCCCTGCGCTTCAGTGTCGGGTACGCGCTGGACACGGTGTCCGCCGGACTCGAACTTGAGCTTCGAGTACGCGCCCTGTCCGACGATGCGCACGATCACTTCCTTGTAGCCGCCCAGCTCGCTCGTCGACTCGGACACGATCTCGGTCTGCCAGCGATGGCGTTCCGCGTAGCGAACGTACATCCGAAGCAGGTTGCCGGCAAACAACGCCGATTCGTCGCCCCCGGTGCCCGCGCGTATTTCCAGGAACACGTTGCGTTCGTCGTTGGGGTCGCGCGGCAACAGCGCCGCCTGCAACTCGGCCCCCAGGGCCGCGATGCGCGTCTGCGCCGCCGCGCGCTCCTCATCCGCGAAATCGCGCATGGCAGGGTCGCTGGCCATGTCGACGGCGGCGGCCAAGTCTTCCTCAGCATTCAGGTATTCGCGAAACTTCGCCACGACGGGCGTCAGGTCCGAATGTTCCTTGGTCAGCGTGCGATAGCGGTCGAGGTCGCGCGTGACGTCCTCGGCACCCAGCAGGCCGTTGAGTTCGACCAGCCGTGTTCCGAGCTGGTCCAGTTTCAAGCGCAGGGACGACTTCATGATGGCCTTGCCGACGATGACGGGAAATGCGCTGGCCGCGGATGACTGCAACCGCGTGCTGCCTCGTGTCGCAACGAGGCAGCGAAGATCCGCGCTAATGCCCGTCGGCGGGAGGGTCGGGCAGCTTGTAGACGTGCTGGAACAGCGCGATCAATTCGGCGCGTTCGGCTTCGCCGGCGCCGTTCAGCGCCGACAGCGGCGCGTGCAGGAACTTGTTGGTCAGACCGCGCGCCAGTTCTTCCAATACCTTTTCCGGCAGTTCGCCGCCAGCGAGCAACTTGCGCGCGCGGTCGAGTTCAACCGAGCGCAGGTTGTCGTGGTGTCCATGCAGCGCCGCGATCGTGGGCACGATGGTCCGGCCTTCGAGCCAGCGCAGGAAATGGCCGGTCTGGTCGGCGATCATCTGTTCCGCCTGCACGACCGACTCGCGCCGCACCTGCAGGTTGTCCTTCACGATCTCCGCCAGGTCGTCGACGCTGTACAGGAATACGTCGTCGAGTTCCGCAGCTTCCGGCTCGACGTCGCGCGGCACGGCAAGATCGACGATGAACACGGGCGCGTGCTTGCGCTGCTTGACCACGCGCTCCAGCGTTCCCTTGCCCAGGATCGGCAGCGAGCTGGCCGTGCACGTGACGATGATGTCGAATTGCGCAAGCCGATCGGGAAGCTCGTTCAGCGTGATCGCTTCGGCCCCCAGGCGCGAGGCGAGTTGGCTTCCGCGGTCGAACGTCCGGTTGGCGACCGTGATCGATTTCGGCTTCCTGGCCACGAAGTGGGTGGCGGCCAGCTCGATCATCTCGCCAGCGCCAATCAGCAACAGCCGCTGGTCCGAAATGGAAGGAAAGATGCGTTCGGCCAGTTTCACCGCCGCCGCGGCCATCGAAATCGACGCGCTGCCTATGTCGGTCTGCGTGCGTACGTCCTTGGCCACGGCGAACGTGCGCTGGAACAGCCGGTTCAGCACGAGACCCAGCGACCCGGCGGCCGCGGCCGACCGTACCGCGTGCTTCATCTGGCCCAGGATCTGCGGCTCGCCCAGCACCATCGAATCGAGGCCACTCGCGACGCGGAACGCGTGGGTCACGGCGCGGTCCTGCGGCAGCGTGTACACATACGGATGGAGCGACCCCTGCGGCAGGTTGTGGAATCCCGCCAGCCAGTGGGCCACCGGATCGGGGTCGTCGGCGTGGAAATAGATCTCGGTGCGATTGCACGTCGACAGGATGGCGGCTTCCTTCACCCGGCGCGCGCCGACGAGGTCACGCAGCGCATCCCCCAGCCCCTCCTGCGGAAACGCAACGCGCTCCCGCACCTCGATCGGAGCGGTCGCGTGGTTCAAGCCGAGAGCGAATAGGGCCATGGTCCTCAGTCAATCCTTGGGCGGCCATTCTACCGCACCGCCATGGAGGATCCAGCCCAACACTTTGATTTACGACAATAATCGAAGTGGCGCGGGCCGTTGCCCGGCTGCCGCGCGATTTCCACGCCGACTCTCGCCTAAGCCTTGATGAATTCGGCCTTGCCGCCCAGCCAGCGGGCAAGATGCGCCTGTGCGGCGGCCGGCTCCTTCTCCAGCAGCTCGTTCGCCGCGTCGCGCGCCTGCTCGATCAGCGCGACATCCCGTTCCAGGTCGGCAAAGCGCAGCAGCGGCACGCCCGACTGCCGGGCGCCCAGGAATTCGCCGGGACCGCGGATCAGCAGGTCCTGGCGCGCGATCTCGAAGCCGTCGGTATTCTCGAAAATAACCTTGAGGCGCATTTTTGCGACATCGCCTACCGGCTCTTCGAACAACAGGATGCACGTCGACTCCGCCGCGCCGCGGCCGACGCGGCCGCGCAACTGATGCAGCTGCGACAGCCCGAAACGCTCCGCGTGCTCGATGACCATGATCGACGCGTTAGGCACGTCGACGCCGACTTCGATCACCGTGGTCGCCACGAGGACGTCGATGTCGCCTGACACGAAGGCCTCCATCGTCGCGCCCTTCTCCTTCGGCTTCATTCGGCCGTGCAGCAATCCCACCGTGATCGGCGCAGGCAGCGCCGCGGTCAACTCCTCGTGCAGCGCGACGGCGGTTTGCAGTTCGAGCTTTTCCGACTCCTCGATCAGCGGGCATACCCAGTAGACCTGCCGCCCTTCCGCGCATGCCTTGCCGACCCACGCCACGATTTCCCGCCGCCGCTTCTGGCTGACGAGCCTGGTTGCGACCGGCTTGCGGCCAGGCGGCAATTCATCGAGCACGCTGACATCCAAATCTGCGTAAAAGGTCATCGCCAACGTGCGCGGTATCGGCGTGGCGCTCATCATCAACTGGTGCGCTTCGGCCAGCCCCTTGCCGCGCAGCGCAAGACGCTGTGCGACGCCGAAGCGATGCTGCTCATCGATGATCGCGAGGCCGAGCTTCGGGATGTCCACGCCTTCCTGGAACAACGCGTGGGTGCCGACCGCGAACTGCGCTGCTCCGCTCGCCAGCGCGGCGATCGCGGCATTGCGCTCCTTCGCCGGCAACGAACCGGAAAGCCACGCAATGCGCACGCCGAGTCCTTCCAGCCACAAAGCCAGCTTGCGGTAGTGCTGCTCGGCGAGTATTTCCGTCGGCGCCATGAACGCCACCTGCTTGCCCGATTCGATGGCCTGCAGCGCAGCCAGCGCGGCGACGATCGTCTTGCCCGAGCCGACGTCGCCCTGCAGCAACCGCTGCATCGGCGACGCACGCTTCAAGTCATGTGCAATTTCGCGCCACACGCGTTCCTGCGCGCGCGTCAGCTTGAACGGCACGCGCTCGACCAACTTCCTGGTGAGCGCGCCCGTGCCGGTCAGCACCGGCGCCCGGCGCATCGAGCGTGCCTGACGATGCGCCTTGAGTGACAACTGCTGCGCGAGCAATTCGTCGAACTTGAGCCGGGTCCACGCCGGGTGCGAGCGCGCATCCAGCGCGTTCTGGGTCAACGTATTCAGGCGCGGCGGCGGCGTATGCAGGAAGCGCACGGCGTCGTTGAACTTCCAGAATTTCCGGCGCGAGAGCAGCCACTCCGGCAGCGATTCCGCCGTCAGCGCTGGATCGGAGGCGAGCGTTCGCGCCACGAGTTTGCGCAGCGTTTCCTGCCCCAAGCCCGCCGTCGTCGGATACACCGGCGTCAGGCGGTCGGACAGCGGCGTCTCCTCGGTCACGACCTTGAACTGCGGATGAACCATCTCCAGGCCGAGGTGGCCGTCGCGCACATCGCCGAACACGCGCACGCGATGTCCCGGGGCCAGCACCTTCTGCTGGCTCGGGTAGAACGTGAAAAAGCGCAGTGTCAGTTGCGCATCGCGTCGCGCCGGGTCCGCGATCAGGCAGACCAACTGCCGGCGAGGGCGGAACTGGATGTCGGTCTTGACGATTTCGCCTTCGACCTGCAGTGCCAATCCCGGTGCCAATGTCGCGAGCGGCGTCAGTCGCGTATGGTCCTCATACCGCAGCGGCAGGTGCAGGACCATGTCCGCATCGCGCGCTAGCCCTAGCCTGGCCAACTGGTCAGCGAGTCCGCGGCCGGCAGGTTTCTTGGGCGCGGCGGCCTTGTCCCGGGTCGCGGCTTTGCTCATTCACGCGACGGGCGCGGGGTTCAACCCACGCCGGGCAGGACGAGGATGCCTTCGATCTCGATCAGCGCACCACGCGGCAGCGCGGCCACCTGGTAGGTCGCGCGCGCCGGGTAAGGTTGCTTGAAGTAGCTGCTCATGATCTCGTTGACCTTGGCGAAATCGCCGAGGTCCTGCATCAGGATCGACAGCTTGACCATGTCGTCGAGGCTGCCGCCCGCCGCCGCGGCTACCGCACGCAGGTTCAGGAATACCTGGTGCGTCTGCGCTTCAATGCTCTCGACCAGGATCCCGGTAACAGGATCGAGTCCCAACTGTCCGGAAAGATAGACGGTGTTTCCGGCGCGGATGGCCTGGGAATAGGGACCGAGCGCCTTGGGCGCATCGGCAGAGGAAATGGCTTGCTTGGTCATGGCGTTGCTTTCGTCGGTCGCAATCAGCCGAGACTCTAACATCCGAATTGGCGCGGCGCCGACCTCAGTGTTCGACCGCGTGGCCCGCTTCGATCCACGCGTCGATGCCGCCGTGCAGCGGCCGCACGCGCTTGAAGCCGTGCTGGATAAGCGCCTTCGCCACCTTGGCCGCTGTCGCCTCGTTCGGACACGCGCAGTACACGACGACCTCGCTTTGCGGTTCCACCGCGATCAGGTCGAATTTCAGGTTCTGCGGATCGACCGTCACCGCACCAGGAATGCGCCCGGTGACCTGCTGCGACATCGGCGAACGCACGTCGATCACCATGCCCAGGCGGCCTTCGTCCATGAGCCTGCGCACTTCATCCACCGAAATGCGGTCCATGATGAGCTGGCGAATGAAGCGCTTGCGCTGCAGCCATTTCCAGAACAGGTAGGCGAAGAACGCGAGGACGATCAGCACCAGCCCGATCTTGCCCAACTCCTGCAGCACGGTGAGCACGTCGTCGATCGCGTTGCGAAAAATGTAGCCCAGCGCAATCGCGACACCCGACCATAGCGCCGCGCCGATTGCGTCGGACGGAATGAAGCGCCACAGCGGGACGCGCAACACGCCGGCCATCGCCGTCGCGACCGACGCGAAGCCCGGAATGAATTTCGCGACCATCAGCGACTGCGCGCCCCACCGCGTGAAGATGGCCTCGGTCTGGCGCACGCACGAATCCGGCGACAGCGAGATTCTGCATAGCGTGCGCAGTACAGGGCCGCCGACACGTCGGCCCAGCGAATACCAGGAGAGGTCCGCAATCAGCGACGCTGCGACAGCTGTTCCCAGCAACGCCGGCAGCGAATAGCCGCCGCGAGCAGCGAGCGCACCGGTCACGATCAGCGTCGGGTACGCCGGCACGGGCAACCCCGCCTGCAGCGCCAGCACGTTGATGAACACGAAGGCCAGTCCGTAATACTGCAGCAGGTCGAGAAGGTTCATGCCGGGTCCAGCAAAGCACGGGATGGAAGAATGGGGGCGCCAGGTTCCGATCCCAACCCCGCTCCCGCCGGGGGAATTAACCGAAGTTTACGGGATACCCCCTCCCCGGCTATAATTACCGCCCTCGTGGGGACGTAGCTCAGCTGGGAGAGCGTCGCGTTCGCAATGCGAAGGTCGGGAGTTCGATCCTCCTCGTCTCCACCACGGTTTTTTTGTAAGGCCTTGAGCGCGCGGGACCGGAAGCGGGCATCGAAGCCGGTGCCGTCATCCCCGCCGCGCGGACCATCCGCGCCGAAGCCAAAAACATCCCGCAAGGCACGCACTTTTCGCGTGGCCCGCCCATGTCGAGCCGTGATACGCTGCCTTGGCGCACGCGTTGTGCGCTTGTATACCTTCTTCTCCGACCATGATCGAGCAAGGGTTCGACGCGCGCGCATCGACCAGCGGTGCTGCCGCAGCGCGCCGGCATGCCCGCCGGAGTCCCTTCACTCGTCGCGTATTTGAGGTCAACGCGATGCATCCAACGAATCGGGGCAGGTGATCTTGGTCAACGGCGCGCCGACATGAAGGTCCAGACGAACGTGGCGGTAGTCATTCCCGCCTTCAACGAAAAGGCTACGTTGCGGCGGGTCGTGCAGGGCGTCCTCGATCATGCGTCGCTGGTCATCGTGGTCGACGACGGATCGACGGACGGCACGGCGGATGTCGTTGCGGACCTGCCGGTCATCCTGTTGCGAAACGAACGCAATGACGGCAAGGCTGCCAGCCTCTGGCGCGGCGCCCACGAGGCGCTGCGTCGCCATGCCGATGCTGTGTGCACCATCGATGGCGATGCGCAACATGATCCGAACGATATGCCCCGGCTGTTGGCCGCGCACCGGGATTCACCGGAGTCGATCGTCATCGGCTCGCGGCTCCATTCGGTTGCCGCGATTCCGCGCGCTCGATATCGCGCCAACCAGATAGCGAATTTCTGGATCGGGTGGGCTGCGGGTTATCGAATCGCCGACTCGCAGTGCGGGTTTCGCGTTTATCCCGCCTGGCTCTTTCAGAGCGCCCGCGTTCGGCATGACCGCAGCGCGTCGTTCGTCTTCGAGAGCGAGATCATCATCGAAGCGGCTCGCCTCGGGGTGAGGGCAACATGCGTACCCATCACCGTAACGTACGCGAATCCCAGCCGCGCCAGTCATTTTCGTCCCGTCGTCGACATCGCCCGCATCGTCCGGATGGTGGCGCTACGCCTGCTTGCGCGGGGCCTTTATTTGCCCGGATTGCTGCGCAGCCTCGAGATCGGCGGTACGGATCCCGGACGGTCGGTCTCCGATCCCCCCGTACGACATCGTGAAGTTTCCTAGGTTGGACTCGATGGAACAGGCAGCGTCTGTCACGGATGCGTCCACTAGCGCTCCCGCAAATCTCGGGCAACCAACATGAGCGATGGCCACGTCAACGCCGATAGCCCATTCCACACGGCCTCGTTACCCGATCAGGTCGATGCCGTGGTCTGTGGCGGCGGGCCTGCCGGCTCAACCTTCGCAACGCTCCTTTCGAGGAAGGGGCATCGTGTCGTGCTCTTCGAGCGCGAACGATTCCCCCGCTTTCACATCGGCGAGTCGCTCCTGCCGTGGAACATTCCCCTTCTTCAGCGCGTGGGCGTGCTCGACAAGGTGCGGAGCGCCGGGATGCAGGTGAAGCTCGGCGCGCGCTTCTATCATCAGGGAACGGACCGCATGCGGCCCGTGCAGTTCATCGACGGAATCGACAAGGACCATCCGAGCGCGTTCCAGGTCAAACGGGCGGATTTCGACAAGCTCCTCCTCGACCACGCTTGCGAATCGGGAGCGCAAGTGTTTGAAGGGGCCCGCGTCGAGGAAGTGCTTTTCAGCGAAGACGGAAGGCGGGCGCGCGGTGTGCGCGTGCGCCTCGCCGGAGAGGCTCAGGCGCACGAGCTTGCCGCCAAGGTAGTGATCGACGCGACTGGTCGCGACGCCCTGCTTTCCAAAAAGATAGGTGGACGCATCCGCGACCCACTGCTAGACCGCTCCGCAGCGTTCGCTCATTTCGACACGTTCCACCGCGCAGCGGGACCTACAGGCGGCGACATCATCGTCATAACGACGCGCGATGGGTGGTGGTGGCTGATTCCATTTTCGGACGGGTCCGTTTCGGTTGGCATCGTGATGCCGTCGCGCAGATTCAAGGAACGATCGGGCTCCGTCGAACAACTGTTCCAATCGGCCATCGCGGGAACCCCGGAGGTAAGCGAGCTGCTCGCCGGATCGCGGCGAACGACCGACGTCAAGGCCATTGCCGACTACTCGTACAGGACGTCCTCCTTCTCCGGAGACGGTTTCTGTCTGATCGGCGATGCCGCTTGCTTCCTCGATCCGGTGTTTTCGACTGGCGTCCTCATGGCGATGACATCGGCGGAGCTTGCCGCCGAAACGATCGACCATTCGCTTCAGTCAAAGGGGCGAATCGACGCTCGAGACTTCCGCCGCTTCGAGAGGATCTACAAGCGCGGGGTCGCTCGCTTCGCGCGATTCGTCCACGGTTTCTACGAACCAGCGATGCTCGAGACGTTCTACACGAAGGCTCCGAACCCATGGATCGAGCGTGCCGTCACGACAGTGCTCGGAGGAGGAGTGTTCTTCCCATCTTTCAAGGCACGCTTCTTCACGCTCACGTTTCAACTGTGCGTCGTTCTGACAGGCGCCGCGCAGGCAATACGCGGACGCGGCGCGTTCGAGCGCGCGACGGGAATCGTCGCCCCCGACCGGGACGCCTGACTCCACCTCAATTGCAGACCTGGCTACCGGGATTCGCTAGTGCGGCAAGCTGCGGCGATGCGAACTCGAACCCGAGCGTGGCATCAGCGTCACGACAAAAATTATCGCAAACGTGACGACGGTGAGCGCTTCTACGATGTCGTATTCCATGACCTGGGCTGCCGGTGACGGGACGATCCAATCTTCGCGGATCGTGTTCGCGATTGCAGTCGGACAAACCCCCATAGGTGTGTGAGCCGATCCTGCGCCGCAGGACCGGCCTGGGTTGAGCATGTCAGCTACTTCCTACCTCGATAACAGGAACGGACGATAGCGCTCGTAGTTTGGTTCGACGATCCTTGCTGTCAGGAGGTTCGCGATGAAAAAAATTGTCGGTGTGATCGCAGTTTCGTTCGTTGGAGTTGCTTGGGCCACGTTGCCCCCGCCCACGCCGGAGGCAAAAGCGAAGGCGGCGGAGGCAGCTGCAAAAGCCGCCTGGGAAGACAAGGTCGGCCTGTACAAGTTGTGCGTGGCCATGGACAAGACCGCCGATGCCTATCGTCAGAACCTGAAAACGGCGGGGGGCACGATACCTGCGCCGCAATCGACGCAGCAATGCGTCGACCCGGGTCCCTACATAGCGCAGGTCACGCCGTCGACGTCCAAGCCGTTGGAGGCGGCCGGTGCCCATTCGCCACCGGGAATTGCCGCCACACCGCCCAGCCGGCCGGAGCCCGCCGCAGTAGTTTCCCCCGCAACGGGCGCGAAGGGCGGGTGACAACTCCGCGATTTTTCCGCGGCGTAGACGTTCCATAGCCCGTCCCAGCGTCGACCGAGGGGGTGCGGCGCGCCGCCGCGATGACCCGCTTGGCGTGACTTCAGGTATGGTGTCCGGCATCCTTCTCGCAGGCGTCCAGAACACGGCCGCCGGTTGCTCAAATCTTCTTCCCACTCGCGCCGGTCATCGACGTCGAAGCACAATTGGTTGCGCACCGCGCGGATACACATGTCGGCTGAGGCAACCTAGTTGTCAGATCCGACGGTGTTCGCATTGGCGGTTCTCGCGGTCCTGGCCACGCCGGGACCGACCAATACGCTCATGGCGGTCGCGGGCGCCACGGAGGGAGTATCGAGGGGACTGAAATTGATTCCCGCGGAGGTGGCCGGATACGTCACCTCCATCTCTCTTTTGATTTTCATTTTCCAGCCGGTCGTTGCCGCACTTCCGTTGGCCGCCACGGTTCTGCGAATCGGATGCGGGTCCTACCTCGCGATCCTGGCGCTAACCATATGGCGGGCGTCAAACCGCGACGCGGGCCAAGCCAGTCTGGTTAGTTTCCAGCGCGTGTTCATTACCACGCTGCTCAATCCCAAGTCGCTTATCTTCGCTTTCCAGATCTTTCCCACCGGAGGCATCCGGCTGATCTTGTCATTTCTTGGAGCATTCGCACTCCTCTGCGTCGCAGCAGCGACAATGTGGATCTGCATCGGGGCAGCCCTGAGACTGAGAACACAAGCGCTTCTTACAGGCGTGGTGATACGTCGAATCACCGCCGTTGTGCTGGGCCTGTTCGCCATACTCTTTCTCGCCACCGCCGTCAGGTCGTGACGGCGGCCACCGACGCAACGTTACGTGGGCGAAACATAGCGCTGGAACAACAGCGTCAACCCGAAAAGCGCCAGCGCGAGCACTGCAACCGTTGGTCGCCCGGCGGCCGCCAACACCAGCGCGTCCCACAGGCAGATTCCCGCGAGCAGACCGCCAATCGCGCGGGGCACGTCGCCTGGCTTCCGCCTCCTTAGAAACGATAGCGAGTAAAGCACCCACAGCAGGAACACCAGCCCTATGCACGCCGTGAATGCATCGTTCAGCGCGGCACGCAGCCCCCAGAACATCGGAATTGCCACGAACCCGAGCGGCCACAGATTCGCGACACGGTTCAGATGTTCCTGCTTCGCGGCGTAGGTGAGCCCGATGAGGTAACAAAGCAGCAGGAAACCCATCAGGAAGACGCCCTTGGGCGGATCGGCCGCAAACGCGTAGGCAGCCGTCACGTAGACGAGCATTCGGCAGAGTCCCATGACGATCGGACTCAGCGCATTCTGCTTGTGGTGCCAATCGTAGAACACGATGGTCGCCCCGAGTACGAGCCCTGCTGCTGCGGGCCGCCAGCCGGTCCCTTCCGCGAATCCGTAGCCTACCCAGACCAACAGTGCGACGCCCATTGCCAGCATCGCGAAGCCCGCGCCGAAGACCGTCGCCGCCGCCACTTCGCCCGACGGAATGGGCCGCTCCGGCCGGTGTCGCGCGTCGAACTCCCGATCGAAAGCGTCGTTGAGGAACATCCCCGCGATGTAGCACAGCGACAGTGCGACGAAGAGCCAAGGTACTCGCGCGTCGCTTATCGCTCCCCCTGCCAGCACTACGCCGGCCAGCGTGTTCGTCCAGACTGTAGGCAGGTTGGAGACCCGGCCCAGCTCGAAGGCGACCCGCCAATTCAAGCGAGCTCCCTCTGCACCCAGTGAAGTTCACGCGCAATCGCTTCGTCGATCGGAACGTCGCGCGCGTGCGCGGGCAGCACCGACCATGTATAGGTCTCGACCTCGAGATGCGGCGACCGCGCCTGTTGCCGGTGCAGAGCCAGCGCCGCGCGAACGAACGGCTGCGTCGACGAGAATCCGTCGAGGTCCTCCACGTACACGGGCACGTGGAAATGCACGCGCCACTCGCTATTGCCCGCCCGCCAGCGGTCCGACGCGCAGGCAGCATCGATGTCGACATATCGGTGCAATGCGCCGGAGTGACGTTCGACTACCTGGTGCAGGTACACACCGTCATCGAAGCGTCGCAGGCCCGCCACGGCGTCCGGGGTAACCCGCGCGATGCGCAGCCCTGCGGTCACCTGGATCTTGGCGATCGGGATACCCGCACCGGCAAGCGCATCGAAGCAATCCGCGGGATCCTCGAATTCGACCGCGGCGTGGCACAGGTCAAGACACGCGCCGAGATGGCGATGCAACGCCTGTTCGGCCTCATGCAGCTCCAATCCGGCAAGCGAGGCAAGGGTCATGGCCGCGTGTCGCGAGTATAGGTGATCGCGAAAAAAGGCCACGGTCTCCGCGACGGTTTCGAGCAGGCAGCAGGGCTCCGGCTCGAGAGCAAGCACGATGGTGTGGCCGGTCCTTTGCTCGAGGCTCAGCAGGTGGGAGACGTGCCGAATCAGCAGATCCGCGATTTGGGCGATGGCCTGCGGTGATTCCGCGTTAGGTTTGAACGCCCCGGGCACGGTACTGATGCTGCCCCAGTGTTCACCGCTCGAAGGCAACAATGCCGCCAACAAATCCGCCAACTCATTGGTGTATTCGAGCCGGGCTTCTTCTCGCCAGTCGGGCAGGTACACGTCTTCCTTGACGCGGGTGCCGTGAAAAGGCCCGTAGGGAAAGCCGTTGATCGTAAATACGTAGAGATCGTTCCGGCGAAGGAAGCCGACGAATTCCGCGAGCGCATCCGGTGCGCTGAGCGAGCGGGCCGCCAATGCCGAGAGTCGAAGTCCCACGCCGAAAGGCGAGTCGGGGGAAACGCGGCGCTTGACTTCTGGCAGGTAGCGCTCCAGGTTGCCGCGGATCTCGTCCCAGGATTCGCCCGGGTGGATGTTCGTGCAGTAGCTTAAGTGGCTGCTGCCGATCCTCACTGACCGGCCCCTGCACGCGAGGCGCGGTCCTTGAGCTTCACGCCGCCTCCAGCACCGTCCGATCGAGGTCGCACTCGAGCTGCATGTACGCGCAGCGATGGCACATGAAACCTTCCGAGACGACCAGCCCGTGCCGCTTGCGGATCTCCTGGTAGCCCGCGCTCAACGTCTCGAAGTAACTGCGGATGCGCGTGTGGTAGTCCGTCCTGTCGCGGCCGCCCACGGGCCACACGAGCGAGTAGATGGGGATGATGCCGCGGCTGCAGAGATCCTCCGCGCCCTGGAGCGCAATGCTTGCGGCCTCTTCCCATTCCAGCCCGTGCTCGGGCTCGAGCTCGATTCCCGCCACCATGGCCGAGTAGACGTTGCCGCGCCCCCAGTGGCGCACGGCGGTTTCCAGCGCCTCGATCCAGCGGTGATATCCGACGTAGCGATTCTTGCCAGGGCACACCTTCGCGAACAACGCCTCGGACCACATTTCTAGATTGAAGCACACGTGCTGGACGAGTTGCTCGGCGTGAAAACGCTCGATGTAATCGTCAGGGATGGCACCGGAACCCAGCGTCACCGGCAAGCCACGGGTGTTGGCCTGCTTGACGAAGCGCGCGAGCTGCAGGAACCGGTCACCTTCCTTTTGTCCGTCGGTGAGCGAACCTCCTACGAGATAGATATGACGAATCTCCGTTTGGTTGATCACGGCTTCGAGCGCCTCGCGCATGCGTTCGAGCGTGGATGGCGGAATTTCCACCAGCCCGGGCTTCTGGCCGAGGTGCGCGGTGCGTTCGTCCGGCGCGCCGTACGCACAGAACGTGCAGCGCATCGACACGCCATCCTGCTTGTGCAGGAAGTACTCGCAGCCGGGCGCGACATTGATCACCAGCATGTCACCGTGCGTCGTGACGCCTGCCTGTGGGAACGGAAGACCATCCGCCGTCTTCTGCGTCATCCAGGGTCGCAGCGGTTCGAATTCGATCGGCACCGTGCGACCGCTTCGATCGTCGACCAACCGGTAGCCTTTTTGCCGGTCGCCTTCGACATGCCACGGCGAATCGCCGCTGCCGAGAATACGGATTTCCGTCCCGTCCTCGGTGTTGATGAGGTAGGGAATCGTTGCGGTTCCCTTTCCGGTCGGGTCGTGCTCGCCGGGCTTGAATCGGTACGGATAATAGTTGGGCATCGAGTGCCCCGCGGCCTGGCCGAGCGACTCCGTGTAACGGATGCCCTCGCACATTACCTGGACCTTCAGCGCTGGCGAGCCGGTGAGTGTGCTCATGTCGGCAATCCCTTTCCCTGCGTTAACCCGGGATGGATGAGGCTGCTCTCTCGTCTCTCCCTTGGCCCTTCTGATATCGTCCCGAAATCATGCCATGTACTTCCCCGTGCTGCACCTGTTTTGGCTGCGGTCCGAACTGGCGCACGCCATGCACGGCACGTCGAGGAGCTTGATGCCATGCTGTTCCTGCTGACCAATCGTACCCGGCCCAACCTGACCGCCGCGGAGTACGGCAAACTCGCTTCGCTCGCGAAGCAATTCTATGCATCCATCCCCGCCGATGTGCGGATTCGCGGCGAGTGGATCGCGACAGACCAGTCGCACAACTACACGCTTCTCGAAGCGCCCGACATCGAAACGGTGCGCGGTATCCAGGCGCCATTCGCGCCTTTTACCGAGACGGTGATCGTGCCGGTGAACGCCATTTCCGGATGGACGGTGTCCTGACGCCCGGAGCTATAATCGTCGCGTGACGACACGATGGCTTGCATACGTTGTCGCAGCCGCGGTGGCGGTCGGGGCCGGCACGTGGGCGCTAGGGCTGTTCGCGCCCGCGGGCGGTGCGCCGTCGCGCGCGAACACCGTTGAACCAGTCGCCAGTGCGTCCTCGCGCGCAGGCACCGTCGACCTCAACCGAAGCGATCAGCCGCGATTGGCCAGCACCTACCTGCCACCGGCCGCACCGACGGTGGCGCCTGTAGCAACCGCAGACCAATTCAAACTCGTCGGCGTCGTAGCCCCGCGAGAGTCGGTCGCCGGGAGTCAATGGGTTGCGCTGATCGCAGTGAACGGTGAGCCCGCGCGCGCTTTCAGCGTCGGCGCTGCGGTCGCAGGCGACATCGTGGTGCATGATGTATCCGCGCGGGGAGCCATCCTTGGACCGCGCGAGGGCAGCGTGAGGATTGGGCTTGACGTGTTGCCCGCGCCGGCAACGGGAATGGCGCAAGCACCGACTTCCGCGTCGCAGTCCGACGCGGCCGACATGTCGCCCGGCCATGGGTCGAAATACCTGCCGCTTCCGCCGCAGACCGTAACCGAACCGGAAAATTCCGCCGAGCAGCCTGATCCCGGACGTTGGATACCGCCGACCAAGCAATGACACGCGGCACGGGGAGGACGCGGCCGACGTGCTCCTCGGTCGGTTTCCGGCCCCTAGCCGGCGGTGCGGCGACGCCTTTTTAGGGTCGCGTGGGGTGAGTGTTCAGTTTCCTGCGCCTCGGCCTTCGAGGCGGTCGCATGCCGATCGCACGCCGCCGTCGCACGCACGCTTGAGGAACGCGCGGCCTCGGTCGGCGTTGGCCGCTACGCCATCGCCTTGCTGGAGCATCACGCCAAGATCGGCGCAGGCTTGCCACGATTTCAAGGCGCACGCGCGTTCTAGCGCTGCGCTGGCGCGAGGAGCATCCCTTGCAACGCCGGTACCGAGGGAATAGATGCTCGCAAGTCGATTGCACCCATCTGCCCACCCCTGCTGGCACGCCCGATCGTAGAGTTCCGGAGGCGCAAGCGCATTGAGTGGACCTTGCCCTTCCTGCAGCAGCACGGGGTAGTCGGCAGGCTGTGGCTCCGAACGCTGGTACGCCTGGGCGCCGGTTGCACCCGGGCCCGCCGGGGATACAACACGGTTTGCGCATCCGGCGCGACTGCCTTGTGCACATGCATTCGCAAAGGCGACCTGCGAAGGGATGATTTCCTTGGCGCGCCCGGTCGCTTCCAGGATGCCCAGTTCGTTGCAGGCCCATCCCGACCCCTGCCCGCAGTACTGCGCCTCGAGCTTTGAAAGTACCAGGCAGCCATTGTGTCGGTCTTCGACGCAGGCCTGCTCCCAGAACGGCACCCAGCGTCGCGGTCGGTACGACGCGGTCGGGTCGCTGACGATCACGAAGGCGACCGCCCAGATCGCCATGTACGCCAGGTTGCGTTGGCGCGGCGCGAGCGAAGTGCCCAGACGGGCCGGATCGATTGGTCGCAAAATGCGGGACCTGGCCACCACGTCAATCAACTGGATGGTCATGTTCATCAGCGGTACGGCCAGCAGCTTGTCGTAGAACGTGGGTGCACCGATTTGCCCGAGGAGGCCGTACAGCACGACGACCCCCAGGCCGTACATCACGCCGTAGATGATGCGGCCGAGTTCGCTGCGCGGCGACGTCGACGGATCGGTGAACAGCAGATGCATGCCCAGGAAGACTGCCGCTGGCATGAACGCATCGACGAAATAGTAGGTGCCGAAGACCGAGTAATAGCCCAGGCCAAACAGGAACACCGACAGGACCGCGGACATGGTCATGGTGGTGACGCCGAACAGAAACTGTCCCGGCAGGCCGATGAGGAAGATGAACGGCCGGATATACGGCGGCCACTCGAAGGTCGAGGCGATCTCCTGGCCCCACGTGATCCCCGTTGTGCCGGTGACGAGCAGGCCGAGCGAGAACAGGCCGAGCGGAAAGGACGAGGGGTTGAAGATGTGCGCGCGCTTGCCGTCCTTTTCCCAGGTGATGAAAGCCTTGGCCAGGAAACCCACGGCCACCATCACGAACTGCAGATAGAACCAGTCCGGCTTGAACCAGAGGAACAGGTTGATGCTGAAGATGATCGGGAAAGGGCCGAAACCGAGCTGGTACTTCTGGCCACGCGACCAGGTCAGCAACATGTCGAAAGCGTAGGCAAAGAGGAGCTGCGCCAGGATCAGGTGCAGCGAGGTGTAGACTTCGCGCCAGTACCAGCCCCAATACAGCATGACCGAGAACTGGGCGCAGGCTTGCAGGTAATGCTGCTTGCGCAGCACGACTTCCAGCCCCACCGTCCGGTGCCGCGGCCCGGCGATGTAGAAGAACAGCCCCGTCCACACGACGACGAATCCGGCCGCGCCCAGGATGGAACGCGCCAACGCGGTTTGTTGCTGCACTGACGGTAGCAGAGCCAGTGCCGCCAGGACAGCGGCAAAGGCCAGAGGCAATGCCAACCCGAACTTCGCATGGAGCGACGCGGCGACGGGCGCTTGCGGCCCATCGCGCGCAGCGACGGCGGGCTTGGGCTTGCGGGAGGTGGTGGCGCCGCTGGTCACGCTCGAGCTCCGATGCAATATCGACGCCGCCGTAGGCCGAAGTCGATGCGGCTAGAGTATCAGGTACCCATCGCCCGGTCGAAGAACCGCTGCTGGAAGAACTGGAATTGCCACAAAAGAAGAAGGCAGAAGGTGAGAGGCGGTCTCTGCCTTCTCACGTCCTGCCTTCAGCCTTCAGGCGCGCTGCGAGGCAGCTCGCCGTAACGCGATCTGAATTAAGCCGAATACCTGCGGCGACGAATGATCGCCAGTCCGCCCAGCGCGCCGCCGAACAGCAGCAACGTCGCCGGTTCGGGAACAAGTTGACAGTTCCCACCCACGCAGATTTGACCGTTCTGTACTTCGACGCCTTGCATGGTCGTTACTCCGTCCGATAGGGACAGAAACACGTCCGACAAGGTCACTGCGCTGAGGCCATTGAGCAGGCCCTTGAAATCGATTGTCGCCAATCTGAACGACGCGCCTTCAGACGCGGAGAGGCTTGCCTCGTCCTCGTTCATGTCGGCGACGAAAAAGACATCGAGCGGAGACCCGCCGGCGCCATTGAAGCCGCCGCTGAGGTCCAGAGGCACCGCACCCATCTTGCTGTCCGGATCATTCGTGAAGGCCGAACCCTCCAAGATTACGCCGTTGAACGAGAGGAGGAACTGAAAGCCCCCCACCGCCTCGGTCAAGCCGCTGACGATGATATCGACCGTTGCAGTACCGCCCACGGCGATGGTCTGGTCCGATGGCGAAACGCTGACGATAGGCGAGGCCACTGCCTGGGACAGCAGTACGGTCGCCGACAGCGCCGTGGCCGCCAACATCCGCAGTGTCCGACTGATGGTTTTCATATGACAGGTCTCCACTTAAGCGATGAACTCGGTATCCATCACGGGTACAGCAAGGTAAGCAGCATGGCTCGCGCCTCTGTCAGAACCTCCGATGCCCATGCATCGGAGGCCTGAAAGGGACTTCTAATCCACAACGTCACGGTCGATCCGCACCCCCCCGCGCCGATACGGGAACAGGGGACAGCCTCAGCTGGCAATACCGAACATCCGCCACGTTGATCGCACCGTCGTGATTCGCGTCGTACGGGGCGTTCGCGCCTGCGGGCGACTGGCCGTTCTTTGCACGAATCAAGAGGAGGTCGGCGTTGGTCACCTTGCCGTCATTGTTGACGTCGCACACCAGACCACCCCAGATCTTCGACACGATGTTGGAGGCGAGCTTTACGCCACCCAAAGTGATGTAAGCCTGGATCGTGTCCGTGCCCGCACCGCCGTCGTCGTGGTACGTAAACGTCGTCTTGCCGTCGGCGCCCGTGGTGCCAGTACCTGTCTTGCCCGTATTGGGACCGGTCAGGACGAGGAAGCTGATCGTCACGCCAGGCACCGGCGCCCCGTTCTGCGCTTGGGCAAAGGCGGTGACGGTGTGATCGGTGCCCACCGGATTAGTCGCCGTCACAGGGCTCAAACCCACCGTGGAGAACAGGATCGGGTCTGGCGCGACCAGCGTAACGGGCGAAAGAATCAGTTCGGCAACCGCCGCAGTGATGCTGGACCCGCTGGAGCAGCAGGACCAGAACAATGGGCCCCAATTACCGCCGCCTGTTGTGGCGGGCGAGCTTTGGTTGCTAACCAACCAGTCTTGATAGTCAGCGTACCAGTCGTTGGCTGGCTGGGCGCCCGGGCCGGCAGGTCGCCCGACGTTCGGCAATGTCGTGATGCCCTGCAACTTCAGGCCCTTGAAGTTGTTGAACATCGCATAGGCGCAGCCCTTGTTGCCGCCTCCGCCATTGCAGTTGTTATAGTTGGGACCGATGCCACCGGCGCCCGACCACCAGCCATTGATATAGCTTGCCACCGTGGCGACCGAAGCCGGCACTGCGGGAGGAACGGGATTGCCGAGATAGAAAAGGCCAAGCAGGCCGGTGCCGCCTTTCGCCGGGCTCGGGGCAATACCACCAGCGACGGCGGGGTTGCAATCGCCGTTGTAGTCGAACGATCCATCGGTGTTCAGTGCGCATTTGAACCCGACTGCGTACTCGGTCTTGGCAAAGGCGGGTACCGTCGCCCCGGCCGCGGATGCATCCAGGAGCGCGAGCGTGGTCCAGCCCATCGTGGACCCGTCGAGAGTGCCGGTGTTGAAGGAGTAATACCAGCCGCCCTGCCCGGTCCCAGAGTCGTTCTGGCCCCAGACCATGGCGTTGAGTGCGCGCTGCAAAATCTCACCGTAGGTCTTGCCGTTGGTATAGCCGGGGACTTCGGTGTTGACCTGGGCCAACGCACCGCTGCCGGAGAGACTCAGGATGACCATCGCAGTGGTGTAGCCTTGGTCGCCTGGCGGCGCGAGCCCGACACAATCCACGTAGATGACGCAAGGATTGCCGGCCGGCGGCGGTGGTACGAGCGCGACTTGCGAAAGCTGGGAGATCACGTAATTCAAGCCCCGGCGAACGATGTATTTTTCGTAAATTCCCGTCGGCGCCACGTTGGCCGTAATCTTGTAGCCCTGATTCTCGAACGCCAGCACGATCAATGACGTGTCGGCGTACGGGAACCCCGTATTGTTCCAACTCGTCATCGGGTTTGCCGGAAAACTGACCGAGCGGCCAACTTGGGTGGTCCAGAGATAGCGCAGGCCATCCTGGATGGCCATGTTGATGCCCAGGCTGCGGTTGGAGTCGCCCGCAGCGCCACCGTCGGCGAAAGAGGTCGGGTTGAACACCTGGATCTTCGTGGTGGCAACTTCCACGCCCACGGTCAGCGTGGCCGTATAGGTGCCCTGGAGCGCGTAGGTGTGCGGGAAAGCGATGTACGATTGATCGGCGGCGCTGCAGTCTTGCAACGCCGATCCGTCGCCGAAATTCAGCGAACAGGCCGGACTTCCCGCCTGCGTGTGGACGCCCCACACGACTACCGGGGCGGTCGTCCGCGCGTCGCGTTTGGGCATTAGCAGCGTCTCGGCCAATGCGGTCGACGCAGTGGCCCCGATCGCGATCGCGACCATTGCCAGCGTCGCGTTCTTGAGCAGGCTTCTGAAAATACGGGAAATCATCATCACGCTGTCCCTCCGGCTATTGAACCCGTCGCGCGGCGCCCCCCCGGGCACCGCAAAACGGCCAACCACACGCGCGTAGATACGAATTGTGCGAATTCAGCGGGACACGCCTGCCGAAACGCGCAACCGTTAACCATGTAACCGGGCAACCTCCCCGAGTGCTCAGATTGTCGAACACAATAAAGGCCCCACAGCACAGCAACTTCCATACCCCGGTAATAATCCTCAACAAAAACAGCACACAAGCGCACTTATGACGTAAGCATTGCACCGCCTTTGTAAAGTATGCTGACATACGGTCGGTCGGTTCGACAGAACACCGACAATTGCCAAGGGCGCCCCTTATTAGGACGCTGTGAAATCCCGGCAAGGCGGCGACGGCCATCGCTCTTTTCGTCCCGTGAGGTACATTTCGACGCCTCGCCGAGAACCGTGACTGAATCGGCCCAGTCGGCCGCGTTGACACTGTAAGAAATCCCAACGAATCGCCGGAAACCGTGCTCGCCGCGAAAATGGAAGCTTCCTCTTTGTCCCCGTAGGTACATTTCTAACGGGATCCGAGGCAAAGTCCCGCGCGATTTCCGACCTTGTCCCCGTCTCGATCGAAGATCGCGATAGGTCTCCCGGTAACGTAGGATTGCCGCGTGCGCTATCGTCCCTCTCTGTACCTGCGCCTGATTCTCACGCTGCTCGGCCCGTTGCTCATCGCCATGGCCGCCGCGTGGGCGATCGGTGTCGGCATCGTCACGAATGCGCTGGAACAGCGTCTGGAGGGCCAGCTGCGCAATGCCGCCACTGTCTTGGCGACGGGCGGAATCCCCTATACCCCCGAGGTGTTGCGGAGGCTGGCCTCGGTACAGCAATCGGATTTCGTTCTGATCGATCACGCCGGCAGGGTCGCCGTGACCACGTCGGGGAAGGTGGGCGACGCGATCGCGGCGTCTCTGGCCCAGCGCCTCCCCTTGCTCGGCGCCGAGACGAGAAGAATCGACGCGCCGGTGCAAAGCATCGCCGTCTACCAGCCCATCGACGCAAGCGAAGAGCCGCGCTACTCGGCCCTCGTCGCCGTCGCGCCGCTGGGCGACGCCGCGGCGGCGGCGCGGAGTGCGGCGCGCTGGCTCGGGCTCGCGATGCTCGCGGCGACTGCGGTTCTTGGCGCCATCGTACTCGCGCTCGTTCGCAACATCACTCGACCTCTCGCCCAGCTTTCGGCCTTTGCCGACCGCATCGCGGCGGGTGAGCGCGAGCACCGTATCGAGCTGCCGCGCGCCGACGAAATCGGCGCGCTGGGGGAATCGCTCAACACGATGATGCTGCGCCTCGGGGGCTACGAATCGCGACTGGCGTCGCGCAGCCGGATGTCGGCACTTGGCGAGATGTCGGCGCGGCTCGCGCACGAAATCCGCAACCCGCTCACGGGGTTGAAGCTGCACCTGCAGTTGCTTGCGGAACGCGTCGACGGGCGCGAGTCGAGCCGGGTCGAGCGGTTGCTGACCGAGGTTCAGCGGCTCGAATTGCTCGTGTCCTCCACACTGATGCTAGGCGGGGAGCAGCCGCTGGTCCTGGCGCCCACTCATATTCGCCCGTTGATCGCGGAGGTGGTCGACCTGATGGGCCCCTCGCTTGCGCACGTGGGCATCCGTATCGACACCCGCTGCGACGAGCAGCTCCAGGCTCCTCTCGATCGAGGCCGGGTGCGTCAGGCCCTGCTCAATCTGATCGTCAATGCCGCGGATGCGATGCCGCAAGGCGGGACTCTTCGAATCAGCGCCGAACAGGACCCCGCGGCCCCCCGCGTGCTGATACTCGTCGAGGACTCAGGTCCGGGGGTGTCCGAAGACGTTCGCGCACGCCTGGGCGATTCTTCCATCAGCACCAAGCCCTTCGGTCTCGGCTTGGGCATGACGGTATGCCGGGAGGTCGCCGCGGCGCACGGCGGCGAACTAAGGATTGAACGCAGCAGAGATCTCGGTGGCGCTTGCTTCGTGCTGGCGTTTCCGTTATCCCTAGCGCCTTCCGCATCGGGTTCGGACAACTGACATCATGGCCAGGGTTCTCGTCGCCGACGACGAAAGGTCCATCTGCGAGGCTTTCAGCTTGTTGCTCGAGGCCGAGGGACACACGCCGCTCATTGCGTCGACCGGCGAGGGAGCACTGCGCCTGGTGCGCACGGAGCACCCAGACCTTGTGTTCGTCGACGTGCGCATGCCCGGCATGGACGGCCTAGACGTACTCAAGGAGATTCGCCGCTCGAACCCGACGTTGCCGGTCGTCGTGATGACCGCGTACGGAACTCTGGATACGGCAGCCGAGGCGCTGCGCAACGAAGCGTTCGACTATCTCGGCAAGCCTCTGGACCTTGGGCAGATCAGGCAGGTGCTGCGGCGCGCGTTGCATGCGCCGGCGCCCGCATCGCAGACGACGAGCGTGCCGATCGGGGCGGACGCAGGGTCGCGGCCGACGCTCGTGGGGCAGAGCGCTCCGATGCAGGAACTGTTCAAGCTCATCGTGATGCTCGCCAACAACGACTTGACCGCGCTCGTGCAAGGAGAGAGCGGTGTCGGCAAGGAACTGGTGGCGCGCGCTATCCACGCTTCGGGCGCGCGCTCGCGTGAACCTTTCGTCGCGATCAACTGTGCCGCCATACCGGAACAACTCATCGAATCCGAACTCTTCGGGCACGAGCGCGGCGCGTTCACCGATGCGAAGTCCGCCCGCACCGGCAGGTTCGAGGCGGCCGGACAGGGGACGCTGTTCCTGGACGAGATCTCGGAACTGCCGCTGCACCTGCAGAGCAAATTGTTGCGAGTGCTGCAGGAACGCAGCTTCGAGCGGGTGGGCAGCCTGACAGCGGTGCCGTTCCGCGCACGCCTCGTGTGTGCCTCCAATCGTGATCTGGCCTCGGCGGTAGCGGCCGGCACATTTCGCGAGGATCTCTACCACCGGGTCAATATCGTGACGCTGCAGGTGCCTCCACTGCGGGAGCGCCGGGAGGACATCCCCGAGTTGGTACAGGCGCTTGTGCAGCGCGCGAACCACGAAGTCGGCAAGGCGATAACGTCGGTGGAGCAGGCAGTGCTCGACAACCTGAAGGCCCGCGACTGGCCGGGCAACGTGCGCGAACTCGAACATGTCATTTCAAGAGCGTTGCTGGTTGCCCGCGGGCCGGTGCTGACAATCCACGATCTGGGCTTCGATCCGGAAGGTTCGGTGCCCGCTGACAACGGCGGGTCCAGCCTTGACGGCCTGCTGGGGGCGCTCGAGGCGCAGGCCACACGGCTGGTGGGTGCAGCGGTTCGCGGTGGCGTCGAAGTCCCCGTGCATGAGCTGGCCATTAACCGGCTGGAGGCGGCGCTCATTCGTGGTGCGCTCGCGGCGACCGAAGGCAACCAGGTCGCGGCTGCCCGCCTCCTCGGCATCAGCCGCAGCACACTGCGATCCAAACTGGGATGAAGAACTGACCAGTTGTCGGTCAGGCTGGCAGATTTCGATCATCCTGGTTTTTTCTCAGCATCGACAACAGGTTAAGCGCTTGCCTCGCTCGCTTGGTCGACCCGCGCTGCGCCGCAAGTGAACATCCGATCGGCGCGGCGGTTTCGGGGCCGGAAGCTGGCCCACATGTAACACACTGAAACCTATCTGGTTTCTGCGGATTGAACGATCGGTCAATAGACGGCACGCCAATTGCTTCACGGTGACCGTAACGCATCCCGCCGTGGATGCGACCCCCGGCAGTCCCCCCAGAATATGCTGCCGGCTGGGTTATTCGGCGCACGGTCCCTCCCCGTGCTTGGAATCGGCGGAAATGTGAGCCGTGGCCTGTCGCGCATGCGATCGGCCACGGCGATCGTCCTTGTAGGTACCCGAACCAAACGCCGGGGGGCGCGAGGGACTCGAGATGTTTGCTGGCCCAGGACACAGCGTTTCGCCGGGCGATACATGCGCGTCTCGTAAGCGCGCATTCCGCTCCAACTCGCGCGCCGTGAGGGGTGCGTCATGAAACGCACGCTCGTCCTGGATGTCGTCGGGCTCACGCCAGCGCTTCTAGAGCACGCACCGAACCTGAAAGCGCTTGCGGCGCGCGGCGGGCTGCGCTCGCTGACGACGGTGACCCCCGCCGTCACGACCACGGTGCAATCCACATTCGTTACGGGCGCGCTGCCGCGCGAGCACGGCGTCGTCGGCAACGGCTGGTATTTCCGTGACCTTTCCGAGATCTGGTTTTGGCGCCAGTCCAACCACCTGGTCGGTGGCGAGAAGGTCTGGGATGCCGCGAAACGGCACGACCGGTCGTTCACCTGCGCCAAGCTCTTCTGGTGGTACAACATGTATGCGTCGGCCGATTTCTCGGTCACGCCTCGCCCGATGTATACGGCCGACGGCCGCAAGCTCCCCGATATCTACACCCATCCGGCAGAACTTCGCGACGAACTGCAGCGCGACATCGGGCAGTTTCCGTTGTTCCGGTTCTGGGGGCCCACGGCCGACATCGAATCCACGCGCTGGATCGGCCGCAGCGCGCTGCGCGTTTTCGAAGGCCAGCGTCCGACGTTGACGCTCGTCTATCTGCCCCACCTCGACTACAACCTCCAGCGATTCGGACCGAACTTTCCCGGCATCGCGCGCGACGTGGCCGCGGTCGACGAAGTATGCGGTGAGCTGATCGCGGCGGCCGAGCGAGAAGGCGCGGAAATCGTGGTCCTCTCCGAATACGGCATCACCGAAGTCTCGAATCCGATCCATGTGAACAGGGCGCTGCGCCAAGCCGGTTGGCTCCGCGTACGCGAGGAGCAGGGCCGCGAGCAGCTCGATCCCGGCGCATCCGATGCCTTTGCCGTGGCCGATCACCAGATCGCGCACGTCTATGTAGCGCGGCCGGAACTCCTGGGCGAGGTCGCTGACCTGCTGCGCAGCCTGCCAGGTGTCGAGCGCGTACTGGACCAGGAAGGCAAGCGCGCGATCGGGCTGGACCATCCACGCTCGGGCGAACTGGTCGCGATAGCCGATGCGCGCAGCTGGTTCACGTATTACCACTTCGTGGACGACGACCGCGCGCCGGATTACGCGCGCACCGTCGACATTCACCGCAAGCCGGGATACGACCCGGTCGAGCTTTTCGTCGACCCCAAACTCAGCCTGCCGAAGCTGCGCATCGCAACGCGCCTGGCGCAGAAGGTCATCGGCATGCGCTATTTGATGGACGTCATCTCGCTCGACGCTACGCTTGTGCGAGGTTCCCACGGCCGGCCGACCGACCGGCCCGAGGACGGTCCGCTGTTCATCACTTCGAGGCCGGACCTGCTCGGCGCGGGACCGGTCGCCGCCACCGACGTCAAGGCATTGCTCCTCGAACATATCTTCGGCGCCGCGAACCCAATCGTGCGGAGAGCAGCGTGACGCCATTGGAGCTATTGGGACGGTGGCTCGGCGCCCGATTGCCGGACAGCGCGGCGGCATGGCTCTCGAGCGGCATCGAACGTTGCAGAACCGGCATCGCCGATCGCGACCTCTTCCTGTTGATAAGCCTAGTCTCGCGGCATGTAGGCAAGGCGCCGCTTGCGCTTTCCGAGGCTGAGCTCGAAGCCGGCTCGGCAAGTCGCCCAGGTTGGAATCCACGCGACTGGACGCTGGACCAGGCCGCGCGCGTGCATCTGCTGTGCGCGAGCACGTCGGACGGCGCCGTAATGAGCGCAAGGCTCGATCGACTCTGCGCCGCCGGCGACATCGGGGAACTGGTTGCGTACTATCGCGGCCTGCCGCTCTATCCCGACCAACCGCGATACGCATTGCGGGCGGCGGAGGGCATTCGGTCCAACATGCGGGCAGTCTTCGAAGCGGTGGCGCATCGCAATCCGTATCCGGCGGAACAACTGGACGAACCGGCATGGAATCAACTGGTGTTGAAAGCGCTGTTCGTGGGCAGTCCGCTGCACCCCATCGCCGGACTCGACGGTCGCCGCAACGCCACGCTCGCACGCATGCTCTGTGACTACGCGCATGAACGCTGGGCGGCATCGCGGCCGGTAAGTCCGGAGCTGTGGCGCTGCGTCGGCCCGTTCGCGGCCGGTGCGATGCTCGACGACTTTGCGCGGCTATTCGAGCGCGGCAGCGCAGACGAGCGCAAGGCTGCCGCGCTGGCGCTGCGCGAGGCCACCGATCCCGGCGCAGTACGTCTTCTCGCCTTGCATGCGCATGGGACAGGCGACCGCGCCGATTCAAGACTGACCTGGGAACGGCTCGCGACCGCGGGCAATTGACGACTGGAACACGGAGAGAACCATGCGATTCATCGATCCGCACATCCACATGAGCGCGCGTACGACGGACGACTACGAGCGAATGGCCGCAGCGGGCATCGTGGCCGTCATCGAGCCGGCATTCTGGCTTGGCCAGCCGCGCACGCAGGTGGGAACGTTCATCGACTACCTTTCGAGTCTCGTCGGCTGGGAGCGTTTTCGCGCTTCCCAATTCGGCATTTGCCACTACTGCACGATCGGACTCAACAGCAAGGAAGCGAACAACGAGGCGCTGGCCGAGCAGGTGATGGACGTGCTGCCGCTCTATCTCGGCAAGGAAGGCGTGGTCGCCGTCGGGGAGATCGGTTATGACGACCAGACCGCGGCCGAGGACAAGTACTACCGGGCGCAACTGCAACTCGCGCGCGATCTCGGCATGCTGGTGCAGGTTCACACGCCGCACCGCGACAAGAAACGCGGCACCTCGCGCAGCATGGACGTCGCCATCGAGATGGGGCTTGATCCCGGTTCGGTGGTCATCGATCACAACAACGAAGAGACCGTCCAGGAGGTGCTCGACCGCGGTTTCTGGGCAGCCTTCACGCTGTATCCCGAAACCAAGATGGGCAGCGAGCGCTTCGTGGAAATCGCGCGCCGCTACGGCTCGACCCGCATCTTCATCGACTCGAGCGCCGACTGGGGCAAGTCTGACCCGCTCGCGGTGCCGAAGACGGCTCGGCTGATGCTGGAGCGCGGCATTCCTCGCGCGGATGTCGAAGCCACCTGCTATTCGAACGCGCTCGCGGCATTCGGCCGAAGCGGACAGATGAAGGAGGAGCACTGGCTGAGCAGCAGGCCGAGCGATCAACGGCTGCTCTTCCAGGGCAATTCCGTATTGCGCGGCCAGCAGCCGCGTGTGGACGACGACTTGCCCGTCATCCCCGAACGCGACGAGCAACAGGTGATCAAGTGAGCACGGGACAATTTGGCCAAGGGACGGCGATGAATGCCGAGGCTTCAAAGGTCGTCGACTTGATGGCCGCGACTGTTTATCAGCAGGAATTCACGATCCGCTACGACTATCCGGTGTATTTCACCGATCGGGTATTCGATCGTGACAACCCGGTGTTCGCGCACGCGCTGTCGCGGCGCGAATCCGGCAAGCGGCATCGCTTCGCCGCCTTCGTCGACGCCAACGTCGCCGCAAGCTGGCCGGCGCTGGTGCACGAAATCGCGGCGTATGCGCAGGCGCATGCGGCCACGATGGAACTCGTCGCGCCGCCGGAAGTGGTGCCGGCGGGCGAGCAGGTGAAGAACGATCCGGCGCTGGTCATGCGTCTCCAGCAGCGCTTAGGCGAACTGGGAATCGATCGGCATTCGTATATCGTCGGCGTAGGGGGTGGCGCGCTGCTCGACATGATCGGGTTTGTCGCCGCTACCACGCACCGCGGCGTGCGCCATATTCGTGTACCCACCACGGTGCTGGCGCAGAACGATTCCGGTGTCGGTGTCAAGAACGGCATCAACGCCTTTGGAAAGAAAAATTTCCTCGGCTGCTTCGCCCCTCCCCACGCGGTGCTGAACGACTTCGATTTCCTGCGCACGCTGCATCCGCGCGACCGCATCTCGGGGATCGCCGAGGCAGTGAAGGTATCGCTGATTCGCGACGCGACATTCTTCGAGTGGCTGGAGGCGAATGCGGACGCATTGCGCGACTGCGTGGCCAGCGCCACGTCACGCATGATTCGCCGCTGCGCGGAACTGCATATGCGGCAAATCGCGCAGGGCGGCGATCCCTTCGAAAGCGGCAGCGGCCGACCTTTGGATTACGGGCACTGGTCCGCGCACAAGCTGGAGGCGCTCACCGCGCATGAGTTGCGCCACGGCGAGGCGGTGGCGATCGGCGTGACGCTCGACACGCGCTATTCCGTCCAGACCGGCATGCTGCCGGCCGGAGCTGATGATCGCGTGTATGCGCTGTTCAAACGGCTCGGGTTCCACCTGTGGCACCCGGCGATGGAGTCGCGCGACGATCGGGGGCGTTTCCTGATTCTGCAAGGCATCGAGGAATTCCGCGAGCACTTAGGCGGCGAGCTCACGGTGACGATGTTGCGCGGCATCGGCCGCGGCGAGGAGGTCAACAGCCTCGATCGTGACCAGATCATGCAGGCCATGATGTGGTTGCGGCTCCGGGAGACCGGGGCATGAGCGCAGCGCAGCCGCAACAACCGGGGGCGGCGGCGGCCCCGAATCCGTCGTCGATCGTGCGCCTGAGCACCGCGTATTGGGAAAGCCAGACGCTGCTCACCGCGAACCGGCTGCGGCTGTTCGACGTCCTGGCCAATGGCGGCCGGTCCGCCGAGGAAGTGGCCACCGAATTGAAACTCGATCCACGCAGCACCGCGTTGTTCCTGCGCGCGTTGGTCGGTCTAGGTTTCCTTCAGGAAAGTTCCGGCCGGTTTGAAAACTCGGCCGTCGCCGCCACGTTCCTGGTCTCTCGCAGCCCCGCCTTCATGGGCAATGTCATCCGCTACAGCGACCAGCTCTATGGAACGTGGGGCAAGTTGGAGGATGCGCTGCGCTCCGGCCGCCCCGCACTGCCGGCGGAGACTTACCTTGGCGAGGATCCCGTTCGAACGCGGAGTTTTGTGCAGGCCATGCACGAACGTGCGCTCGGCATTGCGCGCGCGTTGGTGGGCTCGCTGGACCTGCACGGCCGCCGTGCGATGCTGGACGTCGGCGGCGGACCGGGGACGTATTCGGTGCTCCTCACCGAACGCTTTCCCGGCCTCAAGTCCGAAGTGCTCGAATTGCCGGGCGTCGCAGCCGTTGCGCGCGACCTCGTCGCGGCCGCCGGTGCGAGCGACCGCGTGACGCTGCGGGACGGCGATTACCACACGGCGGACTTCGGTACGGGCAAGGACGTCGTGCTGATGTCCGGCATGTTCCACCGCGAGACCGAACAGGCCTGTCGCAGCCTGATAAAACGCGCCGCGGACTGCCTTGTCCCCGGCGGTCAGCTCATCGTGAGCGATGTGTTCGCGGACGAAGGCGGCACCCATCCTCCGTTCGCCGCGATGTTCGGCCTCAACATGATGCTGACTGCGCCGGACGGCGGAGTGCACGCCGATCCGGACGTGAAGCGCTGGATGGCCGACGCAGGCTTCACCGAACTGCGCACCGCGGCACTGCCGCCGCCGATGCCGCACCGGGTCGTGTTGGGTGTCAAGCCATGAGTTGGCGCCGGTGGATGGTCGCTGCGATGACTTCAGCAGCGGCGATCTTCGTCCAGCCGGCGTTTGCGCAGACTGCGGAGCCGGCGCCCTCCGTGGGGGTTATGAAGCCGCTGGGGCAGGAGCGTTATCAGATCGGGCACATCGTCGTCGACAAGCGATTGCACCGCTTTACCGTGCCCGGACGCGTGCACGCGCTCGACAAGCCGCTCGAATATCTGGCCACCAGCCCGGGCGGCAGGAAGGCCTACGAAGCGCTGCTGGAGTTGGACGCCAGCGGCAGCGAATTCAACCTCGCCTGCATCCTGATCGGCCTCGAGCGCGACCCCAAGGTGGCCGCGAACAGGCCGCCCGACGCGGCCAGCGTGGTCGGCCAGCGAGTTGCCATGTCGGTGGCGTGGTCGCTGGATGGCCAGCGGCGCCAGGTAACGGCAGCCGAGGCATTGTTCAACGCCGACGCCAAGACGAAGATCGAATCGGTCGAATGGGTTTACACGGGGTCGTTCACATCGATCGATGGCAGCCGGTTTGCGGCCGATTTCACGGGGACGCTGATCACCTTCATCAAAGATCCCACCGGCCTCATCGAAGCGGTATCCGGTGTCGGCGTGGGGCCTTATGGCTCCATGCGCGGCAGCAACGTGCTGCCGCCCGAAGGATCCGTCGTCGAGCTGATCGTCGAAGTGGCGCCGGTGAAGAAATGATCGCAGCGCGTTGGGCGATGCTGGCCGTGGCGGGCGTGCTGATGCTCGCCGCATTCGGCGCGTCCGATCTGCAGCCATCCGCTCTGCGGCTTGCGGTCACCGCGATCATCGGATTGATTGCCCCGCTCTTCTGGCCCGGTAACGCTGCGACGCCCACGCGCACTGCGCTTCGTATCGCCACATGGTCGGCGGCCGTCGCGTGCACGGCCGCAATCGCCCTGCGCATCGCCGGCAATCCCGGACAGCCATTCGCGCGAATCCTCGTGGCTTGCGGAATGCTTCTCTTGATACTTCTGGTGACCCATGCGGCGGCGGCGGGGCTTGAGTTTGCCTGGCATGGTCAATCCAGGAATGCCGAAACGGCTCGCGAGATGGCGGGTCGCGCCGCGGCGCTCGTGCTCGCGCTGATTGGATCGCTGCCGCTCTGGGTCGGACCCGCGTGCGAACTGCTGGTCGGGCGCCACCCGTGGATCATCGACGCGGCCATCGGCATCAGCCCCCTCACCCACCTGGCCGTTGCCAGCGGCAACGACTTGCTGCGCAACCAGTGGCTCTATCAGCACTCGAATCTGGCCGCACTGCAATTTTCCTATCCTGCTTTGGCCGAGGTCACCGCAGCGTACGCCGCAGTCCTGTTGTTGCTCGTGTTTTTCCCGCTGGCATCGCGTTACCGCATGGGCGGTGATCAACCTGGAGCTTGCGCTCAAGTGACGCGGAGCAGTAAAGCATGAGCCCGAGGGGACCCGGAGGGGCGCGCCGCCATGTCGAAAACGACCAACCGATTCGTGCCGTGAATTTTTTCCACAGGAGATTGTGTATGCCGGGCAAGCAATGCATTTCGCCGCGAACGCTCATGGTGGTGATCGGCCTGATCGCGTTGTCCACCACCGCGATGGCTCAGCAGCCGCGTGTCCTGCGGGTGATATCCGATCGCACCGATGAGGGGACTTTGCGGCCCATCCTGGAAGCGTACGAGGCCAAGTCCGGCGCCAAGATCGAAGGCATTTTCATGGACCAGGGCCTGGTCAATCGCCTCGAATCGCGCCCCACCGAGGCCGAAGTCGTGATCACCAAGGATGCCGAGCTGCTGGACATCGCGGCGCAACGCGGCCTGCTCGATGTACTCAAGTCGGACAGCATCTCGGCCGCCATTCCGCCCGAATTCATGGACCCGGCCGGCCGCTATTTCGTGGAAGCCTATCGGGCGCGCGTGATTTTCTACTCGAAGGAGCGGGTGAAGCCCAGCGAGTTGTCTACCTATGAAGACCTGGCGAGTCCGAAGTGGAAGGGGCGCCTGTGCGTGCGCTCGGGCAGCCACGATTACAACCTGGCGCTGTTTGGGCAGTTCTATGTGTCCTACGGCGAGGCCAAGGCCAAGTCGATGATCTCCGGCATTTCCAACAATCTGGCGCGCACGCCAAAGGGCGGTGACCGTGATCAGGCCAGAGGGATCTTCGAGGGCAAGTGCGATGTGGCGCTGATGAACACCTACTACTACCCGATGATGCTGGCCAATCCGGCACAGAAGCCGTGGGCCGAGGCGGTGGGCGTGTTCTTCCCCAATCAGGCTGAGAAGGGCGCGTTCATCATGCGCTCGGCTGCGGGCCTGACCAAGTCCACCGCGAACCGCGACCTGGCCATGGGATTGCTGGAATACATGGCGTCCAAGGAAGGCCAGCAGTTGATGGTCAACCGGACCAAGCAGTATTCGGTGCGGCGTGACGTGCCGCCGGACCCTCAGATGGTGAAGCTGGGCGCCGAACAAGGCCTGGTCGATGGGCGCTTCAAGATGGACTTCGTGCCCCTGAGCAGCATGGCGGGCAAGCGCGAAGAGGTCATCAAGCTGGTGAATGAAATCCGCTTCGACGCTGAGCGCTGAGCTCGCCGGCCTGCCGGGCGCCCTGCGCATGGGTGGCCGGCGGTCCGAGCTGGGGCCGGCCGGATTGTCGCGCCTGGGCTTCGCCCTGGCGCTCGCCATCTTTGCGCTGTGGCCCGCGGGCTACCTGCTCGTGTCGGCGCTGCCCGTGTTGTCGGAAGGCGGCTGGCTGGCTCATTTCGCGAGCACGAGTCTGCCCCATCAGGCGCGCGCAAGCCTGTGGGTGGCGCTGGAGGCCGCAGCGGTAGCGTTTGCGGCGGGCGCCGTGCCGGCGATTGCGGTAGCGCGTTTTGATTTTCACGGCAGGGGCTTGGTCACGGTGCTGGCCCTGCTGCCGCTGTTGTTTGCGCCGTACGTCACCGCGGGAACCTGGACGGTGAGTTTTTCCTGGGCTTTTCTCGACAGCCGGCATGCGCTGGCTCTCCAGCTCGGGTTGGCCTGTTCGGCCTATGTGTTCATTGTCTTCCGCGTGGCTTCCGCACGCATTCCCAATGCATTTGCGGAACTCGCCGCGACGCTGGGTCATGGGCCTTGGCGGCGATTGTTGCGTGTGCATGCACCTGTGTACGCGGTACCGGCCGCGGCCGGCTTGATGATCGTGTTCGCGCAATCCATCGGCGACTATGCCGCCGCGGAGCGCATGGGCATCGACACCGTCAGCGTGGGCATGCACAACCTGTGGCTGGCCAGCCAGAGCTCGCAAGTTGCGGCCATCGTCTCGGTCGTCTTGATCGTGCCTTCGGTGCTGCTGGTTGCGGTCGCGGCCTGGGCATCCACTTCCATCATCAGTCAGAACCCGATCCCGCCGGCCGCGGCGGCCGCTTCGCGCAAATGGTTGTCCGCCCCGGCGACCGTTGCGGTGGTGGCGTGGAGCCTATTGTGTTCGATGCCGAGTTTCTGGATTCCGGAATTTCTCACGCTGCGCTGGGCCTGGTTGAGGTGGGATCGCACGCGCTTTGCCGCAATCCCCGGAGACGTACTGCAGGCGGCAACTACGTCAGCGGCCACCGTGCTGGTGGTGCTGGGTGTATGCGCCCTCACTGTTCTGGTGCTGCGCTCGGGCGGCCGTTCTCCATTGGCCGAACGCATGCCCTGGTTGTTCCTGAGCAACTACTTCCTGCCTTCGCTGGTGTTGGCGCTCGCCTTCGTGATGATGAGCCGAGATGGTTCGGTGCTGGCGTCCTGGTTGGGCGACGCGCGAGACAGCCGGGTGCTGATCGTGACGGCGGAAGCGCTGCGCTTCATGCCGTTCGCGATGCTGCCCGTGCTGGACGCATTGCGTCGCACGCCACCGGCAATGATCGAGACTGCAAGGGCATTCGGCGCAGGGCCGGTGCGCGCACGCCGCGTGGCCTTTGCCGGTCATGTGGGACCGGCGCTGCTGCTGGGTTGCGCACTGGTGTTCATGGAGTCGGTGAAGGAGCTGGACTTGAGCCTGATGCTGCAGCATTTCGGCTACACGTCGCCGGCCTTGAAGATCTACGCCTTTTCACGGTTCCAGAATATGGACAGGGCAGCCGTCTGGGTGCTCATCAGCCAGCTGCTGATGGCGGCACCGCTGGGGCTTCTGTGGTGGCACGTTCGTCGCATGGGGGCGCCGCACCGTGGCTGATGGAAGCGCACTGGATTGCTTCCCGCCGACGCTGTCGCTGCGATCGGTGTCGCGCGTCGTCGCCGGAAGGACGGTGGTTGCCGACGTGTCGTTCGAGATGGCGCCGGGCGAGATACTGGCCGTGCTCGGGCCGTCGGGCAGCGGCAAGACCTCGCTGCTGCGGATGATCGCCGGCTTCGATGCTCCTTCTGCAGGCAGCGTCCACTTGTTCGGCGCCGAAGTGTCGGCGCCGGGTCGGGTGCGCGTGGCGCCCGAACACAGGAAGTTCGGCCTGGCCTTCCAGGATGCGACGCTCTTTCCGCATCTTGACGCCGTGGGCAACGTCGCCTTTGCAATCGAGGCCGCAAGCCCTTCCGAGCGCGGCCGCAAGGCACGCGATGCGCTGGCTGCAATGGGACTCACTGGCATGGATGGACGCGACGTAGCCACGTTGTCGGGCGGCGAAGCACAGCGGGTCTCATTGGCGCGCGCGCTGGCCGCCGACGCCAGGCTGCTGCTGCTCGACGAGCCGTTCGGCAACGTCGACCGCCTCACGCGGGCCGACTTGATTCAGCGGCTGAAGACGCGCCTGGGTACGGTCTCGGGGGCAATCATCATTACCCACGACACGGCGGACGTGGTCGAGCTTGGCGCCCGCGTGCTGCTGATGCGGGATGGCAGGCTCGTCGCCAACGGACATCACTCCGTCCTCGCCGCAGGCGAGGCCGGCGATTGGGCGCGCAGTTTCGTGCAGGTCACGGCATGCAATTAGATACGCTTGAATGCAGCACCGGTGGCACACCAGGGTGCAGCCGGAACGTTTTCACCCCAGAGGAGTAAGGCAAATGATGAACCGACTTTTCCTCGCAATGCTGACCGGATTCCTACTGGCAGCGCCGGCCTACGGTGCTGCCGACGACATGAACTCGCAGACGCGAGCGAAGGCGCAGCAGGCCGTCGACGCCGGGCTCAAATTCCTCAACAGCAAGCAGGCTGCGAACGGCTCCATCGGCAACTCGGTCGGGCTCACGGCGCTCGCGCTGCGCGCGATTCTCGAGAACCCCAGCGGCGTCACCGCCGCCGACAAGCCCGCCATCGAGCGCTACGCGGCATTCATCGCATCCAAGGCGAATCCCGACGGCTCGATCGTCGAAATCAAGCACGACGAGAGCTACAACACCGCGGTGGCGATCACCGCGCTGGCGGCGACGAAGGACCCGAAGTACGCGCAGGTCATCGCCAACGGGCAGAAGTACATCACGAAGAACCAAATAGGCGAGAGCCGGGGTTTCATGCCGGTCGACAACTGGTACGGCGGCCTTGGGTATGGAGGCGACGAGCGGCCGGACATTTCCAATCTCTACATCGCGCTCGAATCGCTGCGCGCGACGTCGCTCGATCCGAAGGACCCGGTCTGGCAGAAGGCGCTGATCTTCGTGAATCGGATGCAGAACCGCAGCGAGAGCAACGACCAGAAGTACGCCGGCAACGACGGCGGCTTTCTCTATTCTCCTGCCTACAATCCACCCGAATACGGCGGCGGCACGAAATCGTACGGGACGGTCACCGCGGCCGGCCTCATCAGTTTGCTGTATGCGGGCGTCGACAAATCCGATCCGCGTGTGCAGGCCGCCTACAAGTGGCTCACTACGAACTACACGCTCGACAGCAACCCCGGCACGAACACCAAGGGCGGGCTCTTCTACTATTACCAGGCGCTTTCAAAGGTCACGTCCGCTTACGGGGACAAGGAGTTCGTGGATGGCCGCGGCCAGCGGCACAACTGGCGCAACGAACTTGCCGACCGGCTCATCCTGCTGCAGAACCCGGATGGATCCTGGATCAACAAGGACTCGGGACTCTGGTGGGAAGACAAGCCAGAACTCGCGACCGCGTGGAGCGTGATCGCGCTCGAACAGATGCTCAAGTAGCGCAGTGTCACGCTGGCCATGGCTCTTGGGGCTCGCGCTTTGCGGCATGGCGGACGTGCTCGCCCAGCCGCGCATCGGCCTGGAAGCCACACCCGCGTGGAACGGCTGGACTCGTCCGGGCCGGGCGACCGAAGTCGACGTTCGCCTGAGTACCGACGTTGCGACGCGAGCAACGCTCGATGTGGCTGCCGGCCGCCAGGTCGTGCGTGCCAACATCGACCTCGAACCCGGCCGGGTCGTGCGGCTGCAAGTGCCAATCGAATCGGCCGAAGAGGTCGCGGTGAGTGCCGCTTCGCCGGACGTCCCACCGCAGCGGAGGGACGTCCGCATTGCGCAGTCGGAGTCCCCCGTGCTGGGGCTGGGTCTCGCGACGGGCGACGCGGTGCAACTGGAGGGCTTTCACACCGTCGCGCTCGACGCCGACAACCTGCCGCGCAACGCGTTGGCCTACTCGAGCATCGATGCGTTGATCCTGGACGAGCCGACGCTGGGCGCCCTCGATCAGCGACAACTCCGCGCGCTGCTCGTGCACGCAGCGGAATGTGGCCGCATCGTGTTGTTGAATGCGGACCTTCCGGTGCGTCGCGTGCTGGATGGGTCGGGGGGCTGCGGCGGTCGCGCTCTCATGCACGCAACTTCGCTCGCGGACGCCATGGAAATGCTCAAGTCGTCGTTGGCCGCGAACAGGGTGCTGACGATTGCGCTGCCGGGAATCGGCGAGCTCGCCAGTCCCGATCTCGTCACTTGGAATCGGGTGCTCATCGTCCTCGCCGCGTACTTCGCTGCGGCTCTATTGGCGGCCTTGTTTTTCTCGTCCTTGCCGGTGTTGCTGCTGGCTCCGGCACTCGCAACCGTGGCGATTCTGGCGCTGCTGAACTCCGCGCCGCCATCTTCGCAGCTCGTCGTTTGGAGCGAAGCCACTTCCGGCGCGGAGGCGGCGCGTTACCAGGCTTGGCAGCGGTTCCCGGGTCTCGCTCGCGGTGGCATGCGCGTGCCGGTATTGCAACAACTCGCGTCCGCGCGTTCGTGCGACCCGGACCAACCGATGCGATTCGAATTCGATGCCAGCCGCGGACAGGCGACATTCGCCGAGTTCGATACGCGGCTGTTTCGGCAGGTCATGCTCTGTTACTCGGGCAGCTTCCCGGTGGCCAGGGCGATCGCAGTCGAAACCCGCCCGGACGGGTTGCTCCAGGTCCGAAACTCGGGAAGCATCGGCTGGCCCGGTGGCGTGCTCCTGGCAAGCGGCCTCGTCCATGACTTGCGGGCTCTGGGACCCGGTGACGACATGATCGTCCACACCCGCTCGGGCAAGCCGTCTCGCGATGCCCTGATGCGAACAGCGTTGGCGCGGACTCGAAGCGATGGCGCAGCCGCGCTGTGGGAACTCGAGTTGGGTGGTGTCACGGATATTCCGCCGCAATCGAAAGCATGGCTTCTCGTTTCCATTCCGCCGTCATGAGCGAAGCACCTGCTTATCGCCTGGACGCGATGACCGGTCTGGCTCTCGCCGCCGCTGTTGCCGTGTGGTGGCTCGGCAGTACTCGCCTCGCCCTCGACCATGGTTCCGATGCAAGCCGCTGTGCAGACGACGCGCTTCAAGCGTTATTGCTCGTACGTGTCACGGCGCTCGCGATTGTCGGCATGCGTGTCGGCGCACTGCGCGGGTGGCGTCCTGGGCTGGCGGCAGGGATCGGCCTGATCGCGCCATCGTGGCCCGTCGTGCTTCTTGCCTGGTCGGCGGGCACTCGATCGGCGACGCAGGTGGCACTGGCGGAGGTCCTGTTGCTGGCGGCAAGCGCGGCGCTGCCGTTGGTCGGGTTTGGCTTGCATCGCTTGCTGCAAAAGAAGGAACTCGCCGTTATCTCGGGAACGCTCCTGGGACTCGCGTTTGCGGCCTCGGCCTGGGCCGCGCGCGGCCTTTGGCTCTTCCCATCGGCTTGACTTAAAACCTGATGGCCAATTCGACCTTACATTCCCTGCAGATTGCGGTGCGACGTCGACTGTGGCGAGAACAATTCGTCGCTGCCGCGCGGCTGGCGTTGTGGGGATCGGCCTTCTTAATGTTGCTGGCCGCGGCAGTGCACCTGACAACGCGACCGTTGCGCGTCGAGTCGGTTCTGCTGGCTGTCGTCGCGCTGTGGACCGCGATGATGGCGCGGGCGGCACTGCGGCGCCCGTCCGATTCGGCATGCGCCCTCTGGGCCGACCGCCACCTCGGCGGGGAGTCCGCATTCGGCACGTTGCTCGAAATGCGCGACGGCAAACAGGAGGCGCCAAACACCTCGGCCCTGCAGTGGCTCGAGCATTGGGCGACTGCGAGAGTACCGCATAGCCTGCGACTCCTCAGCGCGCGGCACGAGTCCATGCGCCTGTACCGGCCGCTCCTCTCGCTGCTGGTATGCGCGGCTCTTGCGACAATTGTCCTGACACTGCCGGGCACGGCTCCCTCCGCACGGCTGGCACTTGCCGCGCCTTCGACCGCCGGCGTTGCCGGTCGCCCGACGCCGGATGCCGAACCCGCATCGACGGAACTGGTCAGCGCGCTTGCGAGCGCGTTGCGATCCGTGGATTCGCGTCGTGCGTCGGATCGTCGCGACAACAACCAAACTCCAGCAGCGGGGCCAGCTAAGAGTGATGCGAGCGCCGCCCCGCGCATGGCCCAGCCTGATGTCGCGGCGAAGGGCGAAAGGATGTCCGTCGGCGAAGCGCTTCCGGGTGCAGTCGGAGCCGCGGCCTCTGCGCCCGCGACAAGTCAGGCTTCCGGCGCGGATTCCGGCCGCGATGCCGGCGACAGTCGCGATGACCGCGCCGATGCTGGCGTTTCGCGGGTCCCGCGGAGTACGATCCAGGTGCAAAGACGCGCATCGAGCGAACGGCGTCCCTCGCTGGAAAGGCAGGCTGACGCGGACCAGCTGGCGACGTTCGACGACGATCTTCCGACTCGTCCGGCGGCGACAGAACGGGAGAGTCACCTCCTGGCAGCGGCAACACCTCCTCCGGCCGTCGACGCCATGCCATTGACTCCGACCGAGGCTGCTTATGTACAAGCATGGATGAAAGCCAGCAGGCACAGCCGTTGACAACAGCTCCCGCAGCCGACGGCGCCTACGCCGACGCACATCGCAAGCTCCAGGACCTGCGTGCGCTGCTCGATCGTGTAATCGTCGGACAGGGAGAACTCGTAACCCATCTGGTCACCGCCGTCTTCGCCGGTGGCCACGTACTCATCGAAGGCCTGCCCGGACTCGGGAAGACCCATCTGGCAAAGGGCCTGGCCGCGGCGCTGGGACTGCACTGGGCGCGCGTGCAATGCACGCCCGACCTGATGCCGGCCGATGTCACGGGCGCGGAAATCTACGCGACAGCGGCCGGCGGCGCGTCGACGTTCGAGTTTCGGCCCGGCCCGGTATTCGCGCAGCTCGTGCTGGTCGACGAGATCAATCGCGCGACGCCGCGCACGCAATCCGCACTGCTCGAAGCGATGCAGGAGCGGCAGGTCACGCATGCAGGCGTCTCCCATCGCTTGCCGAATCCATTTTGCGTGTTGGCAACGCAGAACCCGATCGAACTCGAGGGGACCTACCCGTTGCCTGAAGCGCAGCTCGACCGCTTCATGTTCAAGCTCACGGTGCCGTTTCCTGATCGGGCGTCGCTGCGGGCCCTGCTCGACGTGTCGCTCGATGCCGAACCCGCGGACACGTTGCAGCCGATCGCCGGCCCCCCGGACGTCCTGCGAATCTCGGAACTGTGCCGTACGGTGTTGCTGGGAGAGCGCTGCAAGGAGGCGGCGGTCGACTTGGTACTCGCCACGCAGCCCGACTCGAGCGGCCCGGATTCCGACGCTCGCCGCCATATTCGATACGGTGCGAGTCCGCGCGCGCTGCAGGCCGTGATTCGCGCGGCGCGCGTGGGCGCGTTAATGGCCGGCCGATCCCACGTCGACATCGATGATCTCGCGGCCGTTGCCCTGCCGGTATTGCGTCACCGCATCCTGCTGCGCCTCGAGAGCGAACTCGACGGCCTCGATGCGGACGCAACGCTCGCGTCGGTGATCGACGGATGGCGACGCAAGTTCTGATCCGCGCAGCGCTGCCCAGCGAGTCCGAGCTGCAATCTTTCGCGCGCGCGGCCGCGCAACTTCTAGTCGAGCGGCTGCCGCATGCGCAAGGCTCGCGCACCGTCAATCGTCGCGCCGGCGTCGGCATCCAGCATCTCGATCACCGCGACTATGCCGCCGGTGACGAAGTTCGCCACATCGACTGGCGGCAGACGGCACGGCGCCGGCGACCGATCATCCGCCGGTTCGAATCCGAATCCGTGTCCGACTGGACCCTTGTGCTCGACGCGAGTTCGTCCATGGCGGTGCATGGCGCGGCCAAGTGGCGGGCGGCCGTGCGCGTGGGAGCTGCGATGAGCTACGCGCTGCTCGAACTCGGTCATCGGGTGGGACTGCTGGCCTTTGGTGGGCACGTGCTGTCGGAAGTGCCGCGTGGGCGCGGGCAGCACCATTACGCAGCGATCGCGCGTCGTCTTGTTGAACTCCAGCCGGCGCGCGCCGGCGAGCGCTCCGAGTTGGGCGTTTGCGCGCGCCACCTGCATGGCGCAGCGTCGGTGTTCGCCATCAGCGACTTCCTGGCGGACGACGAGATGCGCCGCGATTTGAGCGCGCTGCTTCAACGCTGCACCGCGCTGCACGCATTGCAGGTCAGCGATGCGACCGAGACCGAACTGCAGGCGGCGGGTGAATTCGACCTAGTGGACGTAGAGACGGGCGCGCGGATGCAAGCCCGCGCGGGCGAAGACGCGAACGCGCGGGCAACCGGCGAACGTGCCGCGATGACGGCCCGGCTGCGCAGTTTTTGCGCCCGCAGCGGCATCGCGTTTACCGACTGGGACGTCGCGCAATCGTGGCAACACACGCTGCTGCGACATCTGATCCAGGCGCGTTCTCTTTGCTGACCTTCGTCGCGCCAGTGTGGTTGTTCGGGATCTTGCTGGTGCCGGTGATTCGCTGGCTGCACCGTGGAGGACGTCACCTTCGCGCCGTGCCCGTGTCCCGGCTTGGCCTGTGGCGGCGCGCGGCGGCGAGCAGTCCCGCCGCGGGCGAACGCCGGCCGCCGGACCCGGCATGGCGACGCCGTGCACTGATGACCGCGCTTCTTGTCGTCGCGCTGGCCGGACCGCAGCTGCCGGAGCAGCGCACGGACATTACGCTCTGGATCGACGATTCGCTGAGCATGCTCACGCGCGAGGAACACGGAACGCGCTTCGCGGACGGATTGGCGCAAGTGCGCACGCTGCTGGCCGAAGTTCCGCATGCCAATGTCGACGTACGCACGCTCGGTGACCCGTGGCACAGTCTTGGCTCGCTCAGCGACGCGAACATCGCGGCGGTTGTCGCTGGCGCCGGACGGAAGCGGCCAAGCGCTCCGCCTGCGGCGTTGCTGCTTGGCGACAGGATGCATTGGCTGTTGACGGACGGTGCGCATGCCGCGCTGTTCGAATGGCCTGGCGGGAGCCGCCCCGATCGCATCGTCCAGCTGGCCGGCGTCACGCGCAACGTCGGGTTGGAGCGGATATCGGCGCGGCGAAGCCTGAATGACCCGGAGCGATATGACGTTTCGCTCAAGGTCACCAACGGCGGCACAGCCTCCGAGACCCGGGTCGTCATCATCGCTGCGGACTCGGGCGAGCTCGCGCGATCCGATCTCCGCCTGGATCCGGGAGCATTCACGCTCGTTACCGCGTCGATTCCAGCTTCGGCCAAGGTTCGCGCCACACTTCAACCTGGCGATGCGCTCGCCGAGGACGACGAGATCGTCCTCGACCTGGGTCCGCTGCACCGGCGCCGGATAGCGATCGATGCGAAGTGTCCCCCCGCGCTCCGGGCCGCCGTTGCCGCACACCCTGCCCTTGCGCAGGCTGAGCAAGGCGCCAGCGACGTGGAAGCCGTACTCGATTGCGGCACGCGCAGCGTGATCGGCGGCGCCGCATCGATCCGGATTCTGGCGAACCGCACGGCGTCGCGACCGAGTGGACCAGTGCAGTGGTCGTCCGCCGTGCCCGAATCCCGCCGCATCAGGCTCGACGCCGAGCGAATGCAGGTTGCGGCGCGGCTTGAGGCGCGTCCGGGAGACGTCATCTTGCTTGCTGCCGGCGATGAGCCTTTGATCGTCAGTCGCGCCGGCGCGTCCCAGCTGCTCGAGACATCTCTGGATTTCAGCTCGGAGGAGGCGCTGCGCGGTCCGGAGATTCCGCTGCTGGTGAACTTGATGTTCGAGCGAATCCTCGGCGGTCCCTTGCTCGACGCGATCGCGACGGTCGACCGCGGCGCGGGCTCGGCCAGGGTCGCCCCTTCCGAACGCACCGGCGTGAGTACCTCCGCCCGCGCGCCGACCGTATCGCGCTCGCTCCGCGATTGGACACAGCCGTTTGTCATTGCGGCTCTGCTCGTGCTGCTGTGGGAACTGTTCGCGCTCGCGCTTCAGGCGTACAGATCGACAAACTACGCGGGAACAGAAACCAGGTGAGTGCAAGCGGTACCAGGACCCTGGTCGCGCTGGCACTGCAATTGGCGGCGCTCGCCGCGCTGTCGTTATCGCTCCTCGGCTTCTCGTGGCTCGATACACGCAGCCGGCCACGAGTGCTGCTGCTGGTCGATCGCTCCGAGAGCGTTCCGCGCGCGGCGAGCGACAAGGCGGTCGCCGACGTCATGCATGCGGCGAATGCAGCCGGCAGCGATGACCTGCAGTTGCTCGAATTTGCGGGCAGGCCCGCGGCGCCGTCCATGAAAGCGGCGGACTCCGTTGCCAACCTCGAGCCGTCGGCGACGAACATCGAGGCGGCACTGGATGCGGCCCTGGCTGCTGATGCGCGTACGCCGTTCGCCGGCGTCGTCGTCATCTCCGACGGACTTGAAAACGCGGGCGACGTGGAACGCGCGTTGCGCGCGGCACGCGACGCCCAGTTGCCCGTCCAGTGGATCCCAACGGGTCGTCCGCTGCCGGAGACGCGCATCTCGGAGGTGCTGGCGCCAGACCGCGCAATCGCCGGCCAGCCAATCCAGATCGCTGTGCAGTTGGCGGGACGATTGGACAAACCGATGCGGGTCAAGGCAACCACGCGCGCCGCAAATGGCGAGACGCAGGCAGCGAGCGGCGAGGTGGATGGCCGCGGCAGGGGGACTGTTGAGTTCGGAACCCGCCGCAACGGCGCCGTTCTCGTCGACGTGACGCTGGAGGATCCGGTTTCGGGACAAACGCTCGGGACGTTGCCGGACGCCGCCGTCGTCGACGTCGTCCCACGAGCAGCGGTTCTGTATGCGCATGGCTCCTCCCGCGTTCTTGCGCGCAGCCTGCACAAAGGCGGCTGGATGCTGGATGTGGTGCCTGCTTCGCGGCTCGACGCTTACGCCGACGCGCTGGATGGGTACCAGTCCGTCGTGCTCGACGACGTTGCGATCGCCGATGCCAGTCCGCGCTTCTGGAAGTCGCTCGCGGCGGCTGTGCAGAACCGCGGACTGGGACTGATGGTGCTGGGTGGCGAGCGCTCATTTGATCGCGGTGGCTATCGGGATTCTGCTCTGGAGTCCGTGCTGCCCGTGCTGTCGGAACCGCCGGCGCTCGATCAGCCCGCGAGCATTCTGTTCGTCGTGGACAAGTCGGGCAGCATGGCCCAGGGCAGCGGGGGCGTGAATCGCTTCCAGCTGGCCCAGCGTGCAGTGCTCGAGACGGCGCGAGGGCTCACCGAGCGCGATTCGCTGGGTCTGGTGGTTTTCGACGTGGCGCCGCGCGTGCTGGTTCCCCTCGGCCCTGCCCCTGCCGGGACGGTGGCGCTGGAGCGAGATTGGCATGCAACGCCGAATGGCGGAACGCGGCTCGCACCCGCGCTCGAGGCCGCGATCGCGGAGCTCGAGCGCTCGCACGGCGCACGGCGCATGCTGGTTCTCGTCACCGACGGATTCATCGACGACGCCTCGCCCGCCGAGTTGCGCGCGCGGCTCGAGCGTGCGCGAATCGAGACGATCGCGCTGGCGGTCGGGCCGGACGCCGACGCAACTGCGCTGGAACGGCTGGTCGGCGCGGAAGCGGGCGTTGTGCTGCGCGTGAACGAAGCAGCCGAATTGCCGCTCATCATGCGCGCCGGGGTCGAGCGCCGCCGCGCGCGCATCGAGCGCGGGACAATCGCGGTGACGCAGCGTCAGGCGCTGCCGTTCTCACCCGGAACGCTGAAGGACTGGCCGGCGATCACGGCCTATGCTGTCACCCGGCCGCGACCTGGCGCATCGGTGCCTGTGCAGACCGAACGCGGCGACCCGTTGATCGCGCTGCAAAGGTCCGGCAACGGCCGCGTGGTTGCCGTGACGAGCGGACTGGGACGCTGGACCCCACGCTGGTTACCGTGGCCGGAATGGCCGCTGCTCGCGGGTGGCTTGACGGACTGGATCGGTGGAACACCCCAAGGCGGAGCGATGACGCTGGACGTGTCGGACGTGCCGGGAGGTCTCCTCGTCGAGACCGATTTCCAAGCGGGGGCGGGTCGGCCGGACGCTGACGCCATGTCCATAGCGGTGCAGACGCCGACAACGCCGAGCCAATTGCTGCCAATGAACAGTGTCGCGCCTGGGCGGTTGCAAGCGACGCTCCCCGACGCCGGTTCCGGCCTGTACACGTTCCTGGTCTCGACTTCGCTCGGTACACGGCGCCAGTTGCATCTGCGACGGAATCGTGCCGAGAGCGAGACTTGGGGCACCAACCCGGCGCTGGATACGTGGAGGACCGCTGGACTCGTCAACGATTGGGACCCAGCGATTCTTGCTCGACATCGCGACGGGGAACGCGGCCGTCGTCCCATCGATCGCTCGCTGCTCGTACTGGCTCTCGCGCTCTTCCTTTCCGGCATTGTCGTCGACCGGGCGAACCTTCGCCGTTCATCCAACCCAGGCTTTCCATGACCGAGACCTCGCAACTCCTCAACCGCCACCGCTCCATTCGCAACTACAAGCCGGACCCGATCGACCCGGCGCTGGTGGAACAGGTGTGCGCGGACGCGATTGCGGGAGCCTCGTCGTCCGGCAATTTGAACAGCGTGACGTTGATCCTCACGCGCGATGCCGAGCGCAAGCGCAAACTCTACGAACTGCACTTCGAGCAGGAGATGGTGCTGCAGGCGCCGCTGGTCATCACGTTCTGCGCGGACTGGTACCGCACGCGCGAGTGGCTGCGCAAGCGCGGCGCACGCGACAATTTCAACAACCTGCTCGGGTATCACGTCGCGGCCTTCGACGCGATCATCGTTGCGCAGAACGTCTGCCTGGGGTTCGAGGCGCTTGGGCTAGGCATCTGCTACATGGGCACGACGCTGCACTCGATGCCGGCGATCGCCGAATTCCTCGAGCTTCCCGACACCTGTGTGCCGGTGACCACCATCGTGGCCGGCTGGCCCGACGAGGACCCGGCCAAGCGCGACCGGCTGCCCATGCAGGGGTGCCTGCACGACGAGGTCTATCGGCGGCCATCGGATTCGGAACTCGAAGCGATCTACGAACAGCGCGAAGTCCGAGGTTGGGCCCGGTACATGGCGTTCCCGGAACTGAAAGCGCGGATCGAGGAATTGGGGATCACTTCGCTTGCGCAGTTCTACACCAGCACGGCCAAGTACGACCCCGACGCGTTTCGCCGCGATTCCGACAGGCTGCGCGCATTGCTCGAGGACAAGCACTTCCTGCCCTAATGACAACGCGCGTAGTATCCTGCGCGATCTCTTCCGACCACGCGCGAAAGCCAATGATGCCGACCAACTCCCGCCCTGCGCTCCGCTCGGCAATCCTGCCTGTTGCCGTCGTCATGGCGTCCGTTCTCGCAGGATGCGCGAGCGCGCCTGCCGACGATCCGCGCGCCGCATCCGAACGCGCGCAGGCGGTCATTGCGAGCCCGATCCGGACGGAGCAGGACCGGCGCATGGACGCGTCACGCCGTCCCGCCGAATTCCTGCCGTTCACCACGGTCAAGCCGGGCATGCAGGTATTGGATGTCGCGGCGGGCGGCGGCTACACGTCGCAGCTGATGGCGCTCTCTGTCGGACCGACGGGCAAGGTCTGGGCACAGCGCGTTTCGGCCGGCGAAGCGATGACCAAGCGGCTCACCGACGCGCCGCAGGCCAACTTCGTGGTGGTGTTGCGTCCGTTCGATGATCCCGTGCCCGAACAGGCGCCGAAACTCGACCTCATCACGCTCGTCAACAACTATCACGACATCACTTATCTTGCCGTCGACCGCGACAAGATGAACCAGCGGCTGTTCGCGGCATTGAAACCCGGAGGAAAGTTCGTCGTGGTCGATCACTCGGCCAAGGCCGGCGCAGACATTTCCTCCGGCAAGACGCTGCATCGCATCGACCAGGCCATCGTCATCGCGGAGGTGCGCAAGGCTGGATTCGTGCTCGAGGCGGAAGGCGAATTCCTGCGCGACCCCGCCGACACGCGCGAGGTTTCTTCCGGCGACGCAAAGATTCCCACCGACAAGTTCGCGCTGCGGTTCGTCAAGCCGTAGTCGCGCCATGCGCAGCGGCCGGGACGGCCGTGCGCCTTTCAGTGGATCGTGATCGGAGGGCGGACGCCGTCGTCTTTGGCGGGCTCGTCCCCCAATTCCTCGACGTCGATCGTCTCGACTTCGTTCTCCCACGAATAGCGCGCGCGCGGCGGATTGTCGCGGTTGCGCATAAGCACCGCCATCACGACGCCGACCAACAGCGCCGCAAGATGGGTTTCCCAGGAAACGCCGGGATTGATCGGCAGCACACCCCACGCGACCGAGCCGTACATGAAAGCGACGATCATCGACGTGGCGATCGCGCGGCGGTCGCGCCGCAGGAGTCCGGCCACGAAGATGTACGCGACCAGGCCATAGACCAGCCCACTGGCGCCGACGTGGACTCCATCCCTTGCGAACAGCCACACGGCAATGCCGGGGACAAGATAGACCACCGGCAGCACGCGAAAGGCCGCATGCGGGTAGACGTGGAACATGGCGGTGCCGAGAACCACTAGCGGCAGGGAATTGGCGATGAGGTGCCAGAAGTCCGCATGCAGCAGCGGCGCCACGAGAATTCCGGGTAACCCGGCCAATTGCCGGGGCCGAATGCCGAAATCCGCGAGTCCAAGCCCCCACCCCAGCAGCGGAATCAGCCAAAGCAACGCGACGAAGAAGAGCGACGTGAACGCGGCCAGACGAAAGTTGGCGCGGGCACGGGCAGAATTGGTGTAGTCCGGGTCGGGTTGGTGAATTTCCATTGGGCAAAGGATAGGCCGTCGATCTTCGGTCAAATGGGGGCGGGCTGCGGCTTGCGCAATGCTGTCGCCGCTTCCCCGGCCCGAAGTTCCGGGAACCGTCGCCCGCCAGCCATGAGCGGCGTGCATAATTCCCTGTGATCAACACGAAAGTGGAGCGCCATGTTGCAGAAGCTCGACGCGATCGAATACAGCGACGGCGTATGCCAATACCGCCCGCGCGGAAAGTATTCGCTGGTGGACGCCGTCGACCTCATTTCGCACGCGATTGCCCACTGTCGCGACCGGGGCGTGACCCGCCTGCTTATCGACGCCTCCGGCTTCGAGGATCTGCCCATTCCGTCGCTCGTCGATCGCTTCCTTATGGTCGAGGATTGGGCCCAGGCTGCGAATGGAACCCTCGTGGCCGTGCTGGTGGTGCCGGCCCAGTATATCCATCCGCGAAAGTTCGGCGTGAAGGTCGCTGGAAGCTTCGGACTCGTCTGCGACGTCTATCCGACCGAATCCGCGGCGATGAAGTGGCTGCTCGACTGTCCCGTTCCTGGCGTCCCCCCGCGCAGCTAGTCTTTTGCTCGTCCCGCGCCGTTACGCGACGCGCGACATGTGCCGTACAAATCCACGCCTTTAGCCCGCCGAATGACCTTTGCCGCGTCGCAGCATTCGGCGTAGCATCCTCGCTTGCCCGCAGCGCGCAAGGCTTTGGTGGCCCGCGACGGTGACGATTTTACGACTGCCCGACCCCCAATGCCCCGACGCGCCACCAAGGACCCCAAGCGCCTTGCCCTGCTCTCGCTCGGTGCGCTTGGCGTGGTGTACGGCGACATCGGCACCAGCCCGCTGTATGCGCTGAAGGAAGTCTTCGGCGGCGCGCACCACCCCGTTCCGATCACCGATCACAACGTGCTGGGCATCCTGTCGCTGGTGTTCTGGTCGCTGATGCTGGTGGTCACGATCAAGTACATCGTCTTCGTCATGCGTGCCGACAACAAGGGCGAAGGCGGAATCATCGCGCTGATGACGCTGGTGGTGCACGCGCAGCCCGGCGCCCGCCGTTCGCGAATCCTGATGCTGCTGGGATTAGCCGGCGCCGCGCTGTTCTATGGCGACGGAATGATCACGCCAGCGGTCTCCGTGCTGTCCGCGATCGAGGGCCTCGAGGTCGCCACGCCCGCGTTCAAGCCCTACGTCATTCCCCTCACGCTGGTCGTGCTCGCCGGACTCTTCATGGCGCAGAAATGGGGTACCGGCCGCATGGGGTCGCTGTTCGGCCCGGTGATGGCGCTCTGGTTCAGCGTGCTTGCGCTGCTCGGCATCGTCAATATCGCCCACGCGCCGGCCGTCCTCGCCGCGCTCAACCCCAGCTATGCGGTGGAATTTCTGTTTCGCCATGGGGCGTTGGGATTCTTCTCGCTCGGCGCAGTCGTGCTGGTCGTGACCGGCGCCGAAGCGCTCTACGCCGACATGGGCCACTTCGGGCGCGTCCCCGTGCGGCTGGCGTGGATGCTGCTGGTGCTGCCGTCGCTTACGTTGAACTACTTCGGACAGGGCGCGCTGCTGCTCGCGGATCCGAAGACGATCGAAAATCCGTTCTATCTGCTGGCGCCCGACTGGGCGCTTTATCCGCTCGTGGTCCTGTCGACCGTGGCCACGGTCATTGCCTCGCAAGCGATGATTTCGGGCGCGTTCTCGATCACGCAGCAGGCGATGCAACTCGGTTACTGCCCGCGCATGACGATCCAGCACACGTCTTCCAAACAGATTGGACAGATCTACCTGCCCGGAATTAACTGGGCACTATTCCTTGGCGTTGTCCTGCTCGTCATCGGCTTCAAATCCTCGACCAACCTGGCCGCGGCCTACGGCATCGCGGTGACCGGAACCATGACGATGACGACGATCCTGGCGTACGTCGTGGCACGGTCGCTCTGGAAATGGAGCGCGCCGGCCAGCATGGCGCTGTTCGGCGTCTTCATGCTGATCGACGTCACGTTCTTCAGCGCGAACCTGCTGAAAGTCAGTGAAGGTGGCTGGGTGCCACTGGTGTTCGGTCTCGGCGTATTCACGTTGATGTCGACATGGAAACGCGGCCGCCGCTTGTTGCGCGAGCGGCTGGAAGCTGATTCCATGCCGCTCGACGCCTTCATTGCCAGCGCGTCACTGGGTTGTGCGACAGCGCCCGGAACCGCAGTATTCATGACGACCAACCTGGATTCGGTGCCGCACGCGCTGCTGCACAGCCTCAAGCACTACAAGAGCCTGCACAGCAAGGTGATCCTGCTCAACGCCGTCACGCTGGACGTGCCCCATGTGCCCGAGGCGCAGCGGGTCGTCGTCGAGTCGATCAACGCCCAGTTCCACAGGGTGAAGGTGTTCTTCGGCTTCATGGACACGCCGGATCTGCCCCGCGCGCTCGAATGGTGCTGCGAGCAGGGCCTGGACCTGGACGCGATGGACACGTCCTTTTTCCTGGGCCGCGAAACGCTGATTCCGAAGCTGCGCTCGGACATGGCGTTCTGGCGAGAGAAGCTGTTCGTTTCGATGTTCCGCAATGCCGGAGACGCCGCAACGTGGTTCATGCTGCCACCCGGTCGCGTCGTGGAACTGGGGTCGCAGGTCGTGCTGTAACCGCCTTGTCGCGGTGACGAAAGCTCAGGAGGCGCGGGCGACCTTGGCGAGTGCAGGCGGCGCATGCAGGCGGCTGCTGCGCGGAACGCCCGCAAGCAGGTATTCCATCTGGTCGGACAGGATGCGCCGGTTGCGCAGGATGAAGTGCTCGTGGCGATT
>Ga0207701_10000319_pt1 | contig 49311 bp, 41 predicted proteins | sample KBSSwiSSwithPhiX_FD_184294 | JGI IMG/M metagenome (GOLD analysis project Ga0207701, IMG submission 184294) | Switchgrass rhizosphere bulk soil microbial communities from Kellogg Biological Station, Michigan, USA, with PhiX - S5 (SPAdes) (version 2) | ecosystem: Environmental > Terrestrial >... | reverse complement strand
CGCCGTCAGCCCGTCCTTGGCCAGCGCCTGCGCGCGCGTCACCGCCAGCATGCCGCGTTCCGGATCGCGGCCGATGACCGCGCGCGCCGCTTCGAGCTGAACGTGAATCACCGTCAGGTAATGCCCCAGCGTGTCGTGGATCTCGCGCGCCATGCGGTTGCGCTCGTTCGCGGCGGCGAGCTGTGCGACTTCGGCGGCCAGCGCTTCGGTGCGCTGCCGCGCCTCACGTTCGCGTTGCGCGACGCCGACGTAGACGACCACGAACACCACGGCCGCCGTCGCCTGGGCGATGTTGCGCAGCCAGTGCGGCCATGCCGGCACCCACGACAAGTTGCCGCTGACCCCGGCGATGACGAGCATGCACATCCCGACCGCGAGCACACGCGGCAGCAGAATGACCGCCTGCGCCGCCAATGGCAGCAGGATCAGCGGCAGGCTGCCTGACCACGCCAGCGTGTTGATACGCATCCCGATTCCGAACTCGGTGAGCAGGTAGGCGAGCGAAATCAGCACGCTGTTTCGACGCCGGGCATAGTCGAATCCCCAGATTCCGAGCAGGAGATACAGTGCGCTGAGCGGCAAGAGCTGCGCCCAGGAGATCTCCCGCGTCATCATCATGTCCGTCCGCGGGGTCAGCGCGATCAGCGTGACGTAGGCCGCCGCGACCACCGCCACGAAGGTCCGGTAACCGACGATGGCGTCGCTGCCGGGGGACGAACGTGATGACCAGGGAGTCACGTCGACCAGTATCCGCCGAGCGCCTGCTTCCGACAAGGCACGGTGACCATTTCATGACTTCCGGCACATCTTTCGTGCTCAGGCGACGGCCTAGGATGCAGACATGAACAACACAATGCTTCGCTCAATCGTCGGTGTGTCCGTTGTCGGATTCCTCTCGCTGTCCGCGCTAGGACAGGCGCAAGCGGAGAACGCGTCGCTCCAGGCGGAGATGTTGAAGGACTGGATCGCGCTCAAAGACACGATGCACAAGATCGCGGCAGAAATGCCCGCGGACAAGTACGGCTTCAAACCCACGCCGGAGCAGCAGACCTTCGGCGAGCGAACCGTCCACGTCGCCATGACGAACGTCTACTTCCTGAACCTTCTTGGCGGGACCGCAACGAAACCCACGATCGATCCGAAGGCGACGAGCAAGGACGCAGCGCTCAAAGCACTGGACGATTCGTTCGATTACGGCACAGCGGTCCTGAAACAGCAGACGGATCAGACCCTGATGCAATCTGTGGCCTCGGCCCCCAAGTTCATGGGGCCCTCTTCACGGGCGAGACTGATCGCGTTCCTCGACGGTCACACCTGGGACATTTACGGGCAGATGGCGGTATATCTGCGTTTGAACGGCAAGGTCCCGCCGGCGAGCCAGAGAATGTAGTGCGGCTGCCTGACGTGCGCTCATGAACAACACCACGCTTCGCGCAATCACCGGTGCGGCCGCCTTCGGAGTTCTCGCACTGTCCGCGTCCGGACGCGTAGAGACCACAAGTGCATCGGTGCACGCGGCCGCGCAACCGATCACGATCGGCATGACAGCCGAACACTGGCAGACGAAGGAGAACGCGGAGTTTCTCCGCCAGCTCGGGTTCTTTCACGGCCTCATGCGGCTGAACACCGGCGATGCCGTGCTCAAAGACGTGACGTTTGGAGACGGAACGATCGAGTTCGACGTGAACACGGTTGGCCGGGGCGCGCCCGGGATCGTGTTTCGTCAGCAGGACGAAGGAAATTTCGAACTCCTGTATCTCAGGCCGGATCCCAACTGTCCGGCCTTTCGAGCCTGCATTCAGTATGCGCCGCAGACTCATGGTGTCCTGTTGTGGGACCTCTTTCCGCAATACGAAAACCGGGCGCCCCTTCGCGAGAATGGGTGGAACCACATCAAGATGGTCATCTCCGGCCGACGGATGAACGTGTTTGTGAACGATGCCGCGTCACCCACCCTGCAGGTCGGCAGGCTGGAAGGCGATGCGATGAAGGGCGGTCTGCGCCTGCAGGGTCCGGCAACCTTCGCGAACATGGTGATTACCCCGGACGCCGTGGACGGTCTTCCGCCCGAGCCGGCCAAAGATCCGTTGGATGCCGACCACGGCGTGGTCCGCAATTGGCAGCTCTCGACGTTCTCCGCGCTGTCGAAGGGAACGGATCCCGTCTACGGCGACATGCCCGCTGCGTCACGGCAGTGGAAGACCATCAGCACGGAGCGGGGCGGGCTGGTCAACCTGAGTCGAGAGTATGGCCTGCCGCTTCACGATCCTGACCGAGCCGTCGCATGGCTGAAGACGACGATCACGTCGGACCGGAAACAGACGAAGCAGGTCGATATTGGCTGGACCCGCGAAGCGTGGGTCTTCCTGAACGGGACGCTCGTGTTCGCAGATAAGAACCTCTTCGATCAGGAAGGAGCGAGGAAATTTCCCGACGGGCGATGCTCGCTCGAGAATGGCGCAGTGACGTTGGTGTTGGAACCCGGTGACAACGAGGTCGCCGTGGCCATCGCGAACAACTTCTTCGGATGGGGACTGATGCTTCGCCTGACGGATCCGGAAGGAGTTCATCTGGCAACAGAGTGACGAACGCCACTCGCTTGACTTTTGCCGACCGTTGCCGGTATCTACGGAGCCTCCGGGCAGTCCGGATGGATATCGGGGCGTGAATTGACATTAACGGCTGAGGCTCGGTACTTCGACGGAGTCCCCGATCTGCGATCGCATCTCGCGCAGATCGAGTCGGCCGATTTCTGGCGGCGAATCAATCCCCACCTCGGCGTCACCGACACGCCGTTCGCGGATCGACCGACCACCTACGAATTCGCTGCGCGTGACATCGCGCGCGCGCGCCAGCAGATTTGCGAGGAGGGGTATCTTCACAGCGGTCCAGGCGTCTCGGCGGCCGACTGCCAGGCGCTCTCCACGGCGATGGGTCGGATCATCGAGGCGAAGCACCACCCGATGTTCCTTGCCGTGTACGACGAGTACTGGCGTGTGCTGCAGGGCATTGCGCCGCTGTTGACCCCGATCCTCGGGCAGCACTACCGGGTACTGGGTGATTTCTGGATCTGGTGCATTTCTCATCAAACCGCGAACAAAGGGTGGAGGCCGCACCGCGACCATCAATTTCGCCAGCGCGTCACGCTGCGCGACGACCGGACGCCGACGGTCGTCACCGTGTGGATTCCGTTCACTGACGCAACGCCCTTGAACGGCTGCATGTACCTCCTGCCGCTGTCGCGCGATCCAAACTTCCCGGATCGTCCAGACGCATTCGAGGCCAGCAGCCTCCAGGACGTGCGCGCGCTACCCGCCGAGGCGGGGTCGGTTCTCGCCTGGAACCAGTACGTCATGCACTGGGGTGGTGCCGCGAGCAAGTGGGCCGACGGTCCGCGGATGAGCACGGGCATCTACGTGCAGGCGGGCGACGTGCCGCTCTTCACCGACAAGCCGGTGGACTTCGATCAAGCGCTGCCGTTCGAGAAACGCCTCTCGCTCATCGCGGCGAACATGCTCCTGTATCAAAACGAACATCGATTCCCGGCGGAGTGGGTCGAGGTTGCGCTGCGCGCGGTGAAGGCGCTGCCGAATTGGGAGGCGTTGGTACCGGATAGCGTCTTGCGACCGAACGCGTGACGGTGGCCTCCTCCAAACAACCCGCAGACTCGTCCCGCCGAAGCCGCGAACGAACTGAGCGCCTCGCGGAGGCGGACAGCCACGACGTCATCCGCGTTCAGGGTGCCCGTGAAAACAACCTGAAAGACGTCAGCGTCCAGATCCCCAAGCGGCGGTTGACGGTATTCACTGGCGTCTCCGGATCGGGCAAGTCATCGCTGGTGTTCGCCACCATCGCGGCGGAATCGCAACGGCTCATCAACGAGACCTACAGCGCATTCCTGCAGGGATTCATGCCGACGCTGGCGCGCCCGGACGTCGACGTCCTCGAAGGCCTCACCACGGCGATCCTCGTCGATCAGGAGCGGATGGGCGTGAACGCTCGCTCGACGGTCGGTACCGCAACCGACGCCAACGCGATGCTGCGAATGTTGTGGAGCCGCATCGGAAAACCACACATCGGCCCCGCCACCGCTTTCTCGTTCAACGTTCCGACGCGGAAAGCGAGCGGCGCGATGACCGTTGACAAGGGCAAGGGTGAGCGGCTTGTCGTCCGCAATCTTGTCTACCTCGGCGGGATGTGCCCGCGATGCGAGGGCATGGGATCAGTCAACGACATCGATCTGACTCAATTGTTCGACGAGAAGAAGTCGCTCAACCAGGGGGCGCTGACGATTCCCGGCTACACCGCCGACGGATGGCAGGTGCGGGTCTTTGCCGCCGCGGGCCTCGACCTGGACAAGCCAATCCGCAAGTACACGAAGAAGGAGCGGAACGACTTTCTCTACAAGGAACCAACCAAGGTGAAGTTCCAGAACATGAACCTCACCTACGAGGGCCTCGTCCCGAGGATTCAGAAATCGTTCCTGTCCAAGGATGTCGACGCCATGCAGCCGCACATCCGCGCGTTCGTGGAGCGCGCGGTGACGTTCACCACCTGCCCCGACTGCAAGGGCACCAGGCTGAACGAGCCGGCGCGGTCGTCGAGGATCAAGAAGATCAACATCGCCGAGGCATGCGCGATGCAGATCAACGACCTCGCCGAGTGGGTGCGCGGCCTCGAGGACCCATCGGTGGCTCCGCTCGTGGCGAAGCTGCGGCAGACGCTCGACTCGTTCGTGGAAATCGGTCTCGGATATCTCAGCCTGGACCGGCCAGCCGGCACGCTCTCGGGCGGTGAGGCGCAGCGTACCAAGATGATTGGCCATCTCGGTTCCTCATTGACCGACGTGACCTACGTCTTCGACGAACCGACGATCGGCCTGCACCCGCACGACATCCAGCGGATGAACGATCTGCTGCTGCGGCTGCGCGACAAGGGCAACACGGTGCTCGTCGTCGAACACAAGCCCGAGGTGATCGCGATCGCCGACCATGTCGTCGATCTGGGGCCGGGCGCGGGGAATGCTGGCGGCGAAGTGGTCTTCGAAGGCACCGTCGATGGACTTCGGTCCAGCGCTACGCTCACCGGCCGTCACCTGAGTGACCGGGCGCCCTTGAAGCCGTCGGTGCGGAAGGCGTCCGGGGTGATGAAGGTGCGCGGCGCTCGCGCTCACAATCTGAAGAACATCGACGTCGATATCCCGCTCGGTGTGCTCGTCGTGGTGACGGGCGTGGCTGGATCGGGCAAGAGCTCTCTGATTCACGGCTCGGTGAGCGGCCGCGACGACGTCGTGTCGATCGACCAGACTCCGATCCGCGGGTCGCGCCGGAGCAACCCGGCAACCTACACGGGTCTGCTGGATCCGATCCGCAACGCATTCGCAAAGGCCAACGGGGTGAAGCCCGCCTTGTTCAGCGCCAACTCGGACGGGGCGTGTCCGACGTGCAACGGCGCCGGCGTGATTTACACCGACCTGGGGATGATGGCCGGCGTCACCACGATGTGCGAGGACTGTGAGGGTCGTCGATTTCAGGCGTCGGTCCTCGAGTACCGACTTGGCGGCAGCAACATCGCCGAGGTCCTCGACCTTTCCGTGGACGGTGCGGTCACGTTCTTTTGTGAAGGCGAGGCGCGTACGCCGGCTGCGCACGCGATTCTGGAGCGGATGGCTGCCGTTGGACTCGGGTATCTGCGCCTGGGGCAACCGCTCACCACGCTGTCGGGTGGCGAGCGGCAGCGTCTCAAGCTCGCCACGCACATGGGTGAGGACGGCGGCGTCTACGTCCTCGACGAACCGACCACCGGCCTGCATCTCGCCGATCTCAAACAGCTGCTCGGTCTCCTGGATCGACTGGTCGACGCCGGCAAGTCAGTGATCGTGATCGAGCATCACCTGGCCGTGATGGCGCACGCCGACTGGATCATCGATCTCGGGCCTGGCGCCGGGCACGACGGCGGGCGCATCGTCTTTGAAGGCACGCCGGCCGACCTGGTCAAGAAACGATCGACACTGACGGGCGAGCATCTGGCCGCCAGCCTTCGAAAGGACGACTTCTGATGCCATCGTGGCACGTGCTGCTTGTATCCGTCGTTGCGGCGGCTGTCGCACCAGCGTACGCGCAGCGCGCGGGGGATCCCGCACGGATCGCATCCGGGCCGACGTGCTCGGCGATTACGCAGGCCAGCGCCGACGCGAGTGCCGGCACCGTCAACATCAACCACGACGGCACACCTCTCGCGGGAACGCCAGCTCCCGACATTTCGCGCGGGTTCAACGGCATTCCGCGATCGGCTCAGCCCCCGCTCACCGCGTCGCAGCAGCGCATTCTTGAATGCACGCACCGTGTGGCGGAGGCAAACGCCGATATTCCGTACGCGCTGTTCGTGCCGTCGACCTACGATCCGCAGAAGCGCTCACCACTCGTCGTGGATCTACACGGCCTCAACATCACGCCACTGCAACAAATCCTCTTCGACGGCACCACCGACTTTGCCGAACGATATGGATTCATCATTCTCGCGCCGATGGGGTTCAACGTGTCCAGTTGGTGGGGGAGCCGCGCCGGAACTCCGGTCGCCGCAGCGGCGGTGAAGCCGGGAGGCGATGTCCGCTACTCGAACACGGAGTTGGCCGAAATCGATACGCTGACGCTTCTGAAATCAATCCGCGAGCAATACGCGATCGACAGCGATCGCATCTATCTCATGGGACACTCGATGGGCGGGGCGGGGACGTATTATCTCGGCGGCAAGTACAACGACATCTGGGCTGGATTGGCGCCCATCTCGGGCGCCGGCGGCATCGCCGACGGCGCCGCGGAACGATACACGTCGCTGCCGACGCTGATCATGCACGGCGCGAAGGACTCGATTGTGCCTGCGGCGACGTCGCGGCGAGTCGCGGCCGCCCTGCAGGCCGCCGGTGCACCCTGCATCTATCTCGAGTTTCCCGACAAGGATCACGAATTCTGGATTCGGCGCGGCGCTCCACAGATGGAGAAAGTGTTCCTCTTTTTCAGCCTGGTTTCGAAGCGGACCACCATCGTCCCGCAGAAGTAGCGATGCGACCAGCAAAGCAGCCCGAACATGAGAACGAAGAGACCTCTGAGAGAACCCATTCGCGACGCGGCGGGCCCGAAGCAGAAGAACTACATCACGCCCGCGGGATTGCAGCGTCTCAAGGACGAACACCGGTTTCTGCTGAACCGTGAGCGGCCAGCGGTGACCCAGGTCGTGGCGTGGGCCGCCAGCAACGGCGACCGCAGCGAAAACGCGGACTACCTCTATGGCAAACGCCGGCTGCGACAGATCGACTCGCGGATTCGGTTCCTGACGAAACGCATCGACGCCGCGGAAGTGGTCGATCCGGCGGCGACGCGGCCACGAGCGGCGGCCACGCGAGTGTTTTTCGGGGCAACCGTCACCTATCAGGACGGCGCCGGCGACGAACACGTCGTCCGCATCGTTGGCGTAGACGAAGTCGACCTGAACCGCCGCTACATCAGCTGGATGTCACCGTTAGCGCGCGCGTTGATGAAGTCGGGCCCGGGCGATCGCGTCGTGCTGCGCGCACCGAAGAAGACTGAGCAGCTGGAGATTGTCGACGTGGAGTACGCGCCGATTCCGATGGATGCGTTCCAAGAGCCACCTGGCGCGCAGGCGGCTTCCAGGTCGTCGGGCTAATCTCGAAAGAACCTGAGAGCGCAATCATCTCCCCGGTCTCGATACAATCGTGTCCATGCGTGACGATGTAAAGGCGGCATTTCGTGGGCTGCGCTCGTCAAAGGGCGTGACGATTGCGGCGCTGGTCGTTCTGACGTTGGGGATTGGCGCCACGACGGCGATCTTCTCGGTTGTCGACGCCGTCGTTCTGCGTGCGTTGCCGTTCGACGAGCACGATCGCCTCGTCGCCGTGGGCGAGCGACGCACGCCGGGCAGCGCGTCCGCCATCAGCGGCGGCGAAGCCGACGCGTTTGGCTTCGTCGCGCCGCAGAATTACGTCGATTGGGCGGCGGAGCAGCAGGTGTTCGAGTCGATGGCGGCGATTGCCAGCGGCTGGCTCACGTTGCGCCAACCCGGACTCGAGCCCGAGTCACTCGTCCCGCAGCGCGTGACCGCACAATTTTTTGATGTTCTTCGGGTCAAACCCGCGATCGGTCGCGTCTTCAGATCAGAGAGCGAAGTCGCGGGCCGCGATCGGGTGGCGGTGCTGAGCGATGCCTTGTGGCGGCGTCGGTTTGGCGGCGCTCCAGAGATTGTCGGCCGAACGATCGTGCTCGATGACGTGGAGGCGGGCGAGGGGAGTTACGAAGTGCTCGGCGTCATGCCGCCGGGGTTCACGTACCCCGTCAGCGTCACCCGGTCCACGGACATCTGGATTCCCTATGTCGTTCCCGCGAATCAGCGGATTCGCAACATGGCGAGCCGCGTCAACTATCTTCAAGTTATCGCGCGGCTGAAACCGCGAGTCTCGCTGACGGTGGCGCAGGCTAACTTGGATCAAATTGCCGCGTCGCTCGAATGGGCAAACCCGCAGTGGAACAAGGGGAACCGAATCGGCGTCCAGCCGCTCATCGATCACGTCGTCGGCTCGCGTACGAAGTCGTGGATGTTGATGCTGCTCGGTGCGGTCGGTTTGGTGCTCCTCATCGCGTGCGCCAACGTTGCGAACCTGCTGCTCGCGCGCGCGACCGCGCGTGAGCGGGAAATCGGTATCCGCGCCGCGCTCGGCGCCAGCCGGTGGCGGCTCGTCCGGCAGTCGATGATCGAGAGTCTGCTGCTGTCGATTCTCGGAACGACTGGCGCGATCGTGCTTGGTTGGTGGGCCGTCGAGATTCTGCGAACCTCGATGCCTGACAGCCTGCCGCGTGTCACCGCCATCGCGCTCAACCTGCGAGTTCTTGCCGCGGCTGCCGGGTTGTCGCTGCTCACCGGGACGTTGTGTGGCGCGGTGCCGGCTCTTCAGTCATCGAGACCGGATGTCTCGAGCGCTTTGAAGGCCGGAGGCCGCGCCGGCGCCGGTCGTCAGCGACTCCGTAGTGCCCTCGTGATCATCGAGGTTGCGCTCGCGGTCGTACTGCTGGTCGGCGCCGCGCTGTTCATCGGCAGCTTCGTCTCGCTGATGCGGATAGATCTGGGATTTGCACCGGAACACGTGCTGACCGCCCAAATCTCGCCAAGACTGGAATTGCGCAGCCCGGACATGCGGCCGCCGGATTACGCGCCTGCCTTTGCCGAGATCGTCGAACGGATCGGTAGGATCCCCGGTGTCCTCGATGCCTCGATGGGCCCAGTCCCGCTCGGGAGCAGCGGCTTCAACATGACGAGCCTCACGATACCCGGCAAGTTCGATCTGACCGCCGGCGAGATGATTGGCCTCAGGACGATCACGCCCGACTACCACACGGTCTTCACGATTCGACTTCGAAGCGGACGGTTCTTCGACCCGACCGATCGCGCAGATACGCCGGCCGTCACAATTATCAACGAGGCTGCCGCCCAGAAGTATTTCCGCGAAGAAGACCCGGTTGGTCGGTCGATTCAGCTGCGGGGAAGCGACCGAACGATCGTTGGCGTGGTCGCGGACATCCATCAGACGAGCATCGAAACGGAGCCTCGCACGGAGGCGTACATCCCAATGGCGCAGGGACGTGTCACCGGCACCGAACTCGCAATTCGAACAAGCGGCAATCCCTACGACGTGCTCCCGCAGGTGAAGGCCGCGGTATTCGCGGCGCTGCCGGACGTGCCTTTACGGAACATCAGAACGATGGAGGAGCTGATCGCCGGGCGCACCGCGCAGCGGAAGGTGACGATGCTGCTTCTGGGACTCTTTGGTGTGCTCGGACTCGTGATTTCCGCCGTTGGCGTCTACGGCGTCATGGCGTATATCGTCTCGCAGCGCGCGCGCGAGATTGGCGTCCGGATGGCGCTTGGTGCGACGCGACTCACGGTGATGCGAATGGTCGTCTTCAACGCGTTCGTCCTCGTCGTTGCGGGTCTGATCCTTGGCGGCATTGGAGCGTGGTACTTGAGCGGCGCCGCTCGCGCCTTTCTCTTCAGGATAGAGGCGACTGATCCACGTGCGTTCGCAGCAGCATTCCTGTTGTTGGCGCTCGCCGCACTGGTGGCCAGCGTGATTCCCGCACGGCGAGCCGCCAACGTCGATCCGGTGATCGCGCTGAGGGCCGAGTAGTTCAGACGCTGACGCCGCACTGGTTCACTCTCCGCCTGATCTATCGGACGAACGCAAACACGCGGGCCGGTCCCCCCGAGCCTCCGGCGATGTTGATCGGCGCCACGACGACTTGAAAGCCAGATGCGGGAAGATCGAGTAAGTGGGCGGCGTTCTCGATGTGGTAAACGCTCAGCTTCATGCTGACGTGATGTGCTTCGAATCCTGTCGAAGGCCCGTAGTCGATGCTCGGCGTATCGATGCCAATGCCGGCAACCCGCCTGTCGCGCGCGAGCAGGGTCGTCGCTTCCGCTGACAGCCCGGGGAAGTGCTTCACGCCGTTCTTCTCGTTCATGTAACGCGCGCGATCGGGCCAGTAACGATCCCACCCGGTGGCGATGAAGACGACGGCACCTTCGGGGATGCGACCTGAGCTCTTTTCGAACTGCTGTATGTCGACAGCAGTGACCCGATAGTCGGGGTTCGCGGCAGCCTGCTTCGACACATCGATCCGCAGCCCTGGCCGATACAGACGTTCGACCGGAATCCGATCCACCGTCCATCCGCCGGGGGCGAAGTGCGCCGGCGCGTCGACGTGTGTTCCGAAGTGCTCTTCGATGGTGATCTTGCCGCCGGTGTAGCCATCCTTTTCGATTGTCGCGACGACGTTGCGCTGGTAGGCGGGCGCCCCATCCCACGTCGGATCGGTCGCCTGAATGGCATGCCCCAGATCGATGACCCGCACCGCCTTCTCTTGCGCTGTGGTAGAGACGCAGGCCGCGACTACACCAAGGAGTGTCAAGGCTGTTTTCATCGTCGCCTCAGTTGCGGGTTCGCACGCTCGAGATGCCAGCTCTGCAAGGCGCGAACATGTCCGGCGAGATGATACCGATTTCTAGACGGACCATGTGAGGTCACGTTCCGGCTTCATGACGAGCGTGACGCGATCGCCGACGCGAATTGTTCCGCCCCGGATGACCTCGGCATCGAGCGCAAGTTTGTTGTCGAACCGGCGGACGATATCGCGCAACACGGCAGGGTTCACGTCGAGCGTGTCGGGATCGATCGTGGTCATGTGGCAGCGTCCGCGCAGGGCGTCGAGGCGAATCACCGCGTTGCCGATGTGCAGTTCCGCGCCGGGCCACTGACGCTCGGCCAGGCCCTCCACGCCTTCGATGATGATGTTCGGCCGCAGCCGGCGAACGTCGCGGCCGAAGGCAGCCAGCGCACCGTCGGTCGCGACGAGCAGCGGCAGGATGTCGAATCGCCCGAGGTCGCTACAGGCTTCGAGCCAGGCATCCTGGCCCGCGGCCGATTTGATCAATTCGACCGCCTCATCACTGTTCCAAAGATGACCGTTAACCCTTGGGTGTCCGAGGGCGTCGAGAGTGCCGCGCAGCCCGAGCAGCCGATACTGACGCCGTGCCGTGCGGACGCCTTCGGGGCCTCGGACGCGGACGTTGCGATCGCCGGGGATGCCGTCGAGGCCAACCTCCGTTGTCGATAATTGTTCGCCGGCCAGCGACTTGACCGGGTAGCGCCAGAGTTGTGCGACGCGAAGTGCCATGCGCTTTGGATGCCGATGTAGAGCGGAATGTGACAGAGAATCACCGTAAAATGCCGCGTGTCACACTTCGGCGTGCGTCGGCATCTCAAGGGGCGAAACTGATTTCAACAAGGAGCCCGAAGATGCCTGCCTCGCACGTTGACGAAGCCAAACGTATTGCCTGCGCCGAGATTGTGCCCGAGTGCCCCTTTACCGCCAGCGCGGCGACTGAGGAGGAACTCTTACAGAAGGTCGTGGCACACGCCGCGCATGACCACGGGATCACCGAGATCACGCCCGAGCTGACAGCCAAGGTGAAGGCCGCGATCAAGAGTCGCTGAATGGTTGCCGCATGATCGTTCCCCTCGCCGGTCCAAGCGATGAAGCGCTCGCTGCGCTGGCCGCGGCCGGGGACGATTCGGCCTTCGAGACCATCGTTGAACGATATCAGGCTCGAGTGTTTCGACTGGCCTGCCGTCTCACCAGCGATACCGACGCCCCTGACGTCCTGCAGGAAACCTTCCTTCAGGTGTATCGCCACCTGCCGTCATTCCGTGGCGAGTCGCAGTTTGGAACGTGGCTGTACCGGATCGCGAGCAACGCAGCGCTGATGCACAGGCGCGCGTCATCGCGGCGGCCAGTTTCTTCGCTCGAAGGATATCTGCCGCGGTTCGATGCGCAGGGGATGCACGCGGCCACGCCCGCGGAGCTGCAGGTTGCGGCACGCGCCGATGAGCTGTTAGATAGACAGTTTCTCGCCGAGAAGGCGCGGGAAGGTATCGCCCGGCTGCCCGATCTCTACCGCGACGCGTTCGTGCTGCGAGACCTCGAGGACCTGCCGACCGCGGAGGTGGCACGTGTGCTCGGTGTCGAACCTGCCACCGTGCGCCAACGAGTCCATCGCGCCCGGCTCATGCTCCGTGGTTATCTCAGTGATCTTGTCGGGGTGAAGCGATGAACGCGATCGTGTGCCTGTCTGGCGTCGAGCTGCTCATGGACTACCTCGAAGGAGTGCTGTCGGCGGAGGTTCGCGCCGCGCTCGACGAACACGTCGCGGAATGCGCGCGATGTGCGGCTTTCGTCGCGTCCTATTGCGAGACCCCGCGGCTCCTGCGAGAGTCCACAGCCGCGACACTGCCACCCGACGTCGAGGCCTCGTTGAAGGCGTTTCTCCGCGCAAAGACGACCACTTTCAAACACGACTGAGGGCACCGGCCGCGGTATCCTTCCGAAGCACGTGTCGCCTCGAAACCTGCTCGCACGGGTATAGCGCCCGTCCGACTTCCATTTCGTGGACGGCGAACGACCATGAGCGTCACGACGAAACAGGTCCTCGCAGCCCTTGGGTTCGTCATCCTGCTGGCTATCGGTGCCGTCGCTCGGCTGCACGCGCAGCCGCCCGTTCCGCTCGAGCGCCACGAGTTTGTTCTCCGAGACTTCCGCACAGAAAGCGGGATCGTCCTGCCCGAAGCGCGAGTGGTGTATTCGACGCTCGGCACGCTGAACCCGGAGAGAAACAACGCGGTGTTGTTGCCGTCGCACTACATGGCGAACTTCAACGGCTACAACTGGCTCATTCGCGGCACTGACGCGAATCGCGTGCTCGACCCGGCGCACGACTTCCTGATACTGACGGAACTCTTTGGCAACGGCCGCTCGTCATCGCCAAGCAATACACCGGAGCCGTTTCACGGTCCGCGGTTCCCGATCATGACGATCCGCGACAACGTCGAGGCCGTGCATCGATTGCTGACCGACGAGCTGCACGTCCGGCACCTGCGTGCGGTCGTCGGCTTCTCGATGGGCGCGGAGCAGGCGTTTCAGTGGGCCGTCAGCTATCCGGAGTTCATGGACGCGATCGTCGCGACATCCGGCACGGCGAAGTGCTACGGACACGGCTATGTCCGGCTCGAGGGGCAGATTGCCGCGTTGACGACGGACCCGGCGTGGCAGGGCGGCGAGTACATGACGCCTCCGGTGAAGGGCCTGGAAGCGTTCGGGCTCGTCTGGGCGGGCTGGCTGTATTCGCAGGAATGGTGGCGTCAGGAGCTGTGGCGATCGAATTCACCGCCAGGGACGACGTTCGAGCAGGCGTGGCAGGCGTTTCGAAAGCGCTTCAGCGCCGACGCAAACGACTACATCCTCCAGGCGCGCACCTGGCAGCGCCATGACGTCGGAACGACGCCGGGGTTCGCCGGCGACGTCGAGAAGGCGCTGCGATCGATCAAGGCGCGCGTGTTGTACATGCCGTCGGAGACCGACCTCTACTTCCCGCTCACCGACGCCCGCTACGAAGAGGCCTTCATTCCACGGGTTACGTTCACGCCGATTCCGTCGTTGTGGGGCCATACGGCGGGTGCGGCAAGCAATCCCGCCGATTTGAGATTCCTGAACGAGCGCATCGCCGCGTTTCTCAAGTGAGCCGGCGTGATCTCCCGCGCAGCGTCTCTCGAGAAAAAGCGCGCATCGACGATACACTCTGACCGTGATCCTCGAACTCGGCGTGGTCATGGGTCTCGCCTTCGGGCTGCTCGCCGGCGCGTGCGCCTTTGCGATCTCGTACGCCGAATACAAGCGCAACTGGTCGTTCCACGGAAGCGCGGCCAAGATGGCCCTTCGGTCGGCGCTGATCGCGTTTGCGTTTTTTTTCGTGGCCGCGATCGGCCTGGTCACGCTGCTGCGAATGGTGATGTGATCGGCCGCGCGGGATGCGAGCCTACGGGTGCGGCGACCCGTAGCCGATGATGGAGGCGATCAGCGACTCTACGATGGCAGGTTCGGCTGGCTTGGTCAGGTGACGATCGAAGCCGGCCGCGTGAGCCCGACGCTGATCTTCTTCCTGGCCCCAGCCGGTCAACGCCACGAGAAATACCTCGCGGCCGAGCGCGGCGCGGATCTGACGCGCCGCCTCGTAGCCGTCCATTCGCGGCATGCCGATGTCGAGCAGCGCGATCTGTGGGCGGAATTCCATCGCGAGCGCAACCGCCTGAACCCCGTCGGCCGCGACGCGGACGTCGTGACCCATGCACTCAATCAGGAGGTGCATCATCTCCGCGGCGTCCGGAATGTCGTCGGCGACGAGGACCCGGCACGGCGCCTGGGCTGGAACGGTGTGCTTGGTCGACTTCTGCTTGTCTGCGGCAGCGGCGAGCGGCAGACGGACGGTGAAGACGGTGCCGGTTCCCGCGCCATTGCTCCGCGCATCGATTCGTCCGTTATGCAGTTCGATCAGGCGCTTGGCGAGCGCCAGACCGATGCCCAGCCCGGAACGCGGCCGATCGGCGGTCTGTTCGATCTGCACGAACATATCGAAGATGCTCGGCAGCTTGGTGGAATCAATCCCGATGCCGGTGTCGCTCAAAGTCACCACCGCCTCACCACCATCATTCGAGGCGGACACGGCAATATGGCCGCCGCGATCCGTGAATTTCACGGCGTTATTGAGGATGTTGGCAAACGCCTGCGCCAGCCGCGTCAGATCGGCATAGACCCACAGCGGAGATTCGGGAAGCTCAGTCATCATGACGTGCCCGGCCGCGTAGCTCAGCGGCGCAGTCGTTTCCAGCGCGCTGGAGACGACGATGCGGAGGTCGATGCGTTCACAGCGCAGTTCGATCTTGTTGCGCGTAATTCGCGAGACGTCGAGCAGGTCGTCGGTCAATCGGACGAGCTGCTGGACTTGGCGCTCGGCGATCCCCAGCGCCCGATCGCGCATCGCCGCGTCAGGCCCTGCCCGCCGGAGCAGTTCGAGCGCGTTGCGGATCGGAGCCAAAGGATTCCGCAGCTCGTGAGACAGGGTGGCCAGGAATTCATCCTTCCGCCGGTCCGCCTGGCGCAAGACATCTTCCACGTCTTTGCGCGCGGTCATGTCGACGCAGACGCTGACGCAGCCGCAGACGCTGCCGTGACGGTCGTACAGCAGCTCGACGTCGTTCTGGACGTACGCCACGGAGCCGTCGGGCCGGACGATCTCGATGTCGTTGGTGACGTTGGTGTGGTGTGCCACCGCGTACTGCATCGGCAGTTCGGCGATCGGAAGATCGCGTCCTTTGCGCTGAATGCGATAGAGCGGCTCTTCGCCGGGTGGTGGCGTCAGCGAGATGTTGACGTCGGTCGGCAGGTGGAGCAGCCGCGCCAGCGCGTCGTTCGCCGAAATGAAGTGGCAGTCGGGGTCGTGCGCGATCGCGATCGGAACCGGCGCGCGTGCGACCAGGTCTGCCAGCGCACGCAGCCGCGCCCGCAGTTCGTCAGGTGTGGCGTCGGCCGGGGGCTCGAATAACGTAGCCAGGCGAGACATAGGAACCCAGGGTCACATCGAGTATATCCTCGGTGGCGGCGACGCCAGCGGCCGTCAAGCATTCGAATCAGCCACGTCATGTCGTGACGCGCTTCGGTTCCGGGATCCGTGATCCGGGATCCGGGATCCGATCGAATCCGGACTCTCAACGCCGGACCACGGATCCCGGACCACGGATCCCGGACAACGGATCCGGACCACGGATCCCGGATCCCGACAAGATTCTTGACTCGAGGCACACAATAGGCAGACGCACGAGGCACCCATGCAACTCCTTCTTTCGCTCGCTGCCATCATCGCGTTCGCTCAGGCGCCGGCGCTCAGCAAGACCGATCAGCTGCAGGACGCTGCCCGCAAGGGCGACGCCGCTGCGGTCAAGAAGCTGCTGGACGAGGGCGTCGACGTCAACACGAAGTTTCGCTACGGCGCGACCGCATTGTTCTTTGCCTGCGATCATGGTCACGTAGAGGTCGTGAAGGTGCTTCTCGACAAAGGGGCTGACCTGACAATCAAGGACACGTTCTATGGCTTCACACCGCTGATGCTTGCGGTGAGTCCGGCGCAGAAGAGAAAACCGGAGCACACCGAGATCGCCAAGCTGCTCATCGCGAAAGGATCGCCAGGCACGGACATCGCGTTGAGCGGCGCGATCGACGCGGGCGATGTGTCGCTCGCCAGGTTCATTCTCGACAAAGGTGGGCTTCCCGCGCGGACGCTCTCGGAAGCGCTCGAAGGGGCGAAGGCCGCGAACAAGACCGAAATCGTGGCGATGCTAGAGGCGGGCGGCGTCAAGGTCCCCGAGGAGTTCAAGATCGACGCGGCCCAGCTCCGCCGGTTTGTTGGTCTGTACCGGAGCCCGACGAACGGGTACGAACAGCTGGTTGCCGTGACGGGTGAGAGGCTCACGATCGGTCGGCCGGGCATAGCGGCCGACCAGCGCGACACGCTTGCGGCGAAGGATGCAACGACGTTTCGGACCATCGGCATGGGCAGCGTGACCATCGCGTTCAAACTTGACGGCGAGAAAGTGACCGGGTTCTCTCTGGTGCCGCCGGAGGGAAGTCCCGTCGCTTACGCGAGGGTGGAGGAAAAGTGATGATGCGTCGGAACGCCTTGACGATTCTGGCCTGCGTTGTCGCAGGCAGCTCGCTCTCGGCGCAGCACTGGCCCGCCTTCCGCGGGGCGAACGCCGCCGGCGTTGCCGACGGCGCGCCAACGGCGGTGAAATGGAACGCCGCCACGGGAGAGAACGTCGCGTGGAAGACGGCCGTTCCCGGTGTGGCCGTCTCGAGCCCGATCGTCTGGGGCGATCGCGTATTCGTGTCGACGGCGATCAGCAGCGATCCCAGCCAGGGGATTCGTACCGGGTTGTACGGCGACGTCGAGCCGGTGAATGACTCGTCGAAGCACACGTGGCGGCTGCTCGCGCTCGACAAGAAATCCGGCAAGGTCCTCTGGGACAAGGTTGCCTACGAAGGCATCCCCAGGACGAAGCGGCATCCGAAGTCGAGCCAGGCCTCGGCGACGCCCGTGACCGACGGGCGCCACGTCATCGTCTCGTTCGGATCCGAGGGACTCTACTCGTACGACTTCGACGGAACGCTGTTGTGGAAGAAAGATCTCGGCGTTCTGAACGCCGGATGGTTCTTCGATCCCGATTACGAGTGGGGCATCGGGAGCTCACCGATCATCTACAAGAACCTGGTGATCGTGCAGTGCGACATCCAGCGTCATTCGTTCCTCGCCGCGTTCGATACGCAAACCGGCAAAGAGATCTGGCGGACCGAGCGCGACGAGATTCCCTCGTGGTCGACGCCGACGATCTTCGAGGCCAACGGCAAGGCGGAGCTGGTTACGCAGGCGACAACGTTCACCCGCGGCTACGATCCGATGACCGGCAAGGAGCTCTGGAAGTACTCGGGCAATTCCGAGATCGCCATTCCTACGCCGATCATCGGCCCCGGCGTCGTCATCATCACCAACGGCTACCGCGGTGTGCAGCCGATCTTCGCGATCAAACCTGGCGCAACCGGAGACATCACACTGAAGGACAATCAGACGACGAGCAACTTCGTGTCGTGGAGCACCAAACGGGGCGGCCCCTACATTCCGACGCCGCTCATCTACGGCGAGCAGCTCTACGTTCTCAACAACGGTGTTCTCGCATCCTACAAAGTCGCAACCGGCGAGCAGATCTATCAGAAGCGGCTGGGCGGGACCGGCGGCGCGTTCAGCGCCTCACCGGTCGCTGCCGACGGCAAGATCTACTGCGCCAGCGAGGACGGGGACGTGTTCGTGATCAAGGCCGGACCCGATTACGAAGAGCTTGCCAAGAACTCCATGGGCGAGGTGGTGATGGCCACGCCCGCCATCTCCGACGGGCTGATCATTCTCCGAGGCTTGAAGAACATCTATGCGATCAAAGCGCGGTGATTACGTATGACCGACCGGACGTCTGCCGACACCTCTTCCAGGGAAGTCGGCCTCAACGATGAAGATCAGGTCCGGCAGGTTCTGGCGAATTCGATTCTGGGCCTGTGGGATGTCGTCAACAATCTGGCGCGTTTGAAGCCAACGCGGCGCGACCGGTATCGAGTCACGATCTTCGGCTCGGCGCGGGTGCAGCCCGGATCTTTCGGCTACGAAGAAACCAAGCGCGTCTCCGCGGCGCTGGCCGAGATGGACTGCGACATCATCACCGGTGGCGGGCCAGGGCTGATGCAGGCAGCCAACGAGGGCGCCGCCGTTTCGAATCGTTCCCAGTCGGTCGGGATCCGAATCGACCTCCCGTTCGAGCAGGACGTGAACGCATTCGTGACGGAAGCGTTCGAGCACCGGACGTTTTTCACCCGGCTCCATCAGTTCGTCCTCACGTCTGATGCCTTTGTGGTCGCTCCGGGCGGCATCGGCACCGTTCTGGAAACGATGCTGATCTGGCAGCTGCTCCAGGTGAAGCATCTCGAGCATGTCCCGCTGATTCTCGTCGGCAAGATGTGGCCCGGGCTGGTCGACTGGGCGCGCACCACGATGCTCGCGGAACAGCCGCCCCTCGCCGGAGCCGCGGATATGGCCATCCCGCGCTGCGCAGCCAGCGCGGACGAGGCAATCGCCTTGATCCGCGACAGTCAGGCTGCCTGGCGGCTGAAGCACGGGGTCTGACCCCGAAAGACCGAGGTCAGACCCCAGACGACCGACGGGAACCTTCTGTTGACAATTGTAGTAATGTACTAGTACAATAGGTTCAACAAGGAGGCGACCATGGAACCGCTCCTCATCATCCTGGTCCCGGGCGTCATCGGCGGTATCGTCCTGTCGCTGTTCATCAGGCGACTCCGGCGCCCAACTGCACCCACGTTCGTGCCCAAGCGCCTCGAGCCAACATCGCCGTCACTGATCAACATGTCGAGTATCAAGGTCGAAGGTCTCGGCGGGCTGGGAATGGTTGCCGCCGTGATCGCGGTCGCCATCGCGGATCCGCGTATCCGCCTTGCGATCATCATCGCCGGCGTGCTCGGCGGCGGGCTTGCGCTGCTCTTGATCCGCGCGAGGCGATCGACTGGGGGACTGCACTCCGGTGACGGTCCGGATGCGGACTCGCTACTGCATTTGGAGAATCACCACACCGCTGAGGCACCGAGGAAGGAATTCAACGACGTTCACTGTCACGCTGCATGCCTCACCTAACCAAACAAGAGAAACGAGAGAAACGAGAGAAACGGGAGCCAACAGAATTTCTCTCGTTTCTCCAGGTTCTCCTGTTTATGCGCTGGGGTAGGGTCGCCAGTCGGATTGAGCTCTACCTCAGGTCGCGCGCGTAGATATTCTTCCAATACAGCTTGTGGCCGTGGTACTGAAGCTCGATGTTGCCCTTGGCCGGCAACGGCTTCGAGTAGTCCCAGTAGTTCTCCATCTTCACGTTGTCAACCACGAGCTGACCGTTCAGCCACACGGTCGTCATGTCGTTATCGCGCTGAATCATGTGAAATGTGTTCCACCGATCGGCCGGATTGTCGGCAACGACCAGCGGATTTCGCGCGCCGACCTTGTTGTTGAAGAGACCGCCTGAGCCGAGCGGGCTGGACCAGATCTGAATCTGCGGCGCGTTCTTCAGGTAGACGCCGCTGTCTGCACCTTCTTCGATGCACCAGTCCACGTACAGCTCGACGTCGCCGTACTCCTTCACCGTCTGAAGATTCTGGCCGCCCTTTTCAACGTGCGGTGTGAGTTTGTCCGCCTGCACCCCGTCGAACACGAGGATGCCATCAACCACCGACCAGTGCTTCAGGTAGGTCTCGTTCGATTCCTTCTGCTTTGCCGCCTTCTCTGACGGCGATAGCTTCAACAGGTCGGCCGGATTCAGCCCGGCGCCAAACTTCAGCGTGCCGATGTCGATGAGCGCCTGCCAGCCGGTCAAGTCCTTGCCGTTGAAGATGGCGGTGAAGCCCTCTTTCGCGAGCGCCGCCGGAACTCTGTTGTCCCACTCTGTCGCTTTCGACGTGCAGGTGAGCGGCGGGGGCGGCGGCGTTTGCGGTCCGCGTCCTCGGCCACCGGTCGCGGGCGGGGCGGGATTCTGGCCGGCTGCCGGCGGCGCGGCGGGCGCCTGGCTTTGCGCTACCCCCTGGATGATTGGCAGCGCGGCAAACACCGCCAGCGTCGTGGACAACAGAACGGAACGTCGATGCATTGAACGATTCTCCAAGCTAAACCGAGGGGCTTCTCCCCTCGGACTCCCCGACACGCGCCCTCGCTCGCCGCTGCGACGGCTCGCTCCTGGCGCGTGGCTCGCTCGCGCGCTCGCTCGCGCCGCTGTTGCGGGCACCGGCAGATTTTGAGACAGCCTCTACTCAGGTAGACCAAAGATGAACATCGAACCCTGACCGGTGCCGACAATGTACTGCTTGCCGTCGACCGCATAGCTGATCGGACCGCTGGCGTTCGGTCCGCCGAGATTCACGTGCCAGAGCAACTCACCGGTCTTCGCATCGAGCGCGACGAAGTTGCCCTCCATGCCGCCGGCGAACACGAGATCTCCCGCGGTCGAGAGCACGCCGGACTCCGTGTAGTTGACCATCTTGAAGTCCCATTTCTTCTCGCCGGTTGCCGGGTCGACGGCGCGAATCACGCCGAACCCCTCGTCCTCTTTCCGGTACTGGGCGGGGGGCCGCGACGCGCGGCCGCCGGTTGTCGTCACGCCGGCTGGAGGCGTCGATCCCGTGTATCGCTGGCCTTCCTTCCACTCACCTGCGTCGTACTTCGCGGAGCGCGACGCCGAGTTCTCCCACGTTGGAATATAGAAAAGCCCCGTGTGCGGGCTGTACGACGGGGGGTACCAGTTCGTGCCGCCCTGCGTTCCTGGCGAGACCACGATCCCGCCCATCGGCTTCGGCCAGAACTCCGGGTTCTTGATCGGCCGGCCGGCCTCGTCGAAGCCCAGATTCCACGTCTGCTTCACGAACGCCTTCGCCATTTGAAACTGCCCTGTCACGCGATCGAGCACGTAGAAGAAACCGTTGCGATTCGCCCAGAGCATCAGCTTGCGCGGTTTGCCCTGCCACTGCATGTCGACGAGCACGGGAACCTGCGTCGAGTCCCAGTCGTACTCGTCGCCGGGCGTGAACTGGTAGTGCCACTTCAGTTTTCCGGTGTCGGCGTCGAGCGCGATGACGCAGTTCGAATACAGGTTGTCGGCGGGAGTGCGGGTGTCGCCATTCCAGCCGGGATTCGGGTTCCCGGTGCCCCAGAACGTCAGGTTCGTTTCGGGGTCGTAGCTGCCGGCATTCCAGATCGGACTGCCGCCATGCTTCCAGGAGTCGGCCGTCCACGACTTTGCCGCCGGGTCGGCCGCTGACGCCGGCGCGGTATCGAATCGCCAGAGTTCCTTGCCGGTCTTGATGTCGTACGCCGCCACCCAGCAATTCGCGCCGGCCTCATTGGTTGCGGGTCCCAGAATGACCATGTTCCGGACGATGAGCGGCGCGACGTTGTACTGGTAACCCTTCTTGAAGTCTGCCAGCGTCTTGTCCCAGATGATGCGTCCCGTCTTCGTATCGATCGCGAGCAGATGGCAATCAACCGTGGCCCAGAAGAGTGTCTCGCCGGCCATCGCCATCCCCTTGTTGACCTCGTAGGCGTTGTAATACGCCTTCGGATCGAGAGGGCGCGTGAGTTTCCAGTACTCACGACCGGTGACCGCATCGAGCGCCACGGCCTCGAGCGCGGTGCCGGTATACATGATGCCGTCGACCACCAGCGGCGTGTTCTCCATCTTGTTCTGGGCGTTTCCGTTCTTCGTATACAGCGGGTGATAGGACCACTTCAGCTGCAGATACTTGATGTTGCTTCGATTGATCTGCGAAAGCGGGCTGTACCGGTGCCCGGAATAGTTGCCGGAGTAGCTCAGCCAGTTGTGCGGTTCACGATCGGCGTGGAGAAGACGGTCGTAGGTGACGTCTGCCGGCGACGCGGCAGCCACGAGCGTGAGCAGCATCAGGATACGAATGATCATGACGGACACCTCCCGGTCGAGATTTCTCCGAGAGGCTCGTTCAAGGTGTGACTCTTGTCAAGTGGTTCCTGAGGGTCTATGCTGCGCCGGGGAAAACGACATGATCACGCTGCGAACGACCGTGGCAAGTCTGACCGTCACCTGCGCGCTGGCCGTCGTCGGGATTCACGCACAGCAAGCGGATGTGCCGCCGGGAGACGCCGCGCACGGCAAAGCCCTCGTCGAGTCGAACGGGTGCTTCGACTGCCATCGCATCGGCGAAAAAGGTTCCCGCGTAGGGCCGAATCTCTCCGACATCGGCACACGCCGTACGCCCGATCGCCTGTTGAAGTCGCTCGTGACCCCTGACGAGGAAGTGCTCTTCGAAAATCGCTCCGTACGCGTAGTCACGAAGGACGGCGCCACGATCACCGGCAGGCTCCTCAATCAGGATGCGATGAGCGTGCAGATGATGACGCCAAAGGAAGAATTGAAGACCTACCTGCGCGCGAACATCCGCGAGTACACGGTGCTCGACAAAGGCCTGATGCCGTCCACACAGGGAAAGTTGAGCGACCAGCAAGTCGCGGATATCGTCGCGTACCTCGCTTCGCTCGGTGACAAGTGAAAAGTTACAAGTAAAAAGTTAGAAGTAAGAGAAAGTTCCGTTTCCGCACTTTTAACTTCTAACTTTCAACTTTTAACTTTCGTGCCTGCTACCACTTGAACGTGAAGATCGATGCCGTCGAGCGACGGAAATCCGGGTTCCGGGGATCCTCCTTGAACTGGTTCGGCACGGTGGCCCAGTCGGTATAAATGTTCCCGCCGAAAAAGAACCGCGAGTTGCTCTCAGTCGGTCTGGGAGTCGAAGGCGCCTGATCTTCAAGGAACAACGTGTACGCCTGTTTCGGTGGAGTGACACCGACGCGATCGCTTTCGGGTATGAACTCTGGGCGCCCATCGCCATCGATGTCGGCGCTGATCCAGGGGACGTGCAGCAGTCTGTGATACGTACGGTCCGCAATCATTCCGCGAAGCTGCGCGTTGAATTGGCTGATGATTGACGCCGCATCAGGCCTGGCGCGCCTGACGGCGAAGTACAGCGGTCGCTTCACCAGCGGCGTGTTCCCGATGTTGAGTGTGGCTTTCGCTTCGTCCGCATAGTTGTTGACGATGTATTGGACGACGAGGTCGTCCATCAGGACATAGTCAGCCTTGTTCTGCAGAACGAACGTAAGGCTGTCCTCTTCGCTGCGCGCCCGAACGAAAATCGCGCCAGATTTTTCGAGCGCGTCGCCATACGCGTAACCTTCGACGATGGCGATTCGCTTGCCTTTCAGATCGCTGAGAGCGGCGGCCGACACGTCTTCGTCCTTGCGTCCGACGAGGATCAGGCGGTTCTCGAGATAAGGCTGCGAGAAGATCAGCACTCGCTCGCGTTCCGCATCCTTCCAGGCGGCAGCGCTTCCATCGTAGACGTTGCTGAGGAGGGCCGGCGTAAAGCGAGCCGGCTCCACGATCGTCGTCTTCGACGTCATTCCAATCCGGCCGAGCGCCGCCTCGACGAGGTCCAGGGCAAAGCGAGGCTGCCCCGATTCATTCGTGAACGGTGGCCACGGCGTCGAGACCAGACGGAGCGGAGCGGCTGAACCTGACGGCGAGGGCGTTTGAGATACGGGAGCCGTCGCGAAGAGGCAAACAAGAAGAGTGGCGTAGAGGGGAAGACGCATACCAGAGCCTCCCTCTCAAGGGTAGGAGTTGAAAGTTACAAGTTACAAGTTAAAAGTTAAAAGTGCGGAACGAGCGCGCGCAGCGTGTGGGGAACTCTGAGGGGCGAAGCCCCTCGGAATGATTAATGCATCTTTCGGAAGGTCAGCGAGAATCCGGCGAGATACATGTCGTTCTGCGCCGCGGCAGCGTTCTCGGTCCCGCCAAACAGCCACACCTTCGCCAGGTTGACGTGGAGCGTGGCCGGACGACGCATCCGCGGCATGGTGAAGTCGGCGAGGCGGTAGGTGAAGCCCCAGTCGGTTGCCGGCTTCCATTCCCCGTTTCCGCTTGGTCCCGGGACGCGCATGAGAATCGCGCCGGGCGCAAGGAACAGTTCGATCCGGCCAGTCAGATCGATGGTGGTGTGAAGCCCGAGGACGCCGTACATTCCTGACGTGCCCTGCGTCATCGGCCAGAGCGCGTCCAGATGGACATGCTGCCACCAGATTGTCTTCGACTCGTTTTCCTTCCGGGTCCGCGTGGCCGCCGCTTGCTGCGTGATGATCTCGGCGGCCACATCGTTGCGCAGCCACTCGTCGAGGAGTCGACACGACTGCGCCAGCGGGCCGACGTCATCGGACGGAAGCGGGCACGCGAAGAACGCCTCCACCGGCGGATCGGGCCGCTGACGCCTGGAGTGTGTGCCGAACAAGCTCGGCTCCCGCTTGTTGCGCCACTCGCCAAACCACGCCTTCCAGGCGATGTAATCGCGGCTCCATCGTTCAATGCCCGCCAGCTGCTCGCCGCTCGGTTCGATAGTGGTCGGCCAGGCGGCCACCGAAGGACGGAGCGCCAACGGTAATGACGATTGGGCGACGGCCGAACCGATCGAGCCAAGGACAATGCAGGCGCTGGTGAACGCTACCGCCATCGCTCGGCCCGGCCGGACGCGATTCGACACACGGTCACGAAATGTCGTGGTTTCAAAAAGGAGGAAGACCCGCCGCCGCACGGAATGTCGCCGCATCTTTCAGAAGGGGAATTTTGCGGAGGAGGGGGGTGCGAAGCGTTCAGCTACGCAAGGCTTGCAGAGTACCCGCGATCGAGAGGTCGCCGCCATGATCGCCGCGTCAGTTTTCTGACCGGGCGTAGTATACCCGCGGTCCGGGATGCTGGCTATTGAAAATATCGTCCCGTTTTGAGGGCGTAATTCAGTAACGGTTACCTACTCGTAACGGAGGGCGACGAGCGGATCAACCGACGCCGCCCGTCGCGCCGGGAAGATGGCGGCCACGACTGACACCATTATCAGAATCCCTGCGGCGCTCGCCAGGTTGACGGGGTCGGTCGGCGACAGACGGAAAAGCAGCCCGGTGAGCACACGCAGGCCGGCGGCGGCGCCGATGATACCGATGATGGCGCCGGTCACCGACAGCCACAGGTTCTCCCGAATCGTCATCCACAGGATCTGTCGTGGTTCCGCGCCCAGAGCGAGACGCACGCCGATTTCTGGCACTCGCCTGGCGACCAGGTGCGTCAGCAGCCCGTAGGCCCCAACTGCCGCCAGCGTGAGCGCGACGAGCGCGAAAAAAGTGCCGAGCGTGGCGAGCAGCCGCTCGGTCAGCAGTCGGCCGTTGATCATGCCGGTCATCGTGCGGACGGCAAGAATCGGGGCGTCCGGACGCAGTCGCTGGATCTCGTTGCGCGTCATGTTGATCCATCTCGCCGGGTTGCCGTCGGTCCTGAGAACGAACTCGAACGGTGCCGACCTGACGTTGCGTGCTTGAAACCAGGGAAGGTACGCCAGGCGTTCTGACGGTGTTCGCAGGTTCTGGTAGCGGACGTCTCGGGCGACGCCGACGATCTCGTAGGTCACGGCCGAATCGCCCCGGCCCGTCATGAAGCGGCGCCCAATCGCATTGCCGGCATCGCCGAAATAGCGTCGAGCGAAGGAGTCGCTGACAACCGCGACCGGCGCGCTATTCAACTGATCGCGCGCGTCTATTGGCCGGCCGTGCAGGATCGGAACCTGGAAGACGTTGAAGTAGTCCGGGCCGACGAGGTTCACCTGGATGACCCCGTCGTCGGCATCGCGCGGGGAAACGCCCGGCACCGTGAGTCGCTTGCCGTCGATGTTGCCGTTGAACGGCGTCGACGTGGACAGGCTGACGCTCCGCACGCCCGGCAACGCCGCCAGTGCCGAGAGCATGTCTCGTTGAAACACGCGCAAGCGCTCGTGTTCGTAGCCCGTTCCCTGTGGATCGATTTGAACGACGAGCACCTGGTCTCGATCGAATCCGGTGTCGACACGCGACAGGTTCACCAGTGTTCGAAGCAGCAGCACCGCGCCGGCGACCAGTACCATCGACAGCGCAAATTGTGCGATGACCAGTGTTCGTCCCACGCGGACACGCGCCGTGCTGGTTCGCGGATTGGTGCGGTGCAGCACCGGTGACACGGTGGGGCGCGCGGCCTGCCACGCCGGCATGAGACCGAACAGCAATGTGGTGCCGATCGTCGACGCCAGCGCGAACGAAAGAATGCGCCAGTCTGCCTCCACCGCAAGCGTCACCGGCCCAAAGTCCTGCGGCAGAAACTGCAACAGCAGATTGCTGCTCCTGATTGCCAGCAACACTCCCGGGATTGCTCCCACCAGCGCCAGCAGCGCACTCTCCGTCAGCAGCTGTCGCATGATTCGCAGCTGTCCGGCGCCGAGCGCGACGCGCATCGCAATCTCGTGCTGCCGTGCGACGTTGCGCGCGATCAGTAAACCCGCCAGGTTCACGCACGCGATCAGCAGGAGCACGCCGACGGCCGCCATCAGGAGCCGCAGCGGGCTGGAAAACGCCGCACGGAGATCGCTGATGCCCCTGGCCGCGGAGGCGACGACCACATGATCGACATACCGGTGGCGGAACCGCTCCGCCACACCGGTCGACGTGAACCTCTGCAGCATCGGGTCGATCTGTTGACGGATTTGCGCTTCGTCCACCCCCGGTTTCATCCGCGCAACGAGCGGCATCGTGAACCAGTTGGCTGGATCCATGAATTCGGACGAATCGAGGGGCATCGTGACGTCCATCGTCCAGCCGACGAGAATGCCTCGGAACTCGGGAGGAGCCACACCGATGATGGTGTAAGGCTGCTGATCGACTGTGAGCGACGCGCCGAGGACGTTCGGGTCACCAGCGAAGCGTCTCTGCCACAGGCGATGACTGATGACCGCCACCGGGCTGGCGCCGCTCTCGGGCCGATCACCCGGGACGAACATGCGACCGAGAATCGGAGAGACACCGAGCAGGTCGAAGTAGTTCGTCGTCACGCGCTGTCCGGTGAGCGGCTCGATCGCCCCGCGAATGCCGACTTTATAGAGATCGTGTCTGACCAGCATGGCGTCCGAAAACAAGTCGGTGCGCGACGCCACCTCGCGGAACCATGGATAGTTCGACGATCCCGAGGTGCCCTCGCTGCGCTCGCCTGCGGTCGTGACGTGCACGAGCTGTTGCGGATTCCGCACCGGCACGGGCCTGAGAAGCAAGAGGTCGATGAGGCCGTAGATGGCGGTGTTCGCGCCAATGCCGAGCGCGATCGACACGACGGCGGCGGCGGTGAATGCCGGCGTTCGGCGCATCGTGCGTACGGCGTAACGAACGTCGGCGCGAAAATCGTCGACCATGCGGAGGCCGCGCGCGTCGCGCCCGGCCTCTTTCCACTTCACCACGTTGCCGAATTCGGCGCGGGCGAGACGCTCGGCCTCGGCGCGCGACAGCCCGTGGCGTTGGAGGTCGGATGCGCGAGCTTCGAGGTGAAACCGCATCTCGTCGTCCATTTCACGCTCCATCCGCGAGCGGAGTATGGTTGCCCGGGCGAATGACTTGAGGGGAGCGAGTATCTTCACGGCTTCGGACTAAATATCGCCCGGCGCGGCATCGAGGACGAGACCAATCGCGCCCGAGAGGCGTTGCCAGTAGTCGGTCTCCTCGCGCAGCCGCTTTCGACCAGCGGCCGTGAGCGAGTAGTACTTCGCCTGGCGCTTGTTTTCCGACTCGCCCCATTCGAAGGTGACGAGGCCCTGGTGCTCGAGGCGGTACAGGGCAGGGTAGAGCGAGCCTTGCGGAATCTGAAGCGCGTCCTTCGAAATCTGCTGCAGGCGAAGGAGCACCCCGTAGCCGTGCAGGGGACCGAGTGAGATGGCTTTCAGGATCAGGAGGTCGAGCGTTCCTTGCAGGAGTTCCGTGCTCTTCGGCATCCACTCTCCTAGTGATGCTAGGAAGGCTACCGCCTTTCTCCTAGGATGTCAAGGAGAGCGCTCGGTTGGCGTGCATCCGTCACGGACGAGCCGGATCCGTCATACTGTCGGCCTGCCCCTCACCCGCGTCCTCTCGATCGTCGCCCTGGTGCTTGCCGCGAACGCCGTTGGCGCCTCGGCGCAGACGGTCGAGATCTCGCCATTCGCGGGATACCGCTTCGGCGGTGACTTCTTCGAGCGCGTCAGCGGGCAACCGGTCGATCTCGATGGGGCACCGGCCGTCGGCGGCATCGTCAATGTCGCGATGCACGATGGATTGTGGTTCGAAGGGCTGTTCACGCGTCAGGACGCCGAGGTAAACGTTCCGGGCGGTCCGCTCGCGCCTGCGACGCGGTGGCGGATCACGGTCGATCACTGGTTGGGTGGTGGGCTTCAAGAGTTCGGACAGGGACGCGCCCGCCCGTTTCTGACCGGACTGCTCGGGCTGACGCGATACGGCGGGCACGGAGACAACGAGATCCGGTTCGTTGTCAGCGCCGGCGGGGGTGTGAAACTGCGGCCGACCCGCCATCTCGGAGGGCGCCTCGACGGCCGGGTTCACGCCACCTTCGCTGACATCGACGGACGCACCATCGTCTGTTCGCCTGGCTTCTGCCTCGTCGCGCTGTCCACCGACGTGGTCTGGCAGGCGGAGTTCAGCGCCGGGCTGGTCATCGCATTCTGAGTGAGCTTTGCCACGGATGCCGGATGAATGCGTGGGTTTTTCCGACCGCCTGCGTCAATACGATCAGCAGCGAATGACACCGATCAAGGGCACAGAAGAAAGGATTCTCGCGACGTATCGCGAGACAATCGGTGCGCTTTACGGCTACGTCTCTCGCAACTGCGGCGGCGATCGCACGTTGGCCGAGGACGTCACACAGGAAACGTGGCTGCGAGCGGTTCGAGAATGGCGGAATCGAGGTCTGCCGGATCAGCCGATTGCCTGGCTCACCACGGTCGCCCGGAATCTCCTGGTCAGTTACTACCGCCATAAACAACCCGTCGCGCTCGAACCCGGGCAGGCTGACGAAGCTCTCGCCGCGCTGGATGAGGGACGTGCCGCCGAGTCGTCGGCGAGAACCGCCGTCGTCTGTCACGCGCTCGCCAAACTGCCGGTGGCTGAGGCGCAGCTGCTCGAGGCCTTTCACTTCGAAGATCGACGGATGTCGCAGATTGCCGAGACCCTGGGCCTCTCCGAACGTGCCGTCGAAGGGCGATTGCGGCGGGCGCGGCAGAGACTGCGGCGCGAACTGGAAGCACTCATGAAACGCGAAAGAGGCATGCGATGAATTCCCAGGTTGAGGCCCACGAACCGAGTCGCGAATTTCGTGCACACCTTGAATGGCAGATCGAAACCTCTCTGCGCCGGGAGAACCGATTCGCGGTGCCGGTGACCGGGCGCGCCCGACAGGTCGGGGCGGTGCTGGTCGTGATTGCGGCGCTTGCGATCGGCGGTGTCGCGGGAATCGCCGCGGGACGGGTGCAAGACGTTCAGAAACGTGATCGACTGATCGAGCTGGCTCGTTCGGAAGAGTCGGTGGCGAGCGTTCGCCTCGACCTCGCCCAGGCCAATTACGATCAGGTGCGCCGCCAGTTCGACGTCGGTGTCACCGGCCGCGAGAGCGTGCGCGAGGCGGAACAGCAGCTGCAGGCGTTGAGAGCGGAGGTCGCGCGGATCAAACTCGACATGGAAGAAATCCGGGCGACGTCGGCGGCGCCGCGCAACAACCTCGACGCGCCGCTCGTCGGCCAGCGGGACTTCGTCAAGGATCGGCTTACGCTCCAGCTTCAGATCGCCCAGCAGGCACTCGCGGCTGCTGAACAAGGCGCTGCTCAGGCGGCGCAGCGCGTCAATGTGGGGGTCGCCCCCGAAACCGTACAACTGCAGGCTGAAACAGAAGTTGCGATCGCGAGGTTCCGACTGCAGCAGCTGATGGCGACTCTCAGCCTGCGGCAGCGGTACCTCAAGGGTGAAATACAGGCCGACGCGCTGGTGGCGGCGGCGCGGGAGTCCGAGCTGAAGCTGCAGCTCGCGCGCGCTCAACTGGAGATGAGCCGGACCCAGGCACTTGTCGAGGCGCTTAACAAGCAGGTTCAGGTCGGTCGAGCCAGCGAACTCGATCTCAAGCGATCCGAGGTCGAACTGCTGGAACGGCAGCTGGAAATGAAGCGGATCCAGCAGGAGCTCGACGCGCTGCGCGGGGTCAAGCGATAGGCTGAGCCGGGCCGCATATTTTCGAGCGCGCGGGTGCGTTCGGCAGTAGAATTCCGCCGTTATGCATCTCAGGGTTTCGGCTCCGGCTCCGGCGGTCGCACAGGGTCCTGCAGTCGCGTCTCCCACATCGACGCGGATCACCTCCATCGATGCGTTCCGCGGCCTGGTGATGTTCCTGATGCTCGCTGAGGCGATGCGGCTGTGGACCCTCCACACCGCGTTCCCGGAGAGCCGCTTCTGGTCGATCGTCGCCTACAACACCTCGCACGTCCCGTGGCAAGGCTGTTCGCTGCACGATCTCATCCAGCCGGCATTCTCCTTCCTGGTGGGAGCGGCCATGCCGTTCTCGCTCGCGAAACGCCGGGCCAACGGCGAGCCCTTCGGGCGCTTGCTCGCACACGCCGTCTGGCGCAGCATCGCGCTGATCCTGCTCGGCATCTTCCTGCGTTCGCTCGAGAGGCAGCAGACCTATTGGACGTTCGAAGACACGCTCACCCAGATCGGTCTCGGATACACGTTCCTGTTCCTGCTGGCATTTACGTCGCTGCGCACGCAGATCGTCGTGTTCGTCACCATCCTCGTCGCGTTCTGGGGAGCGTTCGTGCTGTATCCGCTTCCTGGACCAGACTTCGACTACACGAAGGTCGGCGTGCCGGCGAACTGGCCGCACCTCTATTCCGGTTTCCTCGCCCACTTCAACAAGAACTCGAACCTCTCGTGGGCGTTCGATGTCTGGTTCCTGAATCTGTTCCCGCGCGAGAAGCAATTCCTCTACAACTCAGGGGGATGGTCGACGCTGAGCTTCATCCCGACGCTCGCGACCATGATGCTGGGTCTCTGGGCAGGCCGCTGGCTGCAATCAGCGCGCACCACGGTTGAAAAACTCAAGGGACTGCTGATCGGCGGCGTCGCGCTGACGTTCGCGGGCCTCCTGTTGCAGTGGCTGCACATCAATCCGATCGTGAAGCGGATCTGGACTTCGTCGTACACGCTGTACAGCGGTGGGTTGATCCTGCTGATTCTCGCCGGCTTCTACGCGGCGATTGAATTGAAGGGATGGAGGAAGTGGTCCTTCCCGCTGCTGGTAATTGGCGCGAACTCGATCGCAATCTACGTCATGAGCTGGACGATCGAGCACTTCATCTCATCGGCGCTCGTGCGGCATCTAAGCCCCGCGCCGTTTGCCATCATGGGTCCGCCGTTCGAACCAGTCCTCCGCGGGCTCGGTGTGCTCATCGTCTTCTGGCTGATCCTGTTCTGGATGTGGCGGCGGAAGATTTTCCTGCGTATCTGAACGCTCAAGTCGGTAAGTTTTCCTTCACTCGACTTTCGAGATGTTCGGATTCTGTTCGGCGAGCGATATCGACATAAGGGTCGAGCGCCGAACTGCAAGTACGACACACAGATAGCGGCGAGTTCTACTTCCCGCCCCGTGCGCCAGTCGATACACTAGCCGTCTCTTGCGTTCGATTCGAGTCTATCTGCTCATTCTCGTGCTGGGCGCGATGCTGCCGGGCGTTGTCCTGACCGGCATCCTGGTCTGGCGTTCGTTTGCAAACAACCGGGCGATTGGCGAGCGGCGCCTGCTCGAATCGGCGCGGGTCGACGCGGCCGCGCTCGACCGCGAGTTCGCCAGCACGATCGGGATCCTGCAGACGCTCGCGACGTCCCCTTCCCTTGATCGCGACGATCTCGCCCAGTTCTATCTGGAAGCGCGCCGCGTGCACGTGGCGCAGCCGGGCTGGTACACGATCCTCTTGCTGTCCAACGCTCATCAGCCGCTGGTGAGCACACGCGTTCCGTGGGGTACGCCGCTTTCCGGGGTCATCGAGGGAGACAGCCTGAAACGGTTGTTCGCGACGCAGCGTCCGGTCGTCGGCGTCATTCGCCCGGTGCCGTCGGGGCGCGAGCTGGTCTTCGCTATCCGCGTCCCGATCGTTACCCAGAACTCGGCGAAGTACGCGCTGTCGGCGATCGTCAATATCGAATCGCTGTCGCGTGTGGTGCCCCGGCCGGTGGCTGCGTCCGAGGAATGGACCCGGACCATCCTCGATTCAGAGGGAACCATCGCGGTACGCACGCGGGGCGCCGACAACTACGTCGGTGCCCGCGCCACCGAGCCATTTCGCTCGCGCATTCAGCAGCAGCCCGAAAGCATCGAGAGCCTGTCGACACGCGAGGGCCTGCCGGTGTACGCCGCGTTCAGTCGCGGCGCGTACGGCTGGACGACGGTGGTGGTTGTCCCGCGCGCTGTGCTCGACGGCGCGATGCGCGGATCGACGGCGGGTCTCCTCACCGGCGGTACGCTCTTGATGCTCGGCGGGCTGGCCGTGGTGCTGTTCGTATCCCGCCGCTTGTCGGGTGATCTGGCGGCAGCGACAACGGCCGCCGAAGCCGTTGCCGACGGTCGCCCGTTGCCGCACGCTCACGCCCACGTTGCCGAGACCTCGCAACTGCAGCGATCGTTGATCACGGCGGCCTCCCTGCTCGAGCGGCGAGCGCGTGAGCGCGACGACGAGATGGCGCGCGCGAACGCCGCGCGGCGTGACGCGGTCGAGGCCAATCAAACCAAGGACCAGTTCCTCGCCGTCCTCGGCCACGAGCTGCGCAATCCTCTCGCTCCCGCCGTGACGGCGCTGGAGCTGATGAAGGCGAAGGACCCCGACGTCTTCAGACGGGAACGCGAAGTGCTCGAGCGGCAGGTCGCCCACATGGCCCGGCTGGTCAATGACCTGCTCGACATCTCGCGTCTGGCGCGCGGCAAGGTGCAACTCGATCGCCGGCAATTTGAAGTGCGCGAGGCAGTGGACCGGGCTGTCGATATGACGCGGCCCGCGATTGCGCATCACGGCCACACGCTGGCCGTTTCGGTTCCGGCGACAGGAATGCGGATCGATGGTGATATCGATCGCATCGTTCAGGTGCTGTCGAACCTGCTGACCAACGCGGCCAAGTACACGCCGGGCAGCGGTCACATCGCGCTCGTCGCCGAGGCCTCGGACGGCAGCATCGTCCTGGCATGTGAAGACGACGGTCCGGGGATTCCGCCGGATCTCGTCGAGAAGCTGTTCGATCCCTTTGCGCAGGGGCCGCGCACGCTCGATCGACGGGAGGGCGGACTGGGGCTCGGTCTGGCGCTCGCGCGCACGTTAACCGAGCTGCACGGCGGCACGATCCGCGTCGAGGCGCGCGGCACGGACGGCGGCAGCCGCTTCGTCGTCACGCTTCCCCGAGCGCAGCGCTGGGTCCCGGAGTCGAAAGGTGCGGACCCGGTGAGCCGCGACGCTGGGTCTGACCCGCTGCGCATCCTTCTGGTCGACGACAACGTCGATGCGTGTGAGATGCTGCGGACCGCTCTCGAAGGCGCGGGTCATGTCGTGAGCGCGGCGACGAACGGCCCGGATGGAATCGAAATCGCTCGCGCCTTTCGTCCGGAGATCGCCGTGCTCGACATCGGCCTGCCGGGGATGGATGGTTATGAGCTGGCGTCGCAGTTGAGGAGTTTATATCCACATATCCGCCTGATCGCACTGACGGGGTACGGCCAGGTCGGTGACCTCGAGGCGGCCACCGCGGCCGGCTTCGACGCGCATTGTGCGAAGCCGGTTACGATAACGGGGTTGCTCGACCACATTGAAGGTCGCAAGGCCTTCTAGAAGCCACAAGGGGCAAGGGAGCTCCTCAACATTGCTGAAAACTGCTTCGGCGCGCGGCGCGGATGACAGTGTGCGCCTGGTCCGGGGCCTCACGCTTCCAGCCACGACCGCGCTCGTCGTCGGCACGGTGATCGGCACGGGCGTGTTCATCAAGACCGCGATCATGGCGCAGGACACCGGCTCAGCGTCGATGGTCCTGCTCGCGTGGATTGCCGCTGGCGTTCTCTCGATGTGCGGTGCGCTGACGTATGCCGAACTGGGCGCCATGCTTCCGCATGCGGGCGGTGAGTACGTCTACCTGCGCCACGCGTACGGTGAGCTTGCGGCATTCCTGTTTGGCTGGATGCGATTCGTCGTCGCCGGCACCGGATCGATCGCGATCCTTGGTGTTGGCTTCGCGACCTTTCTCTCGGCCATCTTCCCGATGACATCCATCTGGGCGAGCTCGCGCTTCACGCTGCTCGGCCAGACGATTGACTGGCAGTTCGGATCGAAGCAGGTCGTCGCGGTCGCGGCGATCATGTTCTTCGCGGTCATCAACTGTTTGACCGTCGCGTTCGGCGGGCGGGTGCAGTCGCTGCTCACCGTGCTGAAGCTTGGCGGAATCGCGGCCGTCGTGGTGGGCGTGTTCCTGGGGTCTGGCACGGCGGACTGGTCGCACCTCACGGCGACCGGGACCGCGAACAGCAGCGGCGCGTCGGCATTCGGCCTCGCCATGCTGGCAGCATTGTGGGCCTACGACGGCTGGAACAACATGCCGATGGCGGCGGGAGAGGTGAAGGATCCGGGCCGGAACGTGCCGTTCGCGCTGATAGGCGGCATGGCGGTCGTCATGGTGATCTACTGCAGCGCGAACCTCGCGTACTTCTATGCGCTCCCATTCGGCGACGTCGTGACCGCCAACTCGACGCGCTTTCGCGAAGCCTTGCCGGTTGCCACCAAGGCGGCGCAGACCGTCTTCGGCGACAGCGGTGGCCGGCTGATCTCGCTGGCCTTCATCTTCTCCGCGCTCGGAGCGCTCAACGGCGCGACACTGACAGGCGCGCGCGTGCCCTACGCGATGGCGCGCGACGGTGTGTTCTTTTCGAAGGTGGGGATCCTCAGCCAGCGCACGCACGTCCCGGTCTATGCGTTGATGCTGCAGGCCGTGTGGGCGTGCGGCCTTGCCATTTCGGGGACGTTCGATCAGCTGTCCGACTACGTGATCTTCGCCTCCTGGATTTTCTACGGCCTGGTCACGTCCTCTGTATTCGTCTTGCGGCGGAAGATGCCCGACGCGGTGCGGCCATATCGAACAGTGGGTTACCCGATCATGCCGCTCGTGTTCGTGCTCGTGGCCGGATGGCTGGTGATCAACACGCTGCTCAATCGCCCGGTGGAATCGGTCGCCGGCCTGGTCCTCATCGCGCTCGGTCTGCCAATCTACTTTTACTATCGACGACGGAGTTACCCCTCGTCGAATAGCCGAACGTAGGGTTCATACCGAAACCGCCGGTGTCGCGAGTGACCTGTGATCTCCTGCAGAATGCCGGCCGCGACGAGCCGGTGGACGATCTGGTTCGCGCCGGCGAACGTCGTTCCAATCAGCGTCTGCACCTGCTTTGCGCTGACGATCGGGTGCTGATAGAGATGTTCCAGGATTCGATGGCCGTTTCCAGCCGCGCGTCCGAGCGCCTCGACGATGCGAGATCGATGTTGTTCCCGCAGCAACAGGATTCGCCGCGTCGTCTCCGTCGCCTGCGTGCTGACCTCAGAGACGCCCCGAAGAAAGAACTCCAACCAGCCTTCCCAGTCGCCTGATTCGCGTACCGCCTGCAGGCGTTCGTAGTACGCCTCGCGATGTGCCTTGAAGTACTGCGACAGGTACAGCACGGGCTTCGCCAGGGCGCGCCGTTCGTATAAGAGACAGGTGATGAGCAGCCGACCGACGCGACCGTTGCCCTCGAGAAACGGGTGAATCGTTTCGAATTGCGCGTGCGCCATGCCAATCTTGATGAGCAGCGGTACGTCGCGGTCTTCGTGGAGAAACGCTTCGAGGTTCGCCATCGCGGCTGGCACCGCGTCAGGCGGTGGTGGGACGAATGTCGCGCGCGCGAGCGACGAACCCTCTGGGCCAATCCAGTTCTGACTGCGCCGCAGTTCGCCCGGCGTCAGGTGCGATCTGCGCACGCCTTGAAGAAGGTTGGCGTGGATTTCACGAATCAAGCGAACTGACACGGGGAGCGCGTCGAGCCGGGTGAGGCCATGGTTCATTGCCCGGACGTAGTTGACCACTTCGCCGACGTCCGGCGGGATTTCCGCGGACGAAATGTCCGCCTCGGTGGAGAGGAGGTCCTGAAGCGAACTCCGGGTCCCTTCGATCTGGCTCGAAAGGACAGCCTCCTTGCGAACGTACATGTAAACGAACAGTTCGGGGCTCGGAAGCGTGTAAATCGATCCATCGAGTCGTCCGAGGGCACGGTCGGCCTCAGACAGCCGCGATTGCAACTCCCCATCGATCCGCACCGGCGGATTTGGCGGCACAAGCTCTGGTATGAACGCGCTGTAACCAGCGGTTTGGGTGACGTACTGGCCCGCGCGCCGCGACGCCTTGATATCCACTTCGTTTAACATAAAGGCACTCGCGTACCGAATTATACATATTGTTTCGTTTATATTATATTGCACGTTTAATATGGTTCAAGTCGCGTCCGTCTAGTGATTATGGTAAACGTTGCAATTACTAAGATGGACTGACCGGACCGCCGAAACGCCCAATCCCTGTCCTCCCTGAAATGCACGCGCCGACCCACTGCAGTTCAGGTTGTGTCAAACCGATAAGTCGTGGGCATGGGTCTGCGACCGACGGTGCGACCGCGCCTCCGGCTCCTTTATATTGGCGATGCCGAGCTCGCACGTCAGTGTCTCGGCAGGCCTGGCGGGTCCATTGAAGTATTCGAGGCCGACCCGAATGCTGTCGCGAACGACAGCGCTCTTCCATTTGACATTCTCCTGATCGAACACGGGCACGCCGGCGCCGACGCGCTGGCCATTCTGAGGAACCTTGGATCTCGAGCGACCTCCGTGCCTGTCGTCGTCGTGGCGGAATGGGATGAAGAACTCGCCGTCAAGACCCTCGAGCTCGGCGCGAGCGACTACGTCACCAAGTCGCGAGCGTCCTTCCGAGCCATCTACTTCCGGTTGCACCGTCTTCGGGCTCACGCCGCTTTGCTCGCTGGCCAAACGAGAGAGGGAAACGGCAAGAGCGACGACGAGATCATCCAGCAGCTGGAGGCGCATCGGGCAGCACGCGCTGAAGCTGAAGAACGACTGGGTCAGGCGATCGTTGCGATCAAGCAGGCTCGTGAGGGTCGGTTCGCGGATGCGGTCGCCGCCGCGAAGGAGCTTGCCCACAGGGAAAGCGTATTCGGGACCAAGCTGCAACAGGCTGAAGCGGCGATCCGAAGTCTCGAGCGGTCGCTCGCCGATCGGGACGCCGCCATACGCGAGATTGACATGCGGGGATCTGCGGAGCGAGCGGCCTCGCACGCCGCGGACCTCCGTCAGTACGAACTGGAGACCAGGCTCGCGGCCGAAGCGGAGCGTTGTCGCGAGGTCCAGGCCAGGCTGGATGAAGCGACCGACGCGCTCCGTGCGACCGAACAGCAAAGAGTCGACGACGCGGCCGCGTTCGCCGACCGAATCGCCCGACATGAGTCGGATGCAACTGCGGCTGCCGAGCGAGTGGTGCGTCAGCGCTACGCCATGGAGGAGCGGCTGGACGCGACGATTGCGGCGCTCGAGCAGGCACGCGCCGAGCGCGTCGCCGACGCGGACGCGGCGGCCCGTCACCTCACGGCACGCGAGAGTATCGTCGCCGCGGAGATCAGCGACGCCGCTGCTCGACAGGATCAGCTCGAACGCCGGCTCACCAACACCGAAACCGCGCTTCGCTGTGCGGAGCAGCGAGTCACGGCGGAGCGCCTCGCAGGGCAGCAGCGGATCGCCGAACAGCACGCCGAATTCGAGGCCGAGCTGGCGCGTCACGTCGCGATACGCGAGACGCAGCGGCAACAGATCGGCGATGCGCGGAAGCGCCTCGAGCAAGCCGAGGCATCCCGAACGGCGGATGACCACCGCGCCAGCGCGCAGCTGGCCGATCTACAAGCGCAGCATGCCGCCCAGTTAGCCGATGCCGCGCAGCTGCGAGACCAACTCGAGAGCCGGCTGGCGTCTCTTGAAGCTGCGGCACACCAGGCAAGTGAACGGCACGCCGCCGATCTGCACGAGGCGGCGAGCCGATTTGCCGAACACCACGCGCAATACGCCGGCAGACTATCTGAAGCCGCTCAGGACCAGCATGCGCTCCGCACGCAGCTCGAGTCCGCGGTGGCGGCATTGCACGAAGCAGAGCAACGGCACGGCCGCGAAATGGGTGCGGCAGCCGCGCGTTTCGCCGAGCAAGAGGCGCAGCAGACGGCTCGTCTATCCGAAGCAGAGCAGTCGCAGCATGCGCTTCGCACCCAGCTCGCTACGATCGAAGCCGAGTTGGAGAACGCCAACGAGCGGCACGCCGCCGACATGAGTGAAATGGCGGCTCGCGCTGCCGAGAGTCGTGACGCGGCCGATGCGCGGCTGGCGCAGGCGGGGGCGGCGATTCTCGTGCTCGAGAACAAACTCGCCGAATCAGAGAGTGCGAAACAGCGTGCCGACGACGCGCACGCGTCTGCGATGGCCGACGCCGCGAAGCGCCTTGCGGATCATCAGGAGGAGACGGCAACGTGGCTCGCCGAGGCGGCGGTGTCTGCCAACAAGCTCCAAGACGATCTCGCCGGTAGCATTGAGGCGTTCCATCGACTCGAACTGCAGGCAGCGATCGATCGCGACGCCGCGACAGACGCCAGCCGTCGTCAGCAGGCGGCGTTCGATGCCCGGCTCGGGGAAGCGGACACCACCCGTCAGGCGCTCATGGCGCAGCTCAAGGCAGGCGAGATCGCGTTTCAGGATGCGCGGGATCGTCACGCGCGCGAGACGAAAGATGCGGCCGCGCGGCTTGCTGACGTCCACGAAAAGTACGAGGTTCGGCTCACACAGGCGGATACCGCCATCAAGGTGGCGGAGAGCAAGCGGGCCGAAGCGCTGGCGTCGCTGGACCGCGTCGCGCGTCAGTCCACCGCCGAGCGTCAGGCCGCCAACGAGGAGTCTCGACAGCGTCAGGCGAAGTTCGACGCCAGTTTCCGCCAGGAAGCGGAGCGGCGCCAGCAGGTCGAGAAGGACCTCTATCACACCAGAATGGCGTTCGAAGAGGCGCGCCTTCAGTTCGTCAACGACCTCGCCGCCGCTACCGAGCGCGGCATTCAGAACGAGGCACGACTGGAGGCACAGGCGGCCGAGGATCGGGCCGCGTGGGACCGTGCCCGGGAGACGGCGGAAGCTGAAATTCAGCACCTTCAAAAGGAAGGCGATCGGCTGCACCAATCGCTCGTGGCGGCGGTGCGGGAGATCAGGCGGGGTGAAACCGCTCAGCATCATGAGCGGGAGCAGTCCGAACGCACGAGGATCGAGATCGAAGGCGAGCTTGCGCGCGAGCGGGAGCAAGCCACTGCGCTTCAGCGCGCGCTTGATCAGACGCGATCGGCAGCCCGGGAGACCCTCGAACGGGCGACCGACAGTGCGGCAAAAGACCGTTCGCGCCTGGAGGGGTTGATTGCCGACCGCGAAGCGGAATTGCACGAGCAGCTCCGGCGCGCACAGTCGTCGGACGCGGCCGCCGCCGCGGCGCTTGCCGACGTCGAGCAACGCCTGAACGTGTCGCTTGTCGCCCGCGATCGGGATCGTGAGGCGATCGCGCGGCTGGAGACCAGACTCGAGGCCACCAACCAGGAGCTCGAGTCGACCAAGCAGCAACGGGAAACGCTCAGGTTTACGGCCGGACAGATTCCCGTTCTCCAGGACCAGATTGACGTCATTCACGCGATGAATCGCCGTGAGTTCGAAGACAGTCCAGTCAGCCGGTTCCGCTGCAGCCGCACCGGGGAAATCACCGCGATGAACGGTGCCCTCGTACGAACGCTGGGCTACGATTCGATCGGCCGGTTGCAGGCCGTGGACTTCCGCCAGGCCGTCTTCGAGTCAGCCGACGAGCTGCAATGGCTCGTGGACCGGTGCGTTGCCTCGCGCGTCGGTGAATCCATTGACACGACCTGGAGAAAACAGGATGGCACTCGCATCATCGTCCGCGTGGTGGCGGTTGCGACTGGCGAGGACGCGATCGACCTGGTCGTCGAGGACATGACACCGCGCCGCGTGCTCGAAGAGAAGCTGCGCCATGCGCAGCGCATGGAAGCGGTCGCGAGATATGGATCCGAGGTGGCAGTCACCTGCCATACCCTTCTCGCGCACGTGAAGCAGGAGGGGGAGCAATGGCTCGCGCGCATGGAGAGCGACGTTGCGCGCTACCAGGGGCAGCTGCTGTTCGACGATGTGGCGAAGGCCGAGGGATACCTGAGGCAGCTTGCTGTCTATGGTGAGGAGCAGCGAAACGCTCCCGAGGTCGTCGAGATGAACACCGTCCTGCGCGATCTCGCGCCGGTGCTGAAGCGAGTTGCCGGGGACAACATCGACATTGTCCTTCCCGAGACGACGACTCCGCTGCCGCTCGATGTCGAGGCGCGTCCCGTCGAACGGATGCTCGTCAACGTTGCCGCGTATGGACGCGAGCGGATGCCACGCGGGGGCAGATTGATGATTGACGTCGACTCGGTTGTCGTCGACCGTGCGTTCGTAGAGAAGCACCCGAACGTGCGTCCCGGCGCACACGTCGTGCTGATCGTCAACGAGGTCAGACGACCCGATGCGACGGCGTTGGTTGAGGCCGCGCTGGTTGATCCAGGGAGCACCACGCGCATCGGCGGCAGCCCGGGCCTCGAGCTGGGCACACTGCAAGCGCTCGTCAGCGACTGTGGTGGTCACCTGTGGATGAAGGCGGAACCCCCCGGGGATATGGTGCTGAAGATCCATCTGCCGCGCCGCGTACTCGACCGTTCAGACTCACCCGCACCGGCGATGGCCCGGGTTCGTTCCGGCTGGCTTCAGCGGGCCTTTGGCTCGCGGCACTGACCCGCCCGCAATTGAGAGCGGCCCGCAGCGCCGCTGCGAGCCGCTCACCTGTTTCACCGTATGATCGTTGTCTGGAGGTACTCACCCGGGACGACCAATCCCGATGCGCCGCCGCGATCGCTTTCGCGAAGGACTGCGAGGAGGTCGCGTTCCAGCGTTGCCTGGCCATCCGCGTTGAGCGCGAGAAACGCTTTGTGCGTCGGGCCGTAATAGGCGCGGAACACTTCTACAAAATGCTCGGGCGATCGATACCGGAACGCGAACGAGCGAACCCGATGCTCGAATCTCGACGCGTTCGGGAACAACGTCGCGAGGTGCGCTTCCGTTCCCCACAAAAGAGGCGACTGCACTCCCGCCGGAGGTGGAACGTGTCGGCCAATCACTTGAAACAGGCGCCCGAGGAAGCCCTGCGGCGTCCAGCTCACGAGTCCGATTCGGCCGCCCGTCCGGACAACCCGCATCAGCTCACTTGCGGCCTGTTCGTGGTTCGGCGCGAACATGACCCCGAATGTTGAGAGGACGACGTCAAAGCTCGCGTCGGAATACGGCAGTGACTCCGCGTCAGCGACCTGGAAGGTGACGTCCAGACCATCCGCCTCGGCGCGCCGGCGCCCCCGCTCGAGAAGCTCGGGCACGTAGTCAGTGGACGTGACCGTGGCAAAGCGCCGCGCCGCGGCGAGCGTGGCGTTGCCGTTGCCCGCGGCCACGTCCAGCACGCGCTCGCCGGAACGAAGATCGATGTCTTCGCAAAGCAGTTCGCCGACAATCTGCAGCGTGGTGCCGATAACCGCGAAGTCACCCGACGCCCACATGGCCTGCTGCCGGGCCTTGATTGCCGTCAGGTAATCCCATTTCACCGCTGGTTCAACGATTGCAACGTTCGACATGGATTTCTCCCTTATCCTTCTACTCTCCCGGTCCGCTCTCTCTATCCATATCGAAAAGACGGAAAGGATCACGCCAGTGTCATGACCGATCGTCCGATTCACCTGACCGGCAGTCCGAAACTGACCCGCGTCCCGAGTGTCCGAGGGGCCCTGCCGTTCGTCCGGAGTCGCAGATGACGGGCGTCAAAGCAGACGTCCTCTCGGACGTCCTCCGCGCGGTGCGCCTGACGGGCGCCGTCTACTTCGACTTCGAACTGAGCTCGCCGTGGGTCGCCGAGGCGCCCCCGTCGCATACGATCGCGGCCACGGTGATGCCGGGTGCGGACCGCGTGATTGAGTACCACCTGATCGCGAGGGGCTCCTGCTGGGGACATGCGGTTGGCCAGGAACCGGTCCAGCTTGGTGAAGGGGATTTGATCGTCTTCCCGCAAGGTGATCCCCATGTCTTGTCGAGCGCACCGGGCATGCGCGCGGCTCCCAACATGGCGCTATTCGCTCGGGAGAAGACGCGCTTGCCGCTCGTCCATGAAATGGGCGGTGGCGGCGCCGACCGAGTCCGCCTCGTCTGCTGCTTCATGGGCTGCGACGAGCGGCCCTTCAATCCGCTACTTTCGGCGCTGCCGTCGATGATTCATCTTCGCGCCGGTCACGCGACCGCCACGGCTGGTTGGCTGACCACCGTCATCAATATCGCCGTCAACGAGTCACGCAGCGCCCGCGAGGGCGGAGAAAACGTCCTCGCGCGCCTCTCGGAGTTGATGTTCGTCGAAGCGATTCGCCGTCATCTCGAATCGCCTGGTGGTATCGAGAAGGGGTGGCTCGCGGGGTTACGGGACCCGGTTGTGGGGCAGGCGCTGGCGATGCTGCATGGCGATCCCACCGCCGACTGGACCGTCGAGAGCCTGGCGCGAGCCGTCGGCGCGTCGCGATCGGTGCTCGCGGAACGTTTCGCCGAGATGGTGGGACATCCCCCGATGCAATACCTCACGCTCTGGCGCATGCAGCTCGCGTCGCGGCAGCTGATCGACGGGGCACCGGTTGCTGACGTTGCCGGTGCCGTCGGCTACGAGTCAGAAGCCGCGTTCTCCCGTGCGTTCAAGAAAGTCGTAGGGCAGTCACCGGCAACGTGGAGGCGAGCCAGGGGGCGGGTGGCATAGACCTCGCCGCAACAGGAAAAGCCGCCGCCCGTCTCCGGGCGGCGATGCATCACAACGATTTCAAGAACTCGACGAGGTCCGCTTTCTGAGTTGCGGTCAGACCCAACGAAAAGACCGCGTCATAGTGATTGACGACAGCGAGCAGGTCCGCGGCGCTTCCATCGTGGAAGTAAGGCGGGTGTTGCCAGAGCGCGCGCAGCGGTGTTGTCCGGTACATGCCGGTTGCACTTCTTGCCGCATATTGCGGATCGGCCCCGATCTCGGCAGGCGCGTGCAGGAACGGCACTCGAGGATCGGGTCCGCTCCGCACATCCGTGTAGGTCGGAGGAATGTGGCAACTGCTGCATCGGCCAGCGCCATTGAACACCGTCTCGCCGCGGGCGGCGGCGGCAGGATTGAAGCTGTTTGGCGGTGGTGGTGGCGTCCGCAGGCTGAGCTGATAGGCGAGCAGCGCCGGGAGCTCCGGTGTCACGACGTCGGGCTTCTGCGTCACCTGCACGCCGATCCGCGGATCGCTGAAGCTGCCGTGGCCGCCCATCTGCGTCACGGCCACGTAATTGTTCCAGTACGAGATTGGCCCATCGCCGTTGAAGGTCTCGAACCCGACACCTTGCAGGCCAAACGCCGGCGGAATCACCGTTGGCAGGGACGGCGTGTTGATGACGGTGACGCTGTCTCCATCAAAGATGTGATGACGAGCGTCGTACTTCCCCGGGCCCCACGATCGGAACACCGCCTTCAACGAGTCGTCCAGCACCGGCGAGAGCGCGACAATCGCTCCAACATTCAGATCGCGATTCGGCCAACCATCGAGGCGCTTTCCGATGCCTGGTGCGAGGGAATTGTCCACCGTCGAGTGACACAGCGCGCAGGTGACGCCGATGCTCTTCAGATGACCGTCCGCGACCCGCCCCTTGACGCCGACGACGGCGTCCAGTTGAAGGAGCCGAAGCGTCACCGCCGGATCGTTCACATCTATTTGTCCGGCCTGGAGCGCTCTAACGATCGGACGCGGCAGAGCGTCGGCGTCGACCTTCAGGCCGACCGCGAGCGCCGTCGCCGGGCTCACCGTGGCGATCGCTTCGTGCAACCGAAGCGTATCCGTCCAGAGCTGTTCATCGCGGAAGGTATCGAAGCGAAAGATGTCGCGGCCGTCGAGGGGCTTGGCCGCGGTCACCGGCCGACTCATCGACAGCGACACGATCAAACCGGCCAGCACCATACTCGAGGCCATCACGATTCGTCGCATGAGGTGTCCTCCCTGCCGCAACCTGCAAGCCGCACGGTCGAGTTAAGATAGATAAACATGTCTTAACTTGCGTATCTAGCAAGACGAGGACCGATCGTCTTCGTCCGCGGCGACCGGCTCTCGCCGCCGGACCGTTGCCCGGGATCACCTTTCAGCGGAATGACTTATGGTAGAAGAGTCGAACGCACCCGGCGGGCGGCGCGCCGACGGACGGGCGATGGCCGCGACGACGGTCGCGTACGTTTTTCGAGTTCGGTAATTGCACGTTGACCTGATCATGAGCGATTTGCTGAGACGGCGCCTCCTCGATACCACTCGCGGCCGGATTGTCGAACTGCTCCAGTTGGGAAGTTCGACCGCCGACGAGCTCGCGTCTCAGCTGGGCGTCAGCCGGAGTGCGATCCGGGTTCAGCTCACCGCAATGGAACGCGACGGGGTCGTCGTCCGCACCGGCACGCGCGCCGGAACAACGAGGCCGTCACACGTTTTCGAGCTCACGCCAGAGTCGAGGCAATTCCTGTCAAAGGCATATCTGCCGTTGCTTGGCGAACTCGTGAGCGAGTTGGAAACGTCGCTAACGGCGGAACAACTTCAGTCGTTGCTTCGGCGGGTCGGCAAGCGACTCGCGCGCGGTTTCGCGGCCAGAAAACGGCCGGGAGCAGACCTCCGTGCGCGCGTCACGCAGGCCAGCGACCTGATGAACGCACATTTTGGTGCTCGAACGCACGTCGAGAGCAACAGCGTCTTCGCCATCGTTGGGCCGGCGTGTCCCCTCGCCGCGCTCACGAGTACGCATCCTGCGGTCTGCCAGGGCGTCAGAAGCTGGCTCTCTGACGTGATCGGCGCGCCCGTCCAGGAGTGCTGCGAGCGGAGTGGCCACCCCCGATGCAGGTTCGAGATTCGGAAGGAGCGACGGTGAAATGCTGATTTTCGATTGCTGAATGCTGAATGCAATTCCTTCACTCAGCATTCAGCATTCAGAATTCAGCATTCCCTAGGTTCGCGCCAGCGGCACGTCGACGACGTGTTCGGCGACGAACCAGGCCTGGAGCTCGTTGGTTCGAATCACGTCGCTGACGAGCAGATCGTTCGTCCCATCGTCGCCCGCGTCGGCAGCGCGCCGTGCCATCGATCGCGCCTCCTTGAGAACGATCTCGTGGGCATGCAGGAGCCGCGAGATCTGCGCCGCCGGTTCTTCTCGCCCCTTGGGTGGACGCGGGATCAGCGTCGTCTCCGCGATGTCGGCGGCCATGGCGACGCTGACACCACCGAGCAGCTGGATTCGCTCAGCGACCTGGTCGACCAGTTCCCCCTGTTCGCCGGCATGTTTGTCGAACAGTAAGTGCAGTTGATAGAAGGTAGGGCCTGTGATCTGCCAGTGATGTTTCTTGTACAGATCGCGGAGCGTGATGGTGTCGGCGAGAATCTGGTTCAGGTTTTCGACTGACTCGCGGCAGACAGCCTCCGAGAGCGCGATCGGCATCCGGACGAGATGTCCGAAGGGTTGGATTTCCGGCGCCTGCTGATATGCCTTCGGGGTCGCGCGACCCAGGATGACGTCGGCGTCGAGTGTTTTTGTGCTCATGAGAACAGCCTCCTCCCACGTGGGTGTAATGACTTCGATTCAATAAGAGACATCTCTCTACCGAGCATGGTGAGTCACCACGTCGGAGTCAATACCTCCATCGAGCAAATTCGCGAGCCGACTCGACACCTGCGAACTGAATGGTAGAGTTGCCGAATCCGCCGGACCGTCAATTCTGCCGAGGTGAAGCCGTCGCCGCATGAAGCTCCTCAGCGCTGGAATATGCGTCTTCTTTCTCGCATTCGCGGCGATGCGGGCCGCCCGGGTTCCATTGACCTATGACGAGGCGGCCTCTTACATCCGTTACATCGATACGAATGTGCCGTCGGTGTTCGACACGACCGCGTGGTCAATCTTCAATTTCGAGGTGGCGACGAATCACTTCGTGAATACGCTGCTGACGAAGGCGTGCGTGGCCGTTGCGGGAAACAGCGAGCTCGCGCTTCGCATCGCGAACCTGATCGCCTACACGATGTTCCTGGTGTTCTCGGTTGTAATCCTGCAGCGTTACGTTCGTCCGTGGGTTGCGGTGGCGGGACTCCTTCTCCTGAACCTGAATCCCTACGTGCTCGACTTTTTCGCGTTGAGTCGAGGCTACGGCCTGTCGCTCGGCTTCCTAATGGGAGCGCTGTTTTTCCTTTTCAGGTTTCTGGATCGATTGAAGGCGGGTCACGATGCTTCGCCTGACGCGTCGCGAACGCTCGCGTTCGCGCTGGCCGCGGTGATGTCGAACTTTGCGCTGCTGAACGTCTGGCTCAGTGTTTTCATCGTCATGGCGATTGCGCTCGCGTTGCAGCATGCGAGGCGAGCCCCCGCGCCGGTCCAGGAACCCGTCGTCTCGCTAAAGCCTCACCGCCATTGGCGTTCCCGGGTGCGGCCCCTGGCGGTTGGGACGGTCTTCGCCGCGCTGGTATTTTCGCAAGACTCGAGATTGTCGGCGGCGCTTTACGAGCCGATCACCGTCAGGATTGCCGGTCTCGACGACGTCCAGCGCGATCGGATCACGGTTGTGCGCATCGATCTTCTCGGGCGTGAATCGCGGCTTCCGCGGCAGGCGGACGCACGCGAATGGCGGCGACCCGATCGCGTGCCTTATCGCGGCCTGCGGATTGAACTCCCGCTCGCCGATGTGGATCGTCTCGAACTGGTCGAGGTCACCATCGGCGGTCGTATCTTCTCCTTCGATCCGCGTCGTGACGCCCGGTGGAGGAGGAGCGACACCAACTCGATCGTCTCGTTCGAGGCTGATGCGTCGATATCGCTGCCCCGCTCCCGCGTGCGGCATTTCCAGCCGGTCATCAACTGGGCCGGCGATGCGCGATATGCGGCAGGCATTGCCACCGCCGCCGCCTGCGTGCTCAGCATTCTGGCCGCGTTCGCGGTCATGCTGCGGGCGGTGGGCTGGATGTTCGCGCGATTGAACGTGATGCGGCAGGACCAGTGGCATCCGCTCGCGTCCGCGGTGCTGTGGGCCGTTGCGTTGGCGGGGTCGCCGCTCTATCTGCTGAAGAGGAACTCCGAGCTGTACTTTGGCGGCACGCGCGGCCTCATCGTCGACACATTTTCATCGACGATCGAAAACTCTTTCTACGGCAGGGCCTACCATCCGGTCCAGACTCAAATCGTCCTGGCCGCCGTTCTGATCAGTATTGTGGTCGGCGCCGTGGTCCTGTATCGCAACCCTCATCGCGAGATGTCGTCCGTGACGTTGCCGGCGACAGTCGTTCTGACGATCTTGATCGTGACCTGCCTGTCGCTGGTCGTGCAGCACGCCGTTCTCGGCACGGTGTACCTCAGCGGCCGAACCGCGCTGTTCTTTATTCCGCTCTATGCGTTCCTGCTCGTGCTCCTGTGCGAGGCGACGGCAGCGATCGGGCCCAGAGAGCAAATCCTCGCGGCGCTGCTCACGACACTGGTCCTGTTGTTCGCCTCGTACCACTTCATGGAATCCGCGAACACGAAGTACGCCTGGGATTGGCGCGACGATGCGAGCACGCGCATCATGATGGAGGACCTCCAATCTGTGCTCGACGCCGAAGGACGGGGAGGGTCGCACATTGTGCTGGGCGTTGATTCCAGCTACATCCCCGTCGCGGCCTACTATGCCCGGAGGGACCACGCCCGGAAAATTGAAGTCGTGACTCTCCCCTCGACGCGTCCCTCCGACTTCGCCTATCGCGCGGACGATCCATCGGTCGCCGCCATCAGGCGATATCCCTTCACGCAAACGATGCTTTTCCGGTCTGGCCGCTGACCGGCGCGGTGAACCGAAAGCTGGACGGTTTGCGCATTCCCTCACGAATGGCATTTCAGGGCAGCTGGAGGGTAGACGAGATGCGCACACATTCGGTGAAGACAATGGCCCGCAGCATTGGAGGGCTCGCGCTGCTGTTCGCACTTCCCGCGATCGCCGCTGCGCAGGGTGTTCCGCGCCCGGCGGCGGAGTTCTCGGCCGGGTGGGTCGGCTTCGCCGATGACGGAGTCGTCAGCGAGGGAATGATCGGCGGATCCGTGCGGTGGTACGTGACGCCGCGGCTCAGCATCGGGCCCGAGGTGCTCTACATGTCTGGGCAGAATCACAGCCACTTCGTTCTTACCGGCAACGCCGTCTTCGATGTGTTGCCGCCGATGAACCGACGGCCGCGACCGGTGACGCCATTTGTCGTCGCCGGGGCAGGGATGTTTCAGACGCGCGAGACCTTCCGAAGCAGCTCCTTCACGTCAACCGAAGGGGCCTTCACGGCCGGCGGCGGCGTGAGGGCTCGAGTGGGAGATCACCTCACGTTCGGCATCGACACCCGCATCGGTTGGGAGCTGCACCTGCGTGTGAACGGATTTCTCGGCGTGCAGTTTTAGTGGAGCGGGTCTGAGGCAGGCGCGAGCGAGCGCAGCGACGCGAGCCCCCGCGAACGGAGCGAGCCGTCGAAGCGGCGAGCGAGAGAGCGTGTGGGGGAGTCCGAGG